>Ga0302320_10011591_pt1 | contig 18619 bp, 10 predicted proteins | sample Bog_T0_3_FD_202130 | JGI IMG/M metagenome (GOLD analysis project Ga0302320, IMG submission 202130) | Peat permafrost microbial communities from Stordalen Mire near Abisko, Sweden - Bog_T0_3 | ecosystem: Environmental > Terrestrial > Soil > Wetlands > Peat | place: Sweden: Abisko, Stordalen Mire...
GAAGCCGCCCAAGCCGAAGTTTCAGAAGACGCTCGTGCGCCGGAAACCATGAGACCCGAAACCGAGGCTGATGACAGGAGGCATGCCAATGGAATCAACGACTTGAACGTGGTGTTTTCGAAGGAAAATGTCACATCTCTGAATCTAAAACACTTTCGCGTCTCTGCTGCGCTTTTCCGACTCACGCAAGCCTTGCCAGATCAACTACTTCCGGTATTAACCATTGAAAACGAGGTAGGAACAAGGTACATCCTGATGCCCTTCGTGCCTCGTTTTGTGCGGCACCTCATGGGCATAGACTACTGCGGTTTTCACTCCGGTGCGAGCTGCTTTTCCATGAGGGTTTCGCGTGAACACACACAACTCAAGAATCTGTCTCCTTCTGCAATCTGGGCACAGAACTGAGATCGACTATTCCGTTCTGATCGACTCAGGTTTGAGGTGATCCGTGGGAGCTTCTCACGCCCACGAGGATCGTCGCCCAGCGTCTCATGGCGGACTATGTCGCGCCAGCGACATCCTGTCCCGAGAGCACCCGGAGTTCGTAGTTTCGAAATACAAGCTGCGCCAGGCGGAAGGCATATCGCTCGTGCGCTCGCGGCGGGAGTCTGGGAACCAGTTGCTCGCCTTCGCTGCCCGACCTTTCGTCCTCTACGGTCTGCCGGTCCGCCGCCCGCCGGCGACGCAAGTGATCCATGAGCGGAGGAACGGCCAGTTCACGCTTCAGATCACCGGCCACCCCGACTTTGGATTGCCGTTCGGCCAGGATCGGATTGTTCCGATCTTTCTTGCGACCCTCGCCGTGCAGCAGAACAGCCCGATCGTCCGATTCAAATCGGCGTCGGCCATGCTGGAGACCTTCGGCATGCAGAAGGGTGGCAAGGAGTATCGGCGCCTCGTCGGCGCATTCGAACGGATATTTGGGGCGACGATCTTCTTCGGCACGGAGAAGCTCAACGGGCACGCCGAAGTCGTGCACCGCTGCCGATCCAACTTCATTCGGGAGGCCCAAATCTGGTTCAATCACGGCGACGGGTTGCTGTCGGCCTCCGCAGGATTTGAGAACGAGATCGTTCTCAGTGACGAGTTCTATCAGGAGGTGATCGCGCACCCGATTCCGACAGACCTCGAAGCGGTGCGCGTGCTGTCGTCGGCTCCGGCGATTCTGGATCTGTTCATGTGGCTTACTTACAGATGCTTCTTTGCAAAGGGTCGGGAGTCAATCCCACTGTTCGGCGCATTCGGTCTCGTCCGCGAACTCGGCAGCATCGAGTATTCCCGACCGCGGCGGTTCCGCGCAATGCTGGACCAGTGGCTCAAGACCATCCGAGCGCTGTGGCCGGATTGTCCGGCACGGATCAGCGGTGACGGGCAGAGTCTCGTGATTGAGCGAGCTACCTCCATCCTTCCGAGAGCGGAACGCCCACCCGAGTCAGGCCGATTCGCACAATGATGAGGTTCCGAGCAATTAGCGCATGGACCGACGGTAGCCGAGGAAAACCGTCGGTGAGCATACATCTGGACGCATGCTGTCTGAACAGGCTACCTGACGAACGGAGCTGCAAACTTCGCCATCACGCCCGCTGATATCGCGGGCATGCGGATGGCGAAATCCGAGGGTCGGATGTCTTGCGGCAACGGAGGCTTCCGAGTAAAATGCGGAGTGATGAGACTCGTCGAACTACTGAAGCGCCACGAGGGGAAGACCCTGGAGTTCAAACGGGACCTGTCATCCCCGGAGGGGATTCTCAAGACCCTGGTTGCCTTTGCAAACACCGCCGGCGGTACCGTCGTCATTGGTGTCGAGGACGGGTCGAAGAACGTCCGCGGCGTGCCCGACGTGCTCGCATCGGAAGAGAAACTTGCAAACCTTGTCTCCGACTTGATCCGCCCTCGCCTGATTCCGGACATCGAGGTAGTGCCGTGGCGGAATCTGAATGTGTTGGCCGTTCAGGTCTACCCCAGCAACACGCGCCCGCACTACCTGGAACGACTGGGACCCGAGGACGGAGTCTTTGTCCGCGTGGGCTCGACCAATCGAAAGGCCGAGGCACTCCAGATCGAAGAGCTGAAGCGCTGGAACCGGATGTACTCGTTCGACGAGCAGGCAATCCCGGAGTTGAAGTCGGAAGCCATCGACTTCCGAGCTGCTTCCGAGTCATTTGCGCCTTACCGGCAAATGACTTCCCAATCGTGGAGCACTCTGCGCGTCACCACGGAGCACCAAGGCCGTCAGGTACCAACCATCGGAGGACTGCTCCTCTTCGGCAAAGACAGGTTCGCCCGGTTTCCGGATGCCTGGATTCAGGTGGGTCGCTTTTCCGGGACGAATCGATCCCGTCTGATCGATTCGGCGGAAGTCCGTTCCTTCTTGCCTCGAGCCGCAGAAAAAGCGATAGCATTCGCGCACAGGCACCTGACGCACGAGTCGATCATCGCGGGGGTCCGCCGGGAGGATCGTTGGTCGGTTCCTCTGGTTGCAATCCGGGAGGCGCTGATGAACGCCATCGTCCATGCGGACTACGCCCAGCAAGGAGCGCCCATCAGAATTGCTCTGTTTGATGACCGGATCGAGATCGAGAATCCCGGTCTTCTGCCGTTCGGCCTGACGATCGAGGACATTATGCAGGGTGTCTCCAAATTGCGGAACCGCGTGATCGGGCGCGTCTTCCACGAACTGCACCTGATTGAGCAATGGGGCAGTGGGATTCAGCGGATGACCTCTGCTTGCCAGGAAGCTGGCTTGGAGGCTCCGAAGCTGGAAGAGATCGGAACGCATTTTCGTGTGACGATCTTCAGCGCCCGGGTCAAACAGCCGATGACCGACGAGACGGACCAGCGCATTCTAGCCTTGTTCGGCGATGGAGGAGCGCGGTCGACGGCGGTCGTGGCGAGTCATGTTGGGCTTTCCCAGCGAGCCACCTTGACACGATTGAAGTCGATGACAGAGCGCGGGCTTCTTGTGGAGATCGGCACGGGTCCTCACGACCCGAAGCGCCAGTATGTATTGGCTTGAGAGGAGCGGATGAGCAGACGGATAATGCGGAGAGATCCGATCGCGCAGCAAATCGAATTGGGGTTCCGCCCAGGAGCATACATTCGCGACGGCGAGTGTTTCGCGTTCGTGGGCGGCCTCGATCAAGTCGCCGCCACAATCGATAAGCTCATCACGACCGAGCCGTCGCGTGCTGTCGGGCTATACGAAATCTTCCTGGCGGGGTGCCAAGCGAAGGCCGATGAACTTGACGATTCGAGCGGCAGCTTCGGTCGGTTCGCGCAGGATCTCATCTGCGGCTGGATTAAAGCCCGGCAGTCATCTGGCGCCGGCCCCGTATCGTCCGGAAACTGGATCTGCCTGAATTTGCGGCATATCTGGCCGTGCCCGCGCTGGCGATAGTGGGCATTGGCGACTCGGACAATTCTCGACCCATTCCGGTTCTTGCTAATCTCCGTGGCTGGCTGGATGAACCAACAGCAGCAGTTCGCCCTTGACTACCTTCGCGAAGAGAATCGGAGCCTCAAAGAACAGCTTGATGGCAAGCGGCTTCGGCTCAACGACGATCAGCGTCGGCGTTTGGCATTTAAGGCGAAACGAGTTGCGCATCAGCTGCTGGCGCAGGTTGCCACGATCGTGACGCCGGAGACTTTGTTGGCTTGGCATCGGAAATTGATCGCCCAGGAGTACGATGGAACCACCCATCGCGCACCGGGGCGATCTCGGGCCGCCGGCGAGATCGAGACCTTGGTTGTGCGCCTGGCACAAGAGAATCGGGAGTGGGGTTATCGGCGAATTGAGGGTGCATTGTCCAACCTGGGGCATGAGCTTGCCCGCAGCACAATCGCCCAGATTCTGAAACGGCACAGAATCGAGCCTTCACCGAAGCGAAGCCGCAAGACGACGTGGAAGGAGTTCCTGAGCCGGCACTGGGAACTGATTGTGGCCACGGATTTCTTCACCGTGGAAGTGTGGACCCGGCGCGGACTACAGCGGTTAGTGGAGCTATTCTTCATCGAGTTGTCTACGCGGAAGGTAGAGATTGAGGGCATCGCGCAGGTGGCGAACGGATGGTGGATGAGCCAGATCGCGCGGAATCTCACGGATGCGGAACAGGGGATCTTAACAGGTAAGCAGTACCTGATTCACGACCGCGACCCACTGTTCACCGCTGAGTTCTTGGGCCTGATTGCCGCTGCTGGGGTGGAGTCGGTGAAGCTACCACCTCGATCTCCTGATTTGAACGCCTACGCGGAGAGATTTGTTTGCAGCATCAAGGAGTCCTGCCTGGATCGCATGATCTTCTTTGGCGAAGGGTCGTTGCGGACAGCCGTTCAAAACGTCGTGGCCCACTATCACAGCGAACGGAACCACCAAGGTCTTGCGAACAAACTGATCAGCCCAGAGCTCAGCCATCTCGGCAACACAGGCGAGGTCCAACGTCGTCAGCGTCTGGGCGGCATGTTGAACTACTACTACCGCGTCGCCGCTTGAGGTGGCAAATTCTGGGCCAAGGCCGATTGCGGCTGAGCATGAGATTGTTGGCCAACGGAGAGCTGCGGCCATGCATGCACACAGCCGCTTGCGCGCGCGATTTCAGCGGGAACTACTTGGAGTGACGGCACCTGGGCATGCCCATAAGGCTGCCAACTCGGGCCTGTCTTCGTGCGTTGGCTCTCGTCAATCCGGAAACGGCCGAGGAGAAAGCGATAAGTCGAATATTCGGACCATACGGGATCGGCCAGAGTCTTGCGGAACATTCGTTTGGGGCCGCGGCATCGCGCATCGCCGAGAGGAAAAGTCAATGGTGGCCCCGTGGAATCGATGGCTCGAAACGGATAGCACCGACAGCTCTGCACCCGAATGTATGTCTCATCGAAACGCCAGGAGTTGGTCGTCGGCTTAAGATGACTGCGAAGGCGTCGATCCAGTTCAGAGCCGTGGCGTCGCACCCACTGCCAGATGGTCGTGTGGTCAGCCTCCACACCGCGCTCAGTGAGCAACTCTTCCAAATCAAGGAGCGAGAGCGAGTAGCGAAAACACTAGCGCACGCCACTACGTATGAACCCTGGCTCCGTTTGCCGCAGCTTGAACAACGTCGGTCGGATTACCTTCTCCACAGTCAATTTGGGCTGCCGCCCCTACCAGACAAAGTTGCCGCACGTCCCGAGAGCCTGAACCCGACACAGTTGCAACACGTCCGTGGCAAACGAAGTTGAGGTTCAACAGTTCTCAGGTGCAACCTCTACGCCTCATCCGGGGTCCAGTACGTCGAAGCGTAGACCGCTCGAGCCTTCGCCACGACCGACGCTATGTCGACGCGCCGTCCACATCGAGGTCCGGCCATCCTGCCAGCGGGCATAGCGGTACAGACGATCGACCTGCACTCCTTCGGGCGGAATCTCTTCGTCATAAAGCCACAGACGCCCGCCGGAATCGCTGGACTGCAGCAAGAGCCCCTTAGGCTCCACGGCCAGCGGTGCACCGCCGCTATTCACTTCTAGCGGCACCATACGCAGATGGATCGACGCCTGACCCTGCAACTGTTCCGGCGCGAGCGGGATCCAATAATCTGGCACCACGGTTTCGACTCGGTAAGCCGGTAAGTGGGCCGTTCCTGGGGGCAGTTTGCCGGGAGCGACCCAGGTGGCACGCCGGTCTACGCCAGCCTCAAGAGCATTCTGAACGCGCGCTTCTACGCCCCAGGCCAAGTCGGCCATTTCGTCTCGCAGGAACAGCACGCTTTCGACGGGCGAGCTTTCCAAGAGAGGCCCAGAGGTCGGCGGCAGTAAGAGAGCACTTTGCGCCGGATGGCTGGCTCCGAGTGTGTCGAGTGAGAACATGTTCCAGTCCGAGCCGCCTTCGCGCGTGAGCACCGAGGTCCGGCCGAATACGTCGGTCACGGTAACGGAGTTGAGAATGGTCAGCGTGCCCGCCGGGAGCTTGATGGGAAGCACAAACCAATCGTTGCTGTAGACCGTGGCGAACTCAACGAGCAACAATCGCCCGACATCATTAGGCGCGGCGTCGATAGAGCCGAAATCGCAGCTGGCGTCTTCCATGGCCCAGAAGCGCGGCAGTGGCATGCCCGCGAAACGCACTGGCGTGGGTATGGCTTTCACGTCGATGGCGAGAGGCGGAGTTGCGTCAGCAGCCGCCGTGGCCGCAGGGTCGATGTCGAAGTCAAACCAATCCACGCCGTCGCCCTGGTAGCGGTCCGCCACCAGGACAGTGCCTCCGGCGGCGGGACTGGATGCGGCGAAGCCATATTCCATCCGATGTTCCTGCCATGTAACGGCGGTACCGGTGCCGGTGTCAGTGTGGATTTCCTCCTGATACCACGTCAGCCACATGTTGGAGACTCCGACGAGATTGGCCAGATCGCCGGGATCGACGGCGACGGGCTGGGGCTGCCCCGCGGCGAGTGCAAGCGCAGTCGCATACAACGGAAGCCCGTCGGGTGTGCGCCGGGCGATGGCGGCGATGAGCGGATCGCTTGTAAAATCGGCACCGGCCAGCAATGCCGGATCAAATGCGTGCGCGCTGACGAACGCCGCAGCCAGCTTGGCGAGTCCGGCGGCATTGAGCAGGCGCAGAAAATGCGCGCCGGCTTCCACACGCTCTCGAAGGTCCGGCTGCGATTCATCTTCCGGTTCCACTACGGCGTCCAGCGGACCGCTGGAGCCATCGAAAGGCGTCCAGGCGGCCTGACTCAATCCGCGCCATGCGTCAACCGGGCAGGCGGTGCCGGTAGCCTGCACGATCACCGGAGTCCCCGCATCTTTCCCGTTGTACTCGCCGGTCTGCCACTGCCGCGCGAGAAGCCAGAGTGGATCGTGTACGCGTGCCGCCAGCCCCTCCTCGACGCCGGCAGAGCGCGGAGTTGGTTCGAGTCTGGATCTCAATTGTGGCCTCCCGTGGCGGGTGCGCTATTGGCTGCCGCCAACAACTGATCGACGTTGCTGGAGCTGTGAATCGCGGGTAGCACGCGGAAGAAGCGCACCAGGTCCCCCGTGTCGACAGGCCTGATTTTTGCCAGATCGAGAGTCTCTCTTACGGTGTCGAGCAGCACGTCGATGGACCAGCCTTGCGCCGGGTCTGGCGCTACAGCCAGCAGCACCGCCTGAGGCGCGGCGGCAGAGGGCGTGTCGGCCTTGAACGCCATGCCGGTGATCTCAGCGGCCTCATAACCGGTGGCACTCCCCGCGACGGAGGTCACGCCGGGCAGCTGTTCAGTCCAGGAGTCGCACACAAATCCGCAAAAGGAGGCGGCCGGATCGATCGGCGCCGGCGTGGAAAACACCAGGGCGAGACGGGCCGTTGGCGGAGCTTTGCCAATGAAAGGAAGTCCGGCCCACGCCGCACCAGGCACTGCTGGAAGCTGCGCTACTTTCACGCTCGCGGGTGACGCCTGAAGCGATTCCGCAGCCAGCAGCAAGTCGTGCAACGCGGCTGAATTCGTGCGGATGCGCGCAATACGCCGCAGCCAGACCATCACTGCAGTGGGGTCCGCGCCTGACGGAGCGGCGCCGGCGGCGAAGGCAGCGGCGTATTGGGAATCAGCGGTCAGCGAATACACGGCAATGATAGGGATGCCCGTGCCAACAATGCCGCGCATGTATTCGGTGACGGCTGCCAGCCATTGCGTGACATCGGTTGATGCTGCATCGGCACCGGGCGCGACCGGACAGACTTGACCAGCTAACGCTTGAGTGGCGGCCAAGAGCGAGGCGCCTTGGGCGCTCAACGCGGAAACATTCGTAGCACTGCTATCCGCTCCTCCCATGGGCCAGGCAGCGGGCACGCCATGGTCTGCCAAGGCTATCAGCGCCGATCGCAGAGCCTTCAGTGCGGCCAGTAACGTCGCGTCGTCAGCGCCAGCAGCGGCGTCAAGCCCTTGCACGGCATTCTGGAGGGTTTGAACGGCATTGCTGAGCGACAGGCCCAGATCTTGAGCTCGGGCATCGAGCTCAGCTACGTTCAAGCCCACGACCGAGGACGTGCCGGCGCCTTGCAATTGCTGCGGTCCGAGCGCAGTGGCTTTGCCCAGCACCGTGCGGATTCGTCCCGCCAGGCTCAACAGCTCACCGAAGCCAGGAGTTCCATCCGGGTTCGGCGCGCGTGAGACCGAAACGCTTGTACCTTCGGGCAGGCCACCGGAAACAGACTCCGCGATTCGGAGTTCCAACTGGCAGGGACTGCCGGAAGCCTCGGTGATCACATCGAGGGCGCACAGATTCAGGGTATCCAGCGTAATCGCGCTTGCGCTGTCTCCGGCGGCGGTGGACACTGTGCAGGCGATATGCCAGGAACCCGCGTTGCCGAGCATGCCCGCCACCCAGGCATCCACGTGCGGTTCGGCTGCGGCGCGGGGACGAGTTGTCGTCTGCCAACCCGTTGCTGAAGATACGTAGACGGCAGGCAACAGTGCACCCAGTTGCCAGGTCAGCGGACGGCTAGTGCGTGGCGTCAGCGTCACGTCGAAGCGATCGGGCACCGGATCACCGCGCCCGGCGGTGTCGGCCGCAAGACCCGCACGCAGCGGGTTGCCGCTGACTAAATGGTGCACGCTCTCGGCGAGGAGAAGATCGCCCAAAGCGTCCACCACGTCAGCCAGATCATCCAGCAACGCAGAGACAGTTACGGCCGTTTGCGAGGCGGGATTCTGATCCAGCCCCAACTCCTGAAGCACGCTCGCTTTGTTTTCAGAGAGGTATCTTCCATCGACCACGTTGCGCGCGGCAATCGCTTCCAGAGCACTCTGCCCATTGGCATCCGCGTCGGGACCAGCCGGCAAGGGTAGCGGATGTTGCGTTCGCAGTCCGGCAATCAACCCGTCGAGATTGGCTTCGTGCAAGCCACGCTCGAAACGATAGCCGAGCAGCGCTCCGAGCGTCTGCCCACTGCGCACGCCTGCGGCAAGCCAGTCGGCTTTGCGCACTCGGCTGGATACCAGGTTCACCGCTAATGGCCCCGAAGCTCCGTGCGAATCGTAGCCCGCTCGCAGCACGGCCGCCGTTGCAGCGTGATTCATTGAGGGTGCATGAATGTAGATCTGATCAGAACCGCTCTGGAGCGAGAGGTTCTCTACCCAGCCGAATGCGCCGAGCACAAGGCCCGATGGTCTGGCGGCGCGCATCTCATCCAGACGGCGCGCCGCGAGCGAGGCGATCCAGGCATCAAGGCGATGAGAAAAAACATCGAGCGTCTCCCGGATCGCAGCCTCGTAGGAATCAGGATTTACCACGCATAGAGCGTCGAATTGCGTCACAAGGGCCTGTGCAGCAGGCAGCATTTGCTGGGCTCTTGCCAGTTGCACAGGGTCCCTAGGATCAAAGAACATGGCGAAGCTGACCATGGAGTCCGCCAGGTTGGCGTTCTGTTCGAGCGGGTCAACAAACGAGTCTTGAACAAGGCTGAGAAACAGATCGGCCACAGGGAAATTGATGCCGCCCATGTCGCCCCATGTCGCAGTGAACTCGTCCTTCGTCATGTTCTGCTGCAGCACCGAGAGGACATCGTGGAACATCCTCTGGTATGTGAGCAGCAGGGCCTGATCAGCTGCCTTGTCGTGCACGACGTCGACAGGAATCCGCGGCGGAGTGCCACTGCTGGGAACCGCCAGAAACATCTCGCTGAAGGTATCCTGTCCGGGGATCCGGGCGTAAGGCAGCAAGTCGCTGGGATCGCTTCCGGGTTTGGAGCTTACGGGGACACCATCGTAAACGGGATCGGTCTCCGGCCGCACCAATATATCGACGGAAACGGGCAGCCGGTTCAGGATATTGACGACGGTGCCATCCGCGTTCGGGTCGGACGTGGGTAGGACACGTGGACAGTTTCCGACCGAGGCAGACCAATAGGAGCGGAGCGTTCGCAGCCAGGTGAGCAGGGTGGTGGTCGGATCGTCCGCCGGGACTACCCAGCCATCGAGAGAAAGAGCGGGCAGCAGCCCGTAGGGCTGATTGCCGACACGCATCACGGGTAACGAACCACGACTGCGCACCCATCCGGCCGCATGGGCCTGAAGCGACTGCGCCAGCGTGGTATTGACGAATGCACTCCACCCGCCGTCGGAGAGTTCGAATTCCCCCTGGGGAATCGTCCATGTCGTGTAGAACCACAACAAGGCCTTGCCTGCAAGAGCGGGCCATAGAAACTGTTGGACCGCGGCGATGTCGGATTGCTGGTCAGTGAGCCCGTTGGGCGCTGCGCACAATGCTTGGCTGCCGTCGATGCCCAACGCCGTTGCCGCAGCCGCGGCGTTCTGCTGGCTGCTCGGCTGATAACCCGCACGCGTTGCCTCGAGGTCGTCCGGTGAAGGAACCTGCGGAGCAGACTGCCAGGCGGAACGAGTCTGGGCCGTGTTGTTGGTGGGAGTGCCGGGAGGCAGGAAGCCCAGCCCATTGGTGTACTGGTGAGCGATCAAAGCGGATTCCAGATGCGCGGCGGCATCGGCCGACAGGACTGCGGCATTTGCTCCCAGGACGAACAATTGAGGAATGCTGTAATCCGGAGCGGCGACCGCGGTACCAGTCAGCGGGATCCGAATGGCCATGCCGGCAGCAATAGCGGCATCGAGATCAACCAGCCAGCGGCTGCCTTCGTGAAACGGCAGATCGGAATCCGGCGCTCCCAGGCTGGGCGGACCGAAGCTCAGATCGAGCGTGGCCGGGATCGGAGAGCCCTCGGCATAGAAGAGTTCCGTGTTGTCGGCTTTCAGCCCGATGACGCGCCAGTAGTCGGGCAAAAGCGCAGTGCGCGCAGGGCGATTGAATGTGCCGGGCCGCGACCCGGCTGCCGCCAGTGGCGGTTGCGGCTGAGGCTGATCGACAGGCGTTTCTATTACCGGGCGCGCGACCGCGGGCGTCAGGGCACGAATGGCCCACGCCGCGCGTTCCGGTTTCAGTTGAGCGAGCGTCGAGGACCAGGCTGCGTTAAGACGCGCCTCGTTCGGGCCGGCGCCCCAGACCGCTTGCCAGTAGGCGGTTCCGGCAACCAGTTCGCCCGCAGTCAATTCCGGTTCATGCGTGTCGACATGAATGTCGTCGGGATAGACACGCACCACCAGGTCCATACCCGCGGCGGTTTGCAGGTAGGCCGTTTCAATGCGTACCGGAAGCAGGACCAACGGCAATCCCGCGTCGGCGGCGTGGATCGGATCGGCCAGCACGGCTGCCTGATAGGTGGCCGTCCACGCGTCGAAGTTCTTCTGCGCCGCCCGCACCACCGCGTTCTGCGCTGCAATCTGCTGCCGCAGCCGTGCCTGTGCACTGGGCGGCAGTTCGTTTCCGCCTAACTCGTCTTCGAGTTTGGCAAGAGTGGCCTGCTGCGCATCCAGGTTCGCTTTGCTGGCGCGCATCGATTGACGCACGGAGAGGATGTCGGTCATTACGCGGGTACCGCCAGAAGTTCGTCAGCATGGAATCCAACCCTATAGGGGCGGGCAAAGGCGACGCGGGCGATGTCCGCCGCGTCCTTGTTCCACACGGCTGTGCTGGCCTCGTCCGGCGGCGTGGCCAAGCTGGCCCCGGCAATCGCGAAACCGCGCGATTGCGGGACGCGGCTCCAATCGAGGTCGGTCCATTGCTGCGGCGGTGAAGCCGAGGGCTCATCGAAGTTGAATCGCGGCCCAGTCATAGGCTCGGAGAACACGAAGTAGTAGCCCGGCTTGCCACTGATGGTGGCCTGGTCCAGAGGGTAAGCAAACGCGGTGGTGCGCTCGTCCAGCCTCAGCGCAAATTGTGGAGGCGTCCAGGCGCCGGCTGCATTGAGCGTGACAGTCACGCCGTCGGCTTCGAACATGCCCGGAACCGCGTGGACAATCATTCGCGGGTACCTATGCAGCAACTCGCCGCGGACCAGCAACACGATCATACTTGCCTGATCCACGCCGTTCTGCAGGCCGTTGCCGCCCAGCGGCGTAGTGAGGAGCCAGTTCGTAATCGGAGGGATATCGGGATTGCGGTCGGGGCGTGGCCAGAAGTAGCGGAACGGCGTCCCTCGCTGGTCGGTCGGGTACTCGCGCCACAGCAGTTCGCGATTCATCTCGTGATTGGCGCCGGCCAGAAACGCCTCTACGAATGCCGGATCGGACTTGAGCAGCGAAACACGATTGTCCGGAAAATTGCCGAGCCCAGGCAGAAGCCAGTCTGTATGGCCGTTCATCAGGGCCATTGCAATCGGCGCGGTGAATTGCGGGCCGGCCATCACGGGACCTTTCGGAGCGAGCCCCGGCGGCACCTGAACCCGTGCTTGAAAGCGCTTCAGAATTCCTATCGATGGCTGCAGACCTTGGGTAACCAGGGTGATCAAAATGGATACAGCCTGAGTAGTGATCTGGACCCGCGGCGGAGAGAATACGCGCCGCACCGGCGTGCCGGGAGCGAGTGCCTGCGGCGCCAGTGCCTGCTTCGGCTTGACGTTGTTCCCAGCCAGCTTGCTGTTGATCACCGGAATCAAGAGCGAGACTGGTCCGGGTGGCGGAATCGCCTGTTCGATTGTGGCGATGGCCTGCCAACCGCGCGAGACCAGCCACGCTGTCGGATCCTGCGCGGTGGGTGCCGGCGGCGCCTGAGCCAACTGGCCCAGGCCATCCTCAAGCGGAGGCGGAATTGTCAGGCTGCCCGTCAATCCGCTAGCGAGAACAGAGGACTGCTGAAAGACCGGCTGCTGTCCGTCCGCGGCGTCGATCTGTGCCGCGTTGGCCGGGACGATATTATAAACCCGCTTGCCGACAGGCCCCAACGGACGCGTGAATCTACGGAATGCCACGGTTGCGGCACCGTCCGGCACGGGCGTGGCGTCCGTGATCGCGGCTAGCGTCTGGGTCCGGCCCGCAGGCAGGAGACGCGTGCGCGCCGGGGCGGTGATGGAAATCATCGGCGACGGACCAAGCGGTGTCTGGCCGAGGGGCGCAATGTGTCTTTGGTGCATCCGATCCCCGACCTGGCTGGCCAACTCGGCCAGGGCCTGAAGACGATTGGCTTCCTGCACGGCACCCAATTGGCTCCACGCCTGGTCCATCAGGAACTCCTGGTTTTCCTGAACGTACCGCGTGCCGAAGGCGGCGGCGATTCTACGCCGCGGATCGAGGTTGAGCGTCTGCAGCCAGCCTACAGGAACAGGGGCCTCGGGAGCGGGTGGATCGAGACTGGTGACCCCGGCATGACGCCCGCCGTAGATGGGCGGCGCAACCGCGGTGAGCGTGGGATCGGCCGTTGCGGTGGCCGGTTGCAGTTGGGACGGGAAGTCGAGCAGCGTTGTCATCCGGTCTTCGAAGGTCCCTTGAATCGCGTCGGGAAGAGGCGCGTCGATGCCCATACCGAGTGCGCCGCCCAGCCCGACGGTTGTGCCTGCAGGCAACTGCGCGCCCGCTTGCCAAGGTGACGACATGTCAACCGTACGAGTCCCGAAGCCGCTAAGATCGGTGGGGCGCACGCCGCGCAGGCGCCCGACGAGCGACTTGAAATCGCCGTCATCGCCGGTGGAAAAGCTCCAGGAATAGTAAACGGGCAACACGACGTCGTTTCCTGAGCCTGCGTTCCAGGCCTGAGCAATGGCGGGACCCGCGCTTAACGGTAAGCCTAGTCCGGCCTGCACGCCGGGCAGAGTTGCAGGCACCACGCAGGCCAGGTAGGCAGTATCCGGCTGGAGCTTTCTCGGGCAGAGGAGCCGCGAAATCGCCGAGGTTCCCGAAGCCGGCGTGAGTTCAGCGGCGGCGTTTGCAAGGTTGTCCACCGTTACCTGCGCGTGCGCCCAACCCCAGGAATCGTCCAGGTTGGGAAGATCGGAATCGTGAACAGAGATGCGCGGCAACGGTGTCCCCGGCTGCAATTGCACTGCGGAGGCATCCACGACGATCAGCACCAGCCAGGGTCTGAGCCGGTTGGCGGCGTTGGGCATCGCCGGGCTGAACATCCAGGGCAGGTCGGCGCGCGAGAACTCAATTTGGACCAAGTAATTATCCTCGACGCCCGTGGCGCCGACGGCTGGATCCGTTCGTGCCACCGCCTTCGGATTCAGCCCTGTGACGGCGCCCGGCCCTAGCAGCGGCAGTTGCGGTCCGGGTACCGCAGGTTGCGGCGCACCATCTCTGGTCAGCACGAGCGACGGCTGGAAAGTTGCGGGCCCAGACCAGCCCCCGGATGCCGGATCGGCTTCGGTGATGCCCGCGGCTACGCCCCGCCGGACCCAGGACGTGAATAGCCGTTCGCTCATTGCCCCACCTCCCAGCTCTCGACGATCTGTACCGCTGCGGCAGGCCCGAGACTGCCGAACTGAGTCTGCGCTGCCTGTCGCGTGGCGGTGAAGCTTTCAGCGGCAGCAAATCCGGGAGCCTGGACCAGAGTGTCCGTAGTAGCCGCCGTGACGGGTTGCGCCGCCAGGACGGTCACAACCGGCACGCCGGGCGGGTGCCAAAGCGCTGTGGTCGCATAAACGTCGACAACTGCTAGCAACGCTTCGAAAGCCAGGCTGAATTGATCCAGCGCCGGTCCCGTGACCACGGTGAAGTCCGGCACCAGAGAGACTTCATAGTCGGTGTCCACGGGCCGCAGGTCGGAATAGGTGTGATCCGAAACGGTGAGCGCAGCGCCGGAATTCCATTGCTCGAAGGCTGGCCACGACAGCTTTTCGTCTTCGGTCAGATCTAGCAGTTCTCCAGGCGGAAATGCATCTGTTGTGGGTGTGATCTTCGCGACCGGAATGTTCGGCGCCACACTGGCAGCGGAGATCGACCAGGTCTGCGTTGGGATCGCCTGTTGCTGGAAGCGTGAGATCTGGATGTCGAACGGAACCGCACGCTGCCGCACCGTGACGCTGCCCAACGGATGAACGGACTGCGATCCGCTGACCTGATTGCGGGCGCTGGCCGAGAGCGACACCGTGGGTTCCTCTCCCGTCGGAGGCGTGCCGACCCAGGCGGCGGGCAGAGCCAGTGACGCCTTCAGGACAACGCCCAAATCCTGTGGAGGTGCGAGAGCGGGCGGCGCCGAGCCCCATGTGGCATCGAAATCGAGCGATGCGCTGAACAGAAACAGACTAACCGAACCCGTACCATGCACATGCCACGGCGCGGGTCCTTCCACGACCAACACGAAGTTGACGCCCATCAGCGTCTGGCCAATCACCTGGACAGCGACGCCGGCCGAAGCGCTGATGGAAAACGAGAAGACCGGATCCCACTTGAACAGGGCATCGAAAGCGAACCAGCCATCGACGCCGCAGCCCGCAATCTCGTCACACAACTCCAACTGCGCGCCGAACTGGACGCTGTTGGTGGTGACGGCGAAATAGGCGTGAGCGCGAAGTCCAGGCACTCCCGGCGGCGTCATGGCGAGTTGCAGCCGCTGCATATTCGCCGGCACTTCTTTGGGCGGAGTGTAGCGAGGGTGGAAGCCGCCGGCGCTGAATACGAAGTCGGGGTCCGAGCCGCCTCGCAACAGGAAGAACATGTCGCCGTTCAGAGGCATGCCCTCGATGTAGGATCCATCGAGGCTCGCCACCATGGTAAAGCTCGGCGTTGGCGATAGTTCAAAGGCTCCCGCGAAGGTGGCTTGAATATAGACCAGGGGAACCAGGGGATCCGGTAGCGCAACGACAACGCGTCCGATGATGACGAACTGTAACGGCGCTGGAAGATCGGCGACCACGGCGACCACCATCGAGACGATGCGCCCGCCCCAACTGATCTTTAGCATGGGGCCGACCACGAGGTGGTTGTCCGCTTCGGGGAAAACTTGCCCTAATGTGGCGACAATCGCCGGCGCGTGCGCTGCCGGGTCCACGGGAAACAGCAGTCGGCTCGCCGAGCCATCGACGATTGCGGCTGCAAGCGCGTCAGTATCGAGGCGGCGGTTTACCGCGACAATGCCGCCCACACCGGCCAGGGCAAACCCAAATTCCAGGTCGATGCCTGGGAACGGAAACTCCACGCAGATGATCGCGACAAAGGAGAAGGGCTTTCCGTCCACCGGGAGTTGAAGCAGGCCGAAAGCTTCAATCGTCAGGACGAGCAGGTTCAGCTCGAGTACGCCGCCATATCCGCCGGGGCCGATGGTTTGGAGGAAGCCGCCACCTGTGATCACGGGCAGAGCAAGATCGAGGCCGAGGCCTGAAGGGAGCGCCGGCGCAATAGCGGCAACGTTCAGTCCAAGATTAGAAGTCCCGGTGGAAACAGGGAACGACGCGCCCAACCCCGTAGCGGTGACGGAAAGCAAGGGGAAACCGGGCAGAGTGGCTGTGAAACTGAGGCCGAAGGCGAATTGCACGTCTGCGCCCGACGTGGAGACGGCGAGATCGACGCCGCTGATATCGACGCCGGGCAGACTGAGGTTGGCCGGCAGAGTTGCGCGCAGGCCGCCGCCTTTCAACGCAAAGCCGAGTTCCGGATCGGCAGTCACATCCAGATCCATCGGTATCGAAAGAGAGTCGCCCAGCAGCGCGGAAACAACGCCGGCCACCAGCGAGAGTTGAGCCTGGGGCAGATCGATGGTCCATGCAACTTTGGGAGTGCCGTCCGCGCTGATCGTGGTTTGAACTCCGACTGAGAAATGAGTCAGCGTCACGTGTGGCCCGGCGTCCGCGCCTAGCTCAATGGGTGCTCCGGAGTACTCAAACAGAAGCTGAACACTGAGCGGCGGTTGCGCATCAATCACACTGGCGGGCCCGCCGCGCGGGAATTGGAGACGCCCACCACCGGAGCCGGAGATCGCCAACGACCAGGCGGCGGCCAGAGCCAGAGACGTTGGACCAAATGCACCCGCGCCCGCAACCAGGAACTCGAAAGCAAGTTGCGTCGGACCCGCGCCGGTGATGGCCACTACGAACGTAACTGCGGGGTTCGGCGTTACAACGACCAGAGCCAGGCCTCGCGGCTGACCGGCGCCCGGATCGAATCCATGCAGAGTGGCCACCGCGCCCGGTCCGGGCGTCGGCAGGACTTGAAGCAGTCCGTGGATCAGCGCCGAGACACCCGGATCCCCGGCCGCTATATCATCGGGCCGCAGCTCCTGAAGAAGGCCGGCAAGCGGCGTCCCTGCAACGCCGGGTTCGGCCGCCAAGCCCGCAAGCGTGGCCGCAGCTTGAGAGCGATAACGTTCCAGAACACTCCAAAGCCCTGCGGTGATCTGGTTGAACAGTTCCTGCCCGGATGTGCTCATGGGACTTTGGCGAGTGTAATTGAATCATTGCTACCCCGTCAATTAAAACCACCGGATTTCGGCGATTCTGAAGGCGGAAGAGAAAACCGCCACCGGTCCGCCAGTTCTGTATTGGAATGCCATCCCGGTAGGGTCGAGGGCTGGCGCCGTTACTCCGTAGGTTCGGCCTATCCATTGCTCCCCGTTTCCGTTGGGAGTGCCTCACTAGTGCTGTGACCGTTAGAATATGTTCCTTTAGCCCGGAACCGCTCCCTGACGGTCGCGGGGCGGGTCCGAGCCGCGGCCCTCCGGGAGCGGGTTAGGTAAATAACAGAAAAACGGGGGGACCGCACAAGCGGGACCGTGAGCTGGTTTCCAGCCCCCGCCACATCGCACGTAGCGGGCGGATTTCCCGCACTACGCGCTCCTGCACATTTCACATCAAGGGTTATGTGACCTATCAGACTGGAGCGACTGCCGAGATCGACGGTAGAATATGATGCGCGGTACTCCGAGATAGAGTCCCAACGTGCCATACATCCATCCCCTGCTCCACCGCTTCCAGCCAAAGCCTCGACGCTGACACGCCCGAGCCAGATGGCGCCGAATCCTCGTTTCTACCCAGCTTCGGATCAATGAGAAACACCGGCTCGAGTGGCCTATGGCGAAGTATTTCACCCAACCGCGCAGCATCGGATTGATCTTTTCGATCACCCCACCCACCGGCTGGGAACGAGAGGTCCGGAAGATCTCTTTGAGCTTGCCGAGCAACGCCGTCTGCTTCTTACCGTTCGGCAATAACAGCGGCATCCATCGTCCCCGGCGACTCCGGACACGACGGAACTCAAAACCGAGAAACCCGAAGCTCTCCCCTCGCTCTAGATCTACCATACGGCTCTTCTCCTCATTCACCTCCACCTGCAGTTTGGCCAATTCCTCCCGCAGCCGTTTTTTCACCGCCTGCCGAAGCCATTGCTGGCGCGGTTGCGAATCCCGTTGTATCCGAAAACTCCATCCATTTGAATCTAAAGCGGATCGCGAATTGATAGAGCTGCGGTGGGGCGCTCTGTAACTGGACGTCACGCAACGTGACATCGCCAGAAATTTGTCTCCTGACGCCTGCCGAACGCACCTCCGAGCAGCACGAAGCCATCCGTGTCTACAGTGCGATCGGGCCTTGGGCTGTTACGAAGCGTTTGAGGATCTCGGAACCAGTCAGAATGCCAGCGTACCCGGTCGGCACTTGTCCGTCGGATCGCCTATTCAAATCAAGAACTTCGAGGCGATTCGTGACTCGGCTACCTCGTTTATCAGCTGTTCTGGAGTGACTATTTTCTGTAACTTATTGAAAAGATGGAGCGGGAGACCGGGCTCGAACCGGCGACGTCCAGCTTGGGATGCGCCATGGCCGGTTTGGCCACAACCGCCCATGAAAACTGGGCTGAGCGGTTGAGTTGAGATATCGTGAAGGCGCCGGTGGGCC
>Ga0302320_10011593_pt1 | contig 18618 bp, 13 predicted proteins | sample Bog_T0_3_FD_202130 | JGI IMG/M metagenome (GOLD analysis project Ga0302320, IMG submission 202130) | Peat permafrost microbial communities from Stordalen Mire near Abisko, Sweden - Bog_T0_3 | ecosystem: Environmental > Terrestrial > Soil > Wetlands > Peat | place: Sweden: Abisko, Stordalen Mire...
TCTATAAGGAAGCCGAGACCGATCCCGAGAAGTTCTGGGGCGGGATCGCCTCCCAACTGCACTGGTTCAAGCCTTGGGACCAGGTGCTCGACTGGAACTGTCCGTGGGCTAAGTGGTTCTCCGGCGGGCAACTCAATCTCTCTTACAATTGTCTGGACCGCCATGTCGCCAGCCACCGCCGCAACAAGGCCGCCATTATATGGGAAGGCGAGCCGGGCGAAGTGGTGACCCTCACTTACCAGCAACTGCTCCTCGAAGTTTGTAAGTTCGCCAACGTGCTGAAGTCGCTGGGCATCCGGAAGGGCGACCGCATCGCCATTTACATGGGGATGTGCCCCGCCCTGCCCATCGCCATGCTGGCCTGCGCGCGCATCGGAGCCCCGCACACCGTGATCTTCGGCGGCTTCTCGGCCAACGCATTAGTGGACCGCATCACCGACTCGCAGGCGTCTCTCGTGATTACCCAGGATGGCTCCTACCGGCGCGGCGCCGAAGTGAAATTGAAGCCCGCCGTCGACGAGGCCGTGCTTTCCTGCCCGTCGGTAAAGCATGTGGTGGTGTACCAGAGGACCGGGACGCCACAGACCATGTTCGGTGGCCGCGACCACTGGTGGCATGAGCTCATGGCCAACGCCTCCGACGAGTGCCCCGCCGAACCGCTCGACGCCGAGCACCCCCTGTATCTGCTCTACACCTCCGGCACCACCGGCAAACCCAAGGGCATCCTGCACACCACCGGCGGCTATTCCGTAGGCACTTACATCACCGCTAAGTGGGTCTTCGATCTCAAAGACAACGATGTCTACTGGTGCACCGCGGATATCGGCTGGGTCACCGGCCACAGTTACATCGTCTACGGTCCGCTGCAGAACGGCGCTACCAGCCTGATGTATGAAGGCGCGCCCAATTTCCCCCAGCCCGACCGCTTCTGGCGCATCATCGACCGCCATAAGGTCAACATCTTCTATACCGCGCCCACCGCCATCCGCGCCTTTATGCGCTTCGGCAACGAATGGCCGGCGAAGCACCCCATGAAGAGCCTGCGCCTGCTCGGCACCGTGGGCGAGCCCATCAATCCCGAAGCCTGGATGTGGTACCGCGAGCATATCGGCCACGACCGCTGCCCCATTGTGGATACCTGGTGGCAGACCGAGACCGGCATGATCATGATCGCTCCCCTGCCGGGGGCGACGCCGGCCAAACCCGGCTCCGCCACGCGTCCCTTGCCCGGCGTGATTGCCGACGTGGTGACGCGCGAGGGCGAGTCCGTTCCACCCGGCGGTGGCGGCTACCTGGTGCTGAAGCGCCCGTGGCCGGCGATGTTGCGCACCATCTATGGCGATCCGCAGCGATATGAGGACCAGTATTGGTCGCAGCTTCCGGGCATGTACTTCACCGGCGACGGCGCCCGCAAAGACAAGGACGGCTATTTCTGGATCATGGGCCGCATCGACGACGTCATCAACGTCTCCGGCCACCGCCTCAGTACCATGGAGGTGGAGTCCGCGCTGGTGGCCCATCCGAAGGTGGCCGAGGCTGCCGTCGTGGCCAGGCTGGACGACCTCAAAGGGCAGGCGATCGCGGCCTTCGTCACGTTGAAATCCGGCTACGCCCCCGTTCCGGAACTGAAAGAGGAACTGCGCGCCTGGGTGGCTAAGGAGATCGGGTCGTTAGCCAAGCCCGACGATATCCGGTTCACCGAGGCCTTGCCCAAGACGCGCAGCGGCAAGATCATGCGTCGTCTCCTGAAGGAAATCGCCGCCGGCGGCGTCGTGAAGGGGGATACCACAACTTTGGAAGATCTCTCGGTAATCGCCAAGCTCAGCGCGAGCGACGAGTAAATGTTACAGAGGTGGGGCAGGCGAGCACCGCCTGCCCCACCGAGCAAGAAACGGCTCGCCCCATTTTCCGGACCACCGGAAATTGCGGGGCGAACATCGCAGACAGGAGTGTCCGCGCCTCTCGTCTCACTTCAGATGCCTGGCGGCGAAGTCCAGGAATGTCGGCCAATTGGGGACGTCGGTGTGCCCGGCGGAGTGCTGCCGGAAGGCCACCTCGCCATCTACCAGGGCGGTCTCCATGGGAGGCATCTCCGCCGTACCGAGATCCTTCTTCCCGAGCAGTTTGTAAACCGGACCGGCGGCAGCCGCAGCCATGAACATGCCCTTGGCATCCTGCCATTGATCGCCCTTATCGCCGCCGCTGATGAAGACCGGCCTCGGCGCGCATAACGCGACCAGCTCGTGGGAGTCCACCGGCAAGTCCCCCCAGTTCAGTGGACCGGCATATTTGAGGAAGTTACCGGCCATCCAGTGATATTCGCCCGTACCGGCGACGTTCTCGACCACTTCGCCCCAGTCGCGGCGATGCAGCTTCGCGCCGCCTTCACCGGACGAACTTACGTACGCGGTCCAGAATCGTAGATCGTATGCCATGGCGACGATGGTCGCTTTACCCCAGCGCGAATGGCCCTCCAGCGCGACATGCCTGGCGTCCACGGCCTTGTCGGTTTGAAAATAATCCAGCGCTTTGCTGGCGCCCCAGGCCCAGGCTCGCAGGACGCCCCAATCCTCCAGACCGCGGGGCTGGCCCTTATTGCACAGGCCGATGATGCCCAGCGTAAGACCGCTGCCGTTGTCGGCTTGAATGCTGCCCGTGTTCAAGCTGGCGTAGCCCCATCCTCTGGCCAGAATCTGCTGCTGCGCGCTCGGCCCGGCGGGACCGCGTCCAGCGCCCGGTGGCGCGGCGCCAGCGGCCGGGGCCGCTCTGCCAGGAGCTGCCGCGCCGCGCGCCGGGGCGCCCAAACCACCTCTGGGAGGCGGGGCAAATGCATTCGGTCCGTACGGCGGACCGGCCGGAGCCGCTGGTGTTCCCGCAGCACCCCGGCCCGCACCCGGAGGGCCAAATCCGCCGGGTCCAAACACCATGACCACGGGCACCGGACCCTTGGCGTCCGCCGGCAGGGTCAACGTCAACGCGATCTCAACCTTAATATCGGGGTCGATGGAATTGTCCACCGTGCCCACCAGCCGTTTGCTGACTGTGTCCACCTCGCCGCTCTTTCCATTCGTGGTCTCCTCCACTTTCCACGCCACTTTGGGGACGTTCCTGGGGACGCGGCCATAGATTTCGCGGTCGAAATCCTCCACGATTTCCGGCCGGCGTTTGTTCCACCAGTCGGCAGCCTTGGTGACCTTCTTCCCGTTCTTCAACGTAAGCGCGTCCGGGAGGGTAGGGAAAGGATTGGCCTTCGCCTCATCGTAGTTGGCGTGGTTCGGGGACTCGTTGTTGCCGTCTCTGCCACGACGCATTTCGGTCATGTGCAGCAGGCCCATGAGCCTCTGGTGGTCCTCTTCGCTGGTAAGTTTGACCGGTCCTGGCTGTGCCGCCTGATAGGCAATGCTGCCCAGCGGAACGCCAACTAGCACCGCTGCTACCACGCTCGCCGGCCACGGTATCGTTCGAAATTTACGCACGGATGTCTCCTAATCTAACGCTTCCGCCCCCGTCGCGATTCCGACGCTGGTTCAGAGCCGCGACCGTGAGGGAGCGTTACTTGGCATAGTAATTTCCTACTTCACGTACCGGCTGGCAAACGTCAGGAAAAACGGCCAGTTCGGCCCATCGGTGTGACCCGAAGAGTGCTGCCGGAACGCGATGTCGCCATCCACCAGCGGGGTCTCCATGGGAGGGAACACAGCGGTCCCCAGATCTTTCTTACCGAGCAGCTTGTACACCGGACCGGCGCCCACCCCGGCCAGGAAAGTGCCCTTGGCGTCCACCCAGCTATCGCCGCCGGGCTCCGCGTCATATCCGCCCTTGCCGGCGCTCAGGAACACGGGGCGGGGCGCGCACAGCGCTACCAGTTCGTGCGAGTCCACCGGCAGATCGCTCCACTTCAGGGGACCGGCATACTTCAGGAAATTGCCGGCCATCCAGTGGTACTCATTGGCGCCGGCCACGTTCTCGATGATTTCGCCCCAGTCGCGGCGGTGCAGCTTCGCGCCGCCCTCGCCCGACGAACTCACGTAGGCGGTCCACAAGCGCGGCTCGTACGCCATCGCCACGATAGTGGCCTTCCCGTAGCGCGAATGGCCTTCGAGAGCGATATGCCTGGCATCCACGGCCTTATCGGTTTCGAAATAGTCGATGGCGCGGCTGACGCCCCAAGCCCAGGCGCGCAAAGAGCCCCAATCGTCGAGCTTGCGCGGCTGTCCTTTGTTCACCAGGCCGATGATGCCCAGCGTCAGTCCGGCCCCGTCGTCAGCCTGGATGCTGCCGGGATTCAATTGAGCGTAGCCCCAGCCCTTGGCGAGAACCTGCTGCTGCCAGGTGGGCCCCGTGGGACCGCGTCCCGCGCCCGGAGGGAACGCCCCGCGACCCGCCGCCGGCGCTGCTCCGGCGCGCGGAGTAATTGGCGGACGAGGCGCGGCGAATGCATTCGGACCGTAGGGCGGTCCCGCCGGCGGCGCTGGAGCTGCTGCCGCGGCTGCCGGAGGTCCGAAGCCGAATCCGCCTCCGAACTGCATCACCACCGGCACCGGACCCATGGCGCCGGCCGGGGTGGTCAAAGTAAGTGCGATCTTGACTTCTATATCCGGGTACGTGGAGTTATCCACCACGCCGACCAGTTGCTTGGTAACGATGTCCACGTCGCCGTTCTTGCCGGGGGTGGTGCTGGTAACTTGCCAAGTCACTTTGGGTGTTACTTTGGGCAAGCGGCCATAGACCTCGCGGTCGAAATCCTCCACGATTTCAGGGCGCCGCTTGCTCCACCAGTCTGCTGCCTTCGTGACCTTCTTGCCATTCTTCAACGTCAAGGGATCCGGAAGATCGGGATACGGATTAGCCTTGGCTTCATCGTAGTTGGCGAAGAACGGCGATTCCTTGTTGGTGCCGTCGCGCCCCCGGCGGATTTCGGTCATGTGGAGAAGATCCATCAGGCGTCGATGATCTTCTTCCTTAGTGAGCTTCACAGGCGGCGCCTGCCCGCCTGAGTCGGCCGCTCGCGCGACATCGAACAGGAGCGTGCCCGCGGGGACGCCCACCAGTCCGGCTAGAGCCAAGCCAAGGGCCCATCGTGTGGATCGCATCGGAATTTACTCCAACGGGGAATTTGTTTAACACTCGAACGATATACGCCTTGCCTTGCCGATGTCAAGTTCGCGCGCGCCAGCGGAGTGGCCCACGGCTCGGCATCCGGCTCTTTCACCGCAGCTCCGCGCGAGATCGGCAGTTCCACCATTTCCCGGCGCCCCCAGCGGCATGCCCCCCCAGCGGCGTCGACCGCGGCAGATCGTCGCGAACATCGAGCCGCGCCCCAGGGTCCAGCAGCATGCCGGTAAAGCGCACCCGCGCCGGCTCGCTCAGCGTGCCTCGCGCGGGTGCGCGAGCAGCAGTTCCATGCCGGCTCTTCGATGCCGCCGTCGCCCGCGCTACGCGGCGACTGCACCAGGATCCGGTTCCAGCACGCATCGTCGCGCCCCCAATTTGAGCCTTGACACTCGGACACAAGTGTCCGACAATCACAGAAGTGAAGGGTGAGGAATTCGAGCGGCGGGTGCGGAGGCTGGCGCGAAGGATGAAGGTCACCTGCGCATTCGTCGCGGATAAGGGCAAAGGAAGCCACGGCCGATTGTACGTGGGCGAGGAATTCACCACCCTGAAGGATCGAAAGAAAGAGGTCGGGCACGGTTTGCTGACCAAGATGTGCCGCGACCTGAAGATCGATCCCCACGATTTGTGAGAGGTGCATTTATGTCTGCATTTGTATATCCAGCCAAGTTCACCACCGGTAGCGATGGCCGCGTCCTGGTAGAATTCACGGACCTCGCGCGAGTCGCGACCGACGGTAAGGACGAACGCGAAGCCATGGAAGAGGCCATGGACGCGCTCGGCTCCGACCTATCGATTCGCTTGTCCCGTCATGAAGACATCCCCTCGGCTTCGGCTCCCAAGCGGGGCCAGCGTCTTGTTCCCGTGCCCCTTTGGCTCGCGCCGAAATTGGCCCTGTATCTGGCCATGCGCGATCAGGGCGTTAGTAATTTGGAGTTGGGGCGCAGGCTGGGTGTTCATGAAAAGGGAGTGCGCCGCATGCTCGATCCCGAACATGCTACCAAGGCAGAAAAGATTCAAGCGGCACTCGCGGCACTCGGCAAACAGATGACCGTCGAAGTCCGGGATGCCGCATGATCTCGCGGCCCGTACTCAAGTGCACGTCTTGTGCACGAAAGTGCAAGATCTGCCTTGCGGCATCCCACCCGGAATGCGTGGGCCGCCGCTCGCCGCGGTTCCGCGGAGGAACAGTTTGGGCCGGCTCTTCGCGCCCGGCATTCACCTGATTCCTGTAGCCAGGAGCGGGGTCCAGCAAAGGATCCACTCAAAGTGATTTCGTTCGAAACCGGTTCGAGTTCCACATTGCCCCCGATGGTCTGTGCCGGGAAGCGGCCATCTGACAACCACCACCGGCGTCATCTTCACAGTGTCCGTTGTCCTGCGGCATTCCCGCCAAGCCGCTGATTTTCCGACGATTAGCCGATCGGCCTTTCGAATGCTCAGAACACTCCCGAAAATGCTTTGCTCGCGGGTTCAAAACCAGTTCGCGGACGTATGCCGCAGTTTAGGTATCGCCCGCCGGGCCTCAATGTCTCTGTCCCAATGCGTGAGTCTAAAGGAGACCACCCAAAATGGATTCTAGAAAGCGTCTCTTCTCTTGTTTGTTTGCTGCCGTCCTGCTTCTTTCAACCGGCTCGTTGCAGACCGCATTGGCACAAGTAACCGCGCCACCGCTGGGTACCGCGCAGAATTTTGCGGTCCTGGGCGCCTCGGCGGTGACCAATACGGGTGGGAGCATCGTCACCGGAAATCTGGGCATTTACCCGGGCACTTCCATCACCGGCTTTCCTCCGGGCAGCGTGATCGGAACGACACACGTTGCCGATGGGCCAGCGTATACGGCTCAAGAGGATGCCCTCACGGCCTACAATTATCTAGTGGGCGAAGCGTGCCCCGGCGGCGCCTACAACTTGAGTGGTCAGGATCTGGGTGGAATGACGTTGGGGCCCGGCGTCTATTGTTTTAGTTCGTCGGCACAGTTGACGGGAACACTCACTCTCGACTCTACAGGAAATCCCAATGGTATCTTCGTCTTCCAGATAGGCAGTACCTTAACTACGGCCGTCAATTCGTCCATGGTCATCCATGGCAGTACACCCTGCAACGTGTTTTTCCAGGTTGGCAGTTCCGCGACTCTTGGTACGGGCACACAGCTTTTAGGAAGCATATTCGCGGAGACCAGCATTACGCTGACAACCGGCGCAAGCGTGACCGGTGGCGTCTACGCGCTGACCGGCGCGGTGACGCTGGACACTAACGCAGTCACTTCCTGCATGGGCACGCTGAAGGTTTGCAAAGTGGCTGGGAGCAGCTCCTTGGTGGGAACGTTCTTTGGATTCAGCATTGCTGGAAGCCCGCCCACGCTGATCAGCGTTCAGGCCGAACCTGCGCCGGGGGGGAATTGCAGCGTAGCGCTGCTGGTGCCAGCCCACCCGTCGATCATTACCGAAACCATACCAGTGAATACCACCTTGGGGGCAGTGAGCACTCTGCCGACCCCCGGGTTGCTGATCAGCAGCAATCTGGCCGCGGGCACGGCTACCGTGGAGGTCGATCCCGGGGGCCAGACCATCGCCACTTTCGTAAACACGGTTCCCCCTCCCCCAACCACAGGCTTGCTTACGATTTGCAAAGTCGCCGGTAGTGGCATCACCCCAGGAACAACCTCCTTCTCCTTCAACGCTGCTGGAACTCTGGTCAACGTTCCGGCCGGTGCCGCTCCAGGCGGTACTTGCAGTGCGGCACTGGTGGTGCAGGCCAATCCGGCGCTGCTGATTTCGGAAACGCTAAACGGTTACGCGCTGACGGCGGTCACCACCTTCCCGGCTGGTTTGCTGGTCAACAGCAATCTGGGCGCGGGCACGGCTAGCGTGACGGTCAATGCCGGGGAGACGACCATCGTTACGTTCCTGAACGCGACGATTCCCCCTCCATTAACGGGCTATCTTCAGATTTGCAAAGTCGCCGGTGCCGGCGTCGTCGCATTAACGCCCTTCACCTTCACTGTTGTTGGTGGAACCCCGGTCACCGTTCAGGCCGGTCCCGCGCCAAGCGGTAATTGCAGTGCGGCACAGGTGGTGACCGCCGGTCAGATACAGATTACGGAAACCCTGCCGCTCAATACCGCGCTAACGTCGGTGACCACCTTGCCGACCGCTGGTTTGCTGGTCAGTAGCAATCTGGCTGCGGGTACGGCTACCGTGATGGTTAATACCGGGGCGCAGACGATTGTTACGTTCCTGAACACGTCACCCCCGGGCGTTCTCAAAATCTGCAAAATCGCCGGCACAGGCGTACCGGCAGGCTGGATGTTCAACTTTGTGGTGGCTGGGGCCGGTTTGACGGTTCCGGCTGGCCTGGCGCCAGGGACTTGCAGCCAGGCACTGGCGTTCCCCGTAGGCACAGCCGTCCCCATTACGGAGACCGTTTTCGCCGGCACAGTACCGTCGGCCATCAGCGTGGTTCCGGCGGGCGCGGGTAGCAACATCAATGTGTCCGGCGGCTCGGTAACCGCGACAATCGGCGCCGGCGAAACGGATGTCTACTTCACAAATATAGCTGGCGGAGTCGGCCTGTTGAAGGTGTGTAAGGTTGCTGGAACAGGCGTGGCGCCATTAACGATGTTCGGCTTTGTGATGAATGGTACAAGTTTCTCGGTCCCGGCGGGATACTGCGTAAGCCGGGGAACGTTCCCGGTCGGCACGCCTATCACCATCACGGAGAACCTTTCATCGGCCGGCACGGTCTCGGCGATCAGCATCGTTCCGGCAAGCGCGGGCACCGGCAATGTCTCCAGCCGGTCGGCAACCGTGGCCGTCGCCATCGGCACGACGGAAGTTTCCTTCACAAATGTCAAACCCTAGCGTCACGGAGCAGGGACCAAGGGGCACCCCGTCGCGGGGTGCCCCATATCCGCCGCGGGCCCACCAGTGTTATGCGATGAAGACGCGGTCGGCGGGCCAGTACTTCCAGCTCCGCCGCACACGAGATTCTTGTTCCAGCCGGAGACTTTTCTGGTAGTGTGAAAACTGAAACGTCTGCTTGGCGCTTTTGAAATGTGTCAGGAGAGTAAAAAATGAGCTCGCGACTATTTTGGACCGCTCTAGTGTTTGTTTGCCTTTCCGTCTCCGCCCATGCAGGTCTTCTCGAGATCTGTAAAGTCTCCGATCCACCCGGCTCGCTGAGTTCTTATTTCTATTACTTCGGGATCTCCGGCGCAGGCGCCGGGCTCGGGGAGATTCCGGTGTTCGTTGACTCCTGCACACCAGACCCCATTGTGTTGCCCGATGGGCCGTACGTAATCACTGAAGCTCCCGACCCTACTTCGGTGCTTGAGAGCGTTTTCACCTTCCCGGGCGACCCGGGCGGCGCGCTGGGCGGCCCGCTGATTGCCGTCGACCTGCCAGCGGAGACCGCCACAGTGCTGCTTGGCGGAGGCTCAGACCCGAATGACCTAACGGACCTGGTGACGATCTCCTTCACCAACACCCCCGCCACGGTGCCCGAGCCCGCGACCGGGTGGCTCCTTGGCTTGGGCCTGACAGTCTTGGCCCTCCACGGAAATCTGAAGAAGCGCCCGTACTATACCGCTCTCCGGAACGCGACGAATTCCGTCGTGCGCCGGGCCTTGAACTGACAGCTCGCCTTCCTCCCCCACCAGTGTGACGGACATCGTGGTCTTACACGTGCCTTAGAAAACTTAAGGACGAGGTGTCCGATGCATAAGCTATATACAATCTGTTTGACATTCGCGCTGCTCTGCACAATCGCATATGCGGCCAAGAAGTACCCCATGACTGCGGCGTCCACCGTTCCCAGTGCTCGCGCCGAGGTAGCAATCAACAAAGACAAGAACGGCAACACGAGGCTGAAGATGAAGGTTCAGTATCTCGCCAATCTTGAAAACCTGACGCCCCGAGCTTCCGCCTATGTTGTTTGGTTTCAGGAGCGGGACGGAATCTCCGAGAATCAGGGCCAGCTCAAAATGGACAAGAAGCTGGCGGCAACCTTCGAAACCGTCACTCCGCTGAAGAGTTTCGATGTGTTTGTTACCGCCGAGCAGGATTTCAGGGTGAAGAGTCCAAGCGGGCAGGAAGTCCTGAGAGCAACGATTCAACCGTAAGGGCCTGTGTGGAAATAACCTATTCAATTCGCCAGCTAACGCTCCCTTACGGAGTGCCCCCTGGGCTCGGCTCCGAACGCGCATCGGCGACCTAACGCTCCCTTACGGGGTGCCCCCTGGGTCCGGCTCTGAACGCGCATCGGAGCCGCGACCGTAAGGGAGCGTTAGGCAAGTGCAGGTGCAGGTTTTGCCCTTCATCAGGCAGGAATCGGTAGGACAAATTTCTTCGAGCATGCGCGTGGCCGGGCCGGTCGCGCGCGGCATCCCTACCGGTGAAGCGGGCATTGGGCTCGGCACGGCTGGTGGAAGCTCAGAACTCCTGATGTCGCCCCGCAATTTCAAACTGGCCGGGAAAATGGGCTGAGCCATTCCTTTCGATGGCGAGAGCTTCGCGGGTGGGGCAGGCGGTGCTCGCCTTCGCTCGATCCTATTCGAGCAGCGGGCCTAACTCAGCGCGGGCGGGCAGGTACCGCCTGCCCCCCCTGCGGGCTCCCTGCTAAATCCCACGACATCAGGAGTTCTGAAGCTACGCTTTTTTCCCTGTTACCAGCAGTAAGATGCCTCCTACCAGCGCGACCGCGCCTGCAATGGGAGGAATCGGAAAATCATGGGTCTTGTCGCGAGTCGCGTGGATCGGCCCAATGTCGACGACCTTTTCCCTGGTCGTGTACGTAAACCCTCCCCATGCAAGGCCGGCCAGGCCAAGCACAATCAGGATGATCCCCAACGTTTTATTCATTGCAATCCTCGATAGTCAATGTGATTTCGGCTTGTCGCCCTTGCGCAAGTTGCCCAAGTGGCAACCGGTCTGGCTGGTAACACGCCCAGCCAACCTGCACCGTGCATGCATGTCTAGGGCCGCGGCCGAGAACGAGTGGAGCGGCGGCCCGAAACATACGAGCCTCCGAACTCCTGATGTCGTGGAATTTGGGATGAGCCCCCAGGTGGGCAGGCCAGCACCGCCTGCCCCACCAAGCAAGGAATGGCTCAGCCCATTTTCCCGGACCACCCGAAATTGCGGCGCGGTGTTGTAGGCCCTCGGTACGTCTTCAAACCGATCCCTTGCCCACTTTCCCCGCGAAGCTCCGATAGGTATACACAAAGTAACTCGCCGTCAGCACCATTCCCGGAATGAACCAGAACAGCCCCACCCGCAGACCGTACGTCCCCGCCGCGGAGTTAGCCACCGTCAACGAGAATGACGGATCGCCGTTCGACGGCAACACATAAGGGTACAGCCCGAATGCCGCGCTGCTCAGCATGGCGATCAGGAACAGGCAGGAACAGAGAAACGCATCCAGCCCTTCGCGATACCCGTCGAGCATCCGTATCCCGACGAGGCCCACCAGCGCCACCAGCGGGAAGACGTATCCCCAGGGCCGTTCCGCGAAGCTCGTTTTCAAATGCGGCTGCACCTGGAAACTCGCCAGCGTGATCGCCGCGATCGCCGCCCCCAGGCCCCACCACACCCGTTTCGCCGCCAGCCGCGCGCGCTGCTGCACGCCGCCTTCGGTCTTCAACGCTACCCACAGCGCCCCATGCACCGTCAGCGCCAGCAGCGCCGCCGCCGCGATCAGTAGTGTGTACCAATCCAGAATGCCGGTCTCTTTGCCGGCCGAGAAGTCCGTCCACAACGGCAGGAAGAACTCGCCCGAACGATCCAGCGGCACGCCCCGCACCACGTTGCCCAACGCCGCGCCGAAGAAAACAGCCAACAGGCCGCTGGCGGAGGCGAACACCACGTCCCATAGCGGCTGCCACACCAGGCTCCGGATATGATTGCGGAATTCGATGGCGATCCCGCGCAAAATCAGCAGCCACAGCACCATCATCAGCGGCAGGTAGAAGCCGCTGAAACTCGACGAATAGAGCGACGGGAAGGCGAAATACAGCGTCCCGCCACCGGCGATCAGCCACACCTCATTGCCATCCCACACCGGACTGATCGACGCCAGCACGGTGCGCCGCTCTGCCTCCGTGCGCGCCACAAAAAGATGAATAATCCCCGCGCCCAGGTCGAAGCCGTCCAGCACCACGTACAGGGCGATCATTACCGCGACCAGACTGAACCAGATGGTTTCCATAATGGAGCCTCAAACCGCGGCGCCGTGCGCCGGGCCCTCGTCGATTTCGCGATACACCAGCAGCAGGCCCAGAATCGCCAGAATCGTGTAGATTCCCATGAAGCCGAGCAGTGTGAACAGCGCGTTGCCGGCCGACACGTGCGGCGACACGCCTGCCGGCGTCCGCATAATGCCATAGATCAGCCACGGCTGGCGGCCCATCTCGGCGGTGACCCATCCGGCGGTCGTGGCGATATACGGAAACGGCAGCATCAGCATCAACATCCACAGCAGCGGGCGCTGCCCGTATAGCTTGCCGCGCCACAAACTGAAGACCGCCAGCGCCATCGCGCCCACAAACGCCGTTCCCAGCCCCACCATGATGTGATAGCTGTAATACAGCAGCGGGATGTTATCGGGCCAGCGGTCCTGCGGAAATGCGTTGAGACCTTTCACTTCGGCGCCCCAGCGTTGGTAAGTCAGGAAGCTCAGCGCCCGCGGCACGATAAGTGGATTGTCCAGCCGTCGCCGGTCCACGTCGGGCTGCCCCAGGATGGCCAGCGGCGCGCCGTTCTCGGTCTCGAACAGCCCCTCCATGGCGGCCAGTGTCGGCGGTTGCAGGTAGGCGATGTTCTTGCCCTGCCCATCGCCCGTGGGGAAGATCATCAGCAGCGTGGAGATGGCGCCGGCGATCGTGCCCAGGCGGACGAACGTGCGCCCGAAGTCCTCATTCCGCCGCGTGAGCAGGTAGAATGCGCCGATGGAGGCCATCACGAAGCTGGCCGTCACCACCGACCCGATCATGTTGTGCAGGTATTGCCAGAAGATCCACGGATTCAGCAGCAACTCCTGAAAGCTGCTCAGCAGAATCGCGCCGTTAGGATCCAACCGATATCCCGTGGGATGCTGCATCCAGGCGTTGGTGGCGATTATGAAGAAGCCCGAAAGCCACGAACCGGCGAAGACCAGGAAGGCCGCGAACCAGTGCGCCTTCGGTCCCAGCCGCTTCTCGCCGAAGAGGAACACGCCCAGGAAACTGGACTCCAGGAAGAAGGAGAACACGCCTTCCATAGCGAGCGTCTGCCCGATCACTCCGCCCGCGGATTTCGAAAACCGCGCCCAGTTGGTGCCGAATTGAAACTCCATGGGGATGCCGGTTACTACTCCCATGGCGAAATTGATGGCGAAAATTTTGGTCCAGAAACGGGCCGCGTGGTTGTAATGTTCGTTGCCGGTCCGTAGCGCCATGGTCTTCAGGACCAGGATCAACAGGGCCAGCCCCATGGTCAATTGCGGAAACAGGTAGTGAAACGTGATGGTGAACGCGAAGTGGAGCCGGTGAATCGTCAGAGCGTCCATATAGAGTCAGTATCCCTCCCATCTTCGCGCATTGCATCGATCCGCGGCGCCCCTTTAGGGAGCGTGCGGCCGCGGGTCCACTCGACCCTCTTCGCGAGCGGCATCCGGAAGCGCCGGGATGGGAGCGTCGATGAAAGCGAATATGGACCCTGAACTGCGTTACAATGCCGTCATCTTAAATCTACGGAAGTCCCGCACATGAATAGACGATCGTTTGTAGGAGTGATAGGAGCCGCCGGAGCCGCGCAGGCCGGCTTCGGCCAAACCACACCCGCGAAGAAGACCCGGATCTTCGTGCAGCAGAACTATCTTCTCAAGATAGGCCCGCAGGGCGCGCGGCTTACGGATTACCTCAGTAAGACGTATCTTGGGGCGCTTGCCAAGGTTCATACCGGGCCGACGCTCGTGCTGGAGGCGACCCTGGCGACCCACCTGCCACAGGTGACGGTCTTCACCGGCTACCAATCCGTGGAAGAGATGTGGAGCGTTCGCGCGAAACTCGATGGCGACCAGGCTCTTGAGGCGGCCACCGATGCATGGGAGGCCGAGGCGCCGTTCGAGAACATTACCAGTTCCCTGCTTCGCGTTGGTGATTACTCGCCGGAACTGGCTCCACTCAACCCGCAACCCACCACTCCCCGGGTATTCGAAATGCGTATCTACCACGCCCCCACCTGGAAGAACATGCGAGGGTTGGAGTGGCGGTTCCGGGAGGGTGAAGTCCGCATCCTCACTAAAGTGGGAGCGGCGCCGATCCTATTCGCGCCAACTGTCATTGGCGCGGACGTGCCGAACATGACCTGGATCACGGCCTTCGAAAACGAGGCGGCGCGCGACAAGGCGTGGGCGGCGTTCAGCGCGGACCCGGAGTGGCAGAAACTCTCCGCGGAGTCGCGGCAGCGCTATGGCGACAATCCGACAGTTCGCCAGATATTCCTGTTTCGTGCCGCGGCATACTCTCCTATCCGTTAGCCCAGTGGATTGGACCATTGCCGCGGCAATGCCGGGGCGGCACGTCCGCGACGCCGAACCTCCGCTCTCACACCAACGCGATCGGCCGCACCGGCGATCCGGTAGCGCCCTCCAGCTTCAGCGGCAACGCCACGAACGCGAACTCACTTACTCCCGCCTTGGCCAGTTCTTCCAGATTCAGGCATTCAACGATATGGATCCCATGCTCCACCAGCAGATGCACGTGGACGGGCATGGCCAGGTCCGGAACCTTTTCGAAGGCCACCGTGTCCGAGCCTGCGGCGAAAATGCCGCGCGAACTCAGCCATCGCGCGCCCGCCACACCGGGGCCGGGACCGTGTACCTGCGAGATGAACTTACCGGGATCGCGAAAGTAGCGCGCCCAACCGGTACGCAGCAGGACCACGTCGCCGGGCTTGATCGCGACTCCCGCGGCACTCACCGCCGCGTCAAGCTGCGCCGCGGTGATTTCGAAATCGTCGGGCAAGGGGTCCAGGCCGGCCGCCGTGGCGATATCCAGCAGCACGCCGCGCCGCAGAATCGGCGGAACCGTGTCGATGGAATGCCGCCGCAGGCCGCCCCCGTATGATTGCAAACCGGCCGCCTCGTCGCCGCCATACAGTTTGCCGCCGCAGGAAAAATGGCACAAAGCGTCGATGTGCGTCCCCACGTGGCTCCCCAGCGCGATGGCGTCCGACGCGGAGCTGTTGCCGATGGGGCCGAGATATTCGCCGTGTGACTTTACCAGGCTGAAAAGGAACGGCGGATGCGCCGGATGGTGCGGCATCCCGGTGAAATATGGCTGGGCGAGGTCATAGACCCTGGCCGAAGTTAGTAAGTCGATTAGTGGGGTCATCAGAAATTCAAGTGCGCGCCGAATTCCATGACGCGCGGCGTATAGAACATAGAAGTAATGGCGCCGAAGCCGGGGCTGGTGGAGTTGATGTTCTGATCGCCGACATAGAAGGTTGCATGATTCGGGGCATTGAAGGCCTCCATCCGTAAGAGCAGGTTCTCGCGTTCGGTAATCTTGACGATTTTCGACAGGCTCATATCGATATTGAAGGTCCAGGGGCCCGAAAACTCGCGGCGCTGCAATTCGCCCAGGGCGCCGGGGGCGGGATTGGAGAAGATCTGGCCGGTGAAAGTGGGATCGCCGGGAGCGTTGACACCGCTGTTATCCGCAGGGTTGATGGCCGAAGGCGCGATCTCCACCGGTCCGTTGCCGGTCATCTGGAAGTGCACGATTTGCTTCAGCGCCGCGCCGCCCACGGTGGTGTCCGCGCCGTTATAGTAAGAGCGGGCCGCGCGGTTGAGGGTGGCATACGACGAGAGGATCGAGAATGGCGCGCCCGATTGCCACACCATCACGCTGCCGAAGGTCCAACCGCCGATCACGCGGTTGAGCGGCTTGAAGCCCAGGCGATGGCCTTCGCCGAAAGGCAACTCGTAGTAGCCATCGGCCTTGATCATATGGTTGAGGTCGAAGTTGGCGCGGGACCGCTCCAGCTTGGGATTGTTGATGTCGAGGAATGCCTGGAAGCGCGTCTGCAGATCGCCATCGCCGTCGCTGAGAACCTTTGAGAACGTGTAATTGGCCTCGAAACTCAAGCCGGAATGCATGCGATGGCGCATGGCAAGCTGCATGGAGTTATAACTGGCGCTCGAGTAATTGGTCAGCATGTCGGCGCCCAGCGCGTAGCGGTTGGCGTAGACCGGCACGGCGTTGTTGGGGTTAAAGCCATTGGTCTGGTAGTAATTCGCCAGTTCGCCCGGCTGGCCGGTCTGAATGTAATAGACGACGTTGGGGTCGTTGAATTCGCCGCGTCCGGTGAACTTAGTCAGCACGGAGAGAGTCTGGCTACCCTGGACCAATGCGCTATAGGCCGGGTTAAAGCCTCTGCCCGCCGCCACGGATAAGAACCCATTGGATTGCGCCTTCAGAAAATCGGTCAGGAAGCCGTTGCTCTGAATCTGCACCTGGTTGTAATCGAAGGCGCGATAGGCGCCCACCACGTGGTTACCCACATAGCGGCCTTCGAAAACGGTGTGCAGCCATTCGTGTTGGATTCCGATGGAATACTGCTGCACGTAAGGACGATGCAGGTTCGGGTCGATGCTGGTAAGCGTGTTGAAGGGATCGGTGGCGTAGCTCTGGGCGAGGGTGAGTGGGACCGAGTAAGGGGGAATGGGGATGGCCGGCAGGCCCGTGGAAAGACGGCTCGACAGGCCGGTGGTGCTGGCGATGCCTTGCAGGCCGGCGTTGCCTTCCAGCATATTCTCCGCGGCTACAATCTCCTGATCGTTGACATAGCTCAGCGCGTAGCCTCCGCGAATGGCGGTTTTGCCGTTGCCGGAGACATCCCAGGCAACCCCGATACTGGGCGCGAAGGCGTGCCAGTCGCGCTTGTACCACGGGCGGCCCACCCCACCGCCGGCGAAATTCAAAGTCGCATTGGAGAGCAGCGTAGCAGCCGCGCCGCCGCTCATATCGGGCAGCAGTTCCAGGGAATTGGCTTCGTCGGCCACCCCGGGCATTTCGTAACGCAGGCCCAGCGTCAGAGTCAGGCGCGGCGCCACGCGCCAGTTGTCCTGAGCGTAGACGGCGTAGTCGTCGAGGATGAAGTTGCGCACGAAATCGGCGCCGGCGACGTATCCCGAGGTGCGGCTGGTCACGTTGAAGGTCTGGCTATATCCGTCCACGAAGCCGCCCAGCGTGGCCAGCAGAGCGTTGGCGTTAGTCAGGTCGTTGCTGGAAATGCCCGGCAGGTTGGCCGTACTCAGGGTATATTGCGCCTGGCCGGAACCCATGGCGAGGGAATAAGTGGGGAGTACGCCCGCGGCGTTGAAGGAGCGCACCCGCACATCCTGCATGTGGAAACCGAATTGTATGTTGTGATGGCCGTGCTGCCACGCGGCATCGTCAGCCAGGGTGTAAGTGTTGGTATCGCGGCCCTGCGGCTGGAATTCGTTGACCGGGTCGGAGAAAGCATACCCCGTAACCAGAGCCGATCCGAACGGCTGATTATTGAAGAAGTATCCGTACGATAAGTTGAAGCCGAAGCGCACTTCGTTGGTGAGCCGCGAGGTGGGCGTGGAGCGCCACGAGAGGGCCATGAAATTCGTATGGGTCGGATTGGTGGCTTTGGGGATGGTGGAAAAATCGTTTTCCAGGTCGGGCCGGTCGAGATTGTAGCGGTTCCAGAGATACGAGAAAGCCAGCGAGTGGCGCGTGTTGACGCTGTAATCGAGCTTGCCGGTGAGGTTGTCGCGGGTGCCGTTGTCGCGCATATTGAAGCGGTATCCGCCGGTATTGAGACCGTCGCCCACCAGGCTGTTGTTAATCAGGCCGGGGGCGGGAATCTGCGCCAGCAGGCCTTGAATCGTAGGGTCCATTGAAACCCCTTTCAGGGTCGGCAGGTTGGCGCTGTGCAGGAGGCCGTTGCTGTCCTTATAGCGGAAGATGCCTTGTGCCGCGTCAGCCGTAAGGACCACGCCGTTGGCCGGGGTTTGCTGGTGGGTGCGCAGGGCTTCGTAGTTGAAATAGAAAAAGAACTTGTCTTTCCGAATAGGTCCGCCAACCGACAGGCCGAACTGTTGTTGATTGAGGAAGGGCAGCGCGACGCCGGCCTGGTTACTGAACCAGTCGTTGGCCGAGAAAGCGTTGTTGCGGTTGTACCAGAGGGCATCGCCATGGAAACTGTTGCCCCCCGATGGCGTGGAAAAAGCCGTTTGCGTGGCCCCGCCCGCAGCCGCGGCGTTGACATTGGAACTGACCATGGTGACCTGGCGGACCTGGCCCATGAGCGGCATGTTAGGGCTGTAGTCCAAGGCATTGTCACGGATGTAGTTGTCCTGGATGTTAATGCCGTCGATGGTCACATCCGAATAGGAAGTGCGCAGGCCGTCGATGACCGTGAAGGAGTTGCCGTTGGCCACAACGCCGGGCTGGAGTTGAATCAGGCCGAGGGGATTGCGGTCGAAGAT
>Ga0302320_10011596_pt1 | contig 18616 bp, 11 predicted proteins | sample Bog_T0_3_FD_202130 | JGI IMG/M metagenome (GOLD analysis project Ga0302320, IMG submission 202130) | Peat permafrost microbial communities from Stordalen Mire near Abisko, Sweden - Bog_T0_3 | ecosystem: Environmental > Terrestrial > Soil > Wetlands > Peat | place: Sweden: Abisko, Stordalen Mire...
AAAGCGCTCACGCCCGATCAGGTATACTTCAACCGCCTGCCAGAATCCATGGCAGCCTAAAAACAAAAACAAGAACTTCCACCTAAGGAAAAAGCAAAAACTGTCCGAACGACCGGGACCACCTCAGAACCATGAGGTCAAAAGTGCGCCGGCGTGACACGGTCCGACAAACGCCAGCATGTGCTGATCTAAGGCGATACACGCAGGTTGTGTCACGTAACCGAGGGTATTTGGACAAAGCCTTGTCAGCTAAATCCTTGTGTTGTAGAGATTTGTGGTTAATTCCCGTATTGGCACGTATAATTTAGTAATCGTGAAGGAAACGCCCGATACCCACCCCATCGTTTGTGTTGTCCCTACAGGTTGTTGACAAGTCCCCCCCACTTGAGTCGATGGGCTGCCAGCTGGATATCGGAAATGCAAGTGGCAAAGTGATCGAACCTGATGCCTCGGCGATTTGGAAAAAGCCGCAGGAAACGTTTGCAGTCGTTCTATTTAGATTTCGAATCTGGAACTATGCCGAAGCTGGTCAGGAGCAGAATAGCCCGGCCACTGCACTGGCGACTAGTGATTCAATCAGGCAATCTCTTTTGAGAATGCCTATCGGTTCTTTTCATGGAGGTTACAGTGGAAATTCCAGTAAACTCGAATTCCCTGTCCAAATCAATAGGACGTCGTTATGTCTTCGCGGTGCTCGTTGCGCTGGCCGGGCTTTTACTGCGAGAGGCACTCGCGCCGTTTCTTGGCCCGCACAACGCCTACCACGCCGCGTGGGCAGCGGTGGCCCTCACGGCCTGGTATTGCGGCTTAGGTCCCGCAATTCTCACCGCTTTCATCAGCCTCGTCGGGGTCTGGTACTGGTTCCTTGGATCCTACCATTCCTTCTATCTCAATGATCCGACAACTCAGATTTCTGGAATGATCGGGTTTATCCTCTTGTCCAGCTTCATTGCGTTGCTTGGGGAAATCAACCTGCGGTCCAAAGCAAGGTTGCGACAAGAGATTGCTGAAAGAAAGCGCACCAAGGATAAACTAACTGAGAAAGAGGAACAGTATTTCGTAGCCAGCGAGCGTTTGCATGCGCTGATGAGAGAGTTGCCTGTAGGCGTCAGCTTTTCCAACGACGCCACATGCCAGAATATTTCAGGAAATCCAGCAGCTCTGGCTCAGTTCGAAGTTGAAACCGAAGACAATCTTTCGGCCTCCGCACTCGACCCGAATGCGCCGGGGCGACAGTTTCGCTTTGTTCAGAATGGACGCGAACTAAGCTCTTCCGAGCTTCCACTACAGCGCGCCGTCAAAGAGAATCGAGCGGTTGCACCGATGGAATTTGAGGTCCACATGCCAAATGGGCGGCGCTGGATTGCGGAGGCATCCGGGGCGCCGATTCACGATTCAAAAGGGGAGGTTGTGGGCGGCGTTGCCGTACACTTCGATATCACCAAACGCAAGCAGGCAGAAGAGACCCTCAGAGTGAGTGAAGAGCGGTACCGGCTCGTGGCGGAGACGATGTTGTTTGGAGTGGTTCATCAGGATGCAGACGGCAAAATTATCGCAATGAATCCGGCCTCCAGGCACATTTTGGGGAGGGGTGACGACGGTTTCATCGGGAGTACTTCAATCCTCGAAGAGCAGAATACCATTCGTGAGGATGGTAGCTTATTTCCCGGCGCAGAACATCCCCCAATGGTCGCTCTACGCACAGGCAAACCATCCTTAGGTGTGGTGATGGGAGTCTTCAATCCGCGGACGCGAGACTACCGGTGGATCAAGATCGATGCAATGCCATCGTTTCTTCCGGGCCAGTCAACGCCGTTCCAGGTATTCTCGGTGTTCGAGGAGATCACAGAGCGCATGCGGGCGGAGGCAGCACTCCGCGAGAGCGAAGAACGCTTCCGGGCATTCTTCGAGCAGGCTGCCGTAGGGATCGCCGGCATCAGCGTCGACGGCAAATATTTATATGCCAATCAGAGATTCTGCGATCTTCTGCGACGTCCCCTCGAAGAGGTGCTGCAAATGACGATCGCGCAGGCCACACATCCGGATTACGTTGCCGCCGACGCAGAGCACCTGCGCAAATTGCAGAATGGTAATGCCTCCCAATACAGCGTTGAAAAGCTCTATGTCAGGGGCGACGGCTCTCATGTATGGGCGGCTTCCACGGCCTTTCCACTGCGGAATGATGACGGGACCATCAAGGGGTTTGCCAAGGTCATCGAGGACATTTCGATTCGCAAACAGATTGAGCAGGAGTTGGCACGAGAGCGCAGTGCGCTCGAATCGCGTGTGGAGGAACGCACGCTCCAATTGAAAAATACAATCGAATTTATGAATATCCAGGCAGCGGAGAAGGAACGCGCTGAAGTCAGCATACGCACGCTCTCTTCGCGTCTGTTGCAGCTTCAAGATGAAGAGAGGCGCAGAATCGCACGCGAACTGCATGACAGTGCAGGCCAAATACTTGCCGCCCTCGACATGCAGCTTTCCATCATCCAGGCTAAGACGCAGCACCTCGAAAGTGACCTGACGTCAGTTGTAAATGACTGTGTATCGTTGGTGCACGAAGCATCCCGCGGCATCCGCACCATGTCCTACCTGTTGCATCCTCCGCTTCTCGATGAAGCTGGCCTTGCCTCGACACTGCGTTGGTTCGTTGAGGGGTTTACGCAACGCAGCGGCATTCAGGTGGAGTTGAAGATTTCGCCCCAGTGCGAACGTCTCCCACGTGAAATGGAATTAACATTCTTCCGGCTTGTTCAGGAAGCGCTGACCAATGTGCATCGGCATTCCGAAAGCCCCACCGCGCAGGTGGAACTGAATCGCACTGAAACCGAAGTCACGCTGGTGATTCGAGATCAAGGAAAGGGCATCAGCGTGTCCAAGCGGAATCTACCGGGCCAGGAAACTCTGAGGATCGGCGTCGGTATAGGGGGAATGCGCGAACGAGTGCGACAACTTGACGGTACGATGGAATTTCTTTCTGGAGTACCCGGTACAACCTTGCAGGTGACACTTCCGCTGAGACGCAATGGCGATGCGTCTCCTACATTGTTTGATTCTTAAGCTGCACCCTGAAAACGACGCACCCGCCGGGGACAGCAGTTCGCGCGAACAGGACCTGCGATCACACGACAGACGGAAGAGCATAATTGGATTGGTAAACCCAGATTCTGGCTCCGGTTCGGCCCACTATGGGAAGTAGGGCAGGCCTTTGGATACGGTGGCTATCGCGCTACTCAATTTTCTTGTATCGGATTTGGCTAGAAAACCTGATGCACCAGCGCTTTTGGCGGCATCGACGGCCTGCGGTGAGTCGTGCTGAGTAAATATAATTACTTTCGCATCCGGCATAATTTGCCGTAGCTGCTTAGTAGTTTCAAAGCCGTCCATTTCCGGCATATTCACGTCCATCAAGATTATGTCCGGTCTTAACTGAGTAGCGAGATTTAACGCCTCCCGACCACAGTTGGCTTCGGCCGCCAAGAAACAATCTGGAAGCATACTTAACAGCCCACTGAGAGCTCGACGCACATCGGCTTGGTCGTCGACAATCAAAATCCCGATAGATTGAGTGTTCGCCATGGCCCCCTTTCATGGCCGGTCAGAATCGTCTTTGTCCGCCTTGACAATATGAAACCGCACTTACCCACTTCAACCGCGATCTCTGAGACCCTAAACCAACATTGTCAAGAATAGTTCATGCTATCTTAACTCCGCAATAGGGGTTTTAATGTATACATTCAAAATACATATCTTAGCGGATTAACGATATGATCTATCTTCTTTGCGCCACCATCGGTCCCTATTAGACATGTTCTCTACAGGAACAACCTCCGCAGTTATACAGTATTCACCCTATTGCGGACTACATCTGAGTTTGCAAACATCAATATGCGCACTTCAATACTCTCGGATTCAGTCAAGTACGTTTGCAAAAGGAATACACATTGCGAAAATAATCAGGAGGGTTTCATATGCTCTGGACAATTGCGGTAATCTTGTTGATTCTCTGGGCGTTGGGAATGGTCAGTTCCTACACGTTGGGTGGATTCATTCACCTGCTGCTCGTTCTAGCGCTCATCGTTGTGCTAATCCGCGTAATACAAGGTCGAAGGCCGGTCGTTTAGCGCAATGGCAGTTACATAATATGTCCAAAAACACCGGCGGTGTATTTTCCATTCCTGGAAAGATATATCGCCGGTTTCTATTTGAGCGATGGCAGAATCCCGACAACAAGCATCGTCCGGCTCAACCGGTTCCTCGCGGGGAAAGACTACCTATCAATCTCCGCTGGAATATCCAGGAACCTGAACAATCTTGTTTCCGACTGCATACATCACTAGTTCGCTTACGGAGTGAAGCTCGAGCTTGCGCATGATGTTGGCACGATGTGTTTCCGCTGTCTTGACGCTGAGATCCAACGCGACGGCAACCTCTTTGGTACTCTTGCCCTCGGCCAGCAACTGCACCACTTCCCGCTCACGTGGAGTTAAGCGATCGCGCTTCATAAGGGATGCACCCGGCGTCGCATCTCCGCGCAGGTATCCCTCCAGAACCATCGCGGCTACCCGTGGGGTGAAATAGGTTTTGTTATTGCGAAGCGCTTCTACCGCAATAACCAATTCACGGCTTGCATCCGTCTTCAGCAAGTACCCGCGGGCACCGGCATCGAGCACCTCTCGGACAACCTGATCTGTGTCGTGCTGGGTCAACATCAGAATTCGGATCTTCGGCTCTGTCTTTAATATTTGTCGGGTTGCTTCAAGTCCGTTCAGTTCTGGCATGGATAGGTCAAGAATTACAATGTCGGGACGGAGTTTATGCGCCATCTCAACAGCGGATCTACCGTCGGAGGCTTCTCCGCAAACTTCCCAGCCAGTTTGTGCTTGCACGATTGCACATAATCCGCGGCGCACTATTTCATGATCATCAGCCACAAGAATGCGAAGAGTCATCTGCAGTACTCCCGTTTCGGTATCATACCCGCAGATTGATGGGATTGCGAATACATTAAATCCTGTACGCGCCCCTCAACTGGAGCGGATTGCTGACCGGTTACTTCAGGGCTTCGGCGGTCTGGTAGCCCAAAAACAAGAACTTCCACTTTAGGAAAGCAAAAAACTGTCCGAACTACCGGGACCACCTCACCCAAATAGCCCCCGACAGTCTCCGGTCCAGCATGGCTGGAAAAGGGGCCATCCAGTAAAGTCTATTATTTTGAATGATTTGTATGGTGCCGGGAGGGGGGGTCGAACCCCCATGACCTTGCGATCGGCGGATTTTGAGTCCGCTGCGTCTGCCAGTTCCGCCATCCCGGCGTATCGATTCAGGTTCTAAGTAATTGAGTCTAAAGTGGTGGCCAGAGACGGGATTGAACCGCCGACGCCGGCCTTTTCAGGGCCGCGCTCTACCACTGAGCTATCTGGCCTCAGTGCAAACAGTGCGTTGCAATTTCCTGCGTGAATTCCGGCACCGCCGGAGCAGGGGGGCGAATCCAGAGACAGTTGGCTGCAACAACTTTTGTCAGTATACCAACTCGACGGTTCTTGCGCCAAACTCGGGCGGCAACCTGGAGGGCAATCGCCGGGGTTTGGCTGCGATTGCTCAGGGTTGCCCGCGCTGGTCAGGGGTGTTCTACACTGGTAAGCACGATGCGCCGAATAGTCTGCTTTTTCGCCTGCTTTGTCCTCGTACCCGTTGCCACCCTCCACGCCCAGGCTTCAGTTGGGGAAGTCCGCGCCGCCCGCGCCTACCAGGCCGCCGTGCATGAGGGTTCGCCGGCACTGCGCATTTTTCTGGAACAGTTTCCCAAAGGGGCGGACCTGCACATCCACCTTTCCGGTGCGGTTTATGCGGAAACTTTTATCCGCGATGCCGGCGAGGACGGGCTGTGCGTGGACCCTGCGGCCCTCAGCTTTGCCAAGCCTCCCTGCACGCCGCCGCTGGTGGAGGCCGCGCAGCTTCCGTCCAACCAGAAGCTATACGACCGGCTGGTGAATGCCTTTTCCATCCGCAGCTTTGTGCCCAGCTCGGGCTTCAGCGCCCACGACCAGTTTTTTGTAACCTTCGATCGCTTTGGCGGACTGAACAAGCGTCATATGGGTGAGTGGGTGGACGAGGTGGCCAGCCGGGCCGCCGCGCAAAACCAGCAATATGTGGAGCTGATGGAGACGCCCGCCTTCTCGCACGCCGCGCAGATTGCCCACGAAAATCCGTTGGGACAGGATTTTGCGCAGTACCGGCAGAAGCTGCTCGCGCTGGGGCTGCGCGACGAGGTTGCTGTCGACCGCGAGCATGTGCGCGTTGCCGAGGCAAGACGCCTCCAGATGGAACACTGCGGCACGCCGCAGGCCGCGCCTGCCTGCCAGGTTGGAGTCCGCTTCATATACCAGGTGCTGCGCGGCTATTCGCCTGAGCAGGTATTCGCGCAAACGCTGCTGGGGTTTGAGACCGTTCAGGCGAGCATGGACACGCACGAACCTGGATTTGCGGGCATCAACTTCGTTATGCCGGAGGATGGCTTCCTCTCCATGCGCGACTACACTTTGCAGATGAAGATGCTGGATTACCTGCACTCCGTCTATCCCAAGGTTCACATCAGCCTGCACGCCGGCGAGTTGGCGCAGGGCCTGGTGCCGCCCGAGGGGCTGCGCTTCCACATTCGCCAGGCTGTCGAGCTGGGCCACGCTGAGCGCATTGGCCATGGAGTGGATGTGATGTACGAAGAGGACGCCCGCGGACTGCTCAAGGAGTTGGCCCAAAAGCATGTGATGGTGGAGATCAATCTCAGTTCGAACGAAGCCATTCTGGGAGTGAAAGGAACGGAGCACCCGTTTCCGATTTATCGCGCGGCCCATGTGCCGGTGGCGCTTTCGACCGACGATGAAGGTGTCAGCCGCATCGATATTACTGGGGAGTACGTGCGCGCCGCCCTGGACTACCACCTCAGCTACCAGGACCTGAAGCAGTTGGCCCGCACCGGAATGGAGCACAACTTTCTGCCCGGCAAGAGCCTGTGGGCCGCGCCGGATACGTTCACAACACCGATTGCTGCATGCAAGGCGCAGGCGCCTGGAACCGACAAACCTGCCGCAGGGTGCAAGGCTTTCTTGGATGGCAGCGAAAAGGCCGCCGCGCAGTGGGAGCTGGAACGGAGATTCCGGGCGTTTGAGGCGAAGTTCTGAGGAGAATGCTGGTCCATGGACAACGAGCGTATTCGCGAGATTTGCCTGGCGCTGCCGCACGCGAGGGAGACGCTGAACTGGGGGCAGGTTCTGGTCTACTGGGTGGGCGACCGGGAGATTGGCGGCAAGAGTTTTGCCATGACCAACGTCGACAACGCGGGAGATGTCGTTCTCACCTTTCGTTGCGGGCCGGAGAGATTTCACGAGCTTTTGGAGATCGATGGAATTCGCCCCGCGCCCTATTCGGCCAACGCTTACTGGGTTGCGCTGGAGCGGTGGGACGCACTCAAGCCGCGCGAGATTGAGGAGGAGCTGGCCCGCGCCCATGCGCTGATCTACGAAAAGCTGACTAAACGGACCAAAGCGGTGCTGGCGCTGCCGGAGAAGGAGCGCGCGAAAGTGATTCGAGAGCGCAAGAAGGAGTTGGCAGAGCGTGGCGAGGCCAAAGGGAGATGAGGTTTGCCTTGACCAACATCGACAACGCGGGAGAAGTCGTTCTTAATTTTGTCTCATTTGGAATTCTTGTCAAAGGGAGGAAGTTGAAAAAACCGGGTTAAATGATTGAAAGGATAGGGAAATGGTAATGGATTATTCCTTGCATTTAATTACGGGGAGATTGGTTAAGCTAAGAACATTCAACGAGGAACAATAAGAAGAGAGGCGACAGGAGAGTAAGGAAGTGGCTTTCCTGGTTTTTTCGGACCACTTCCACGAGTCACGAGCGTGAAGAGAGGCTGAGTCCATCTTCAGAGAACAAGTGGATGTTTTACCTTAGCGAAGGGTCGCGCATGGAAGCGTCGAAAGCGGCCGAAGGCAGAATGGCATGGGCAGGGCAAACTCTGGAAGAGATCAGAAGGTTCTCCGAATTGAAGCGGAGCTGCGAGGGACCTAGGAAAGCGGTTTGAAATACAGGAAGCCGCTGGTGTTCGCGGCGTTCAAGGAGGCCAATTCGGTGAATGCAGGGGTGGTTCCCACGGGGAATCACCCCTTTTCCTTTCTGCGGAGAGAGCGAGGCCGTGGAGGAACGGGACGGGATTGGCGGAGAAATGGTGTTGGCAAAGAAGTGGCAGGCGGCAGCAAGCAGGCCGCGTGGAACAGAGACGCAGGTAAAGGCGGATAACCCAGGCAAAGCAAAGTTGATTGCGGCGATGGACAAACACGTCGGGGAGCAAAGCGATGAGATAGCAAAGAAGCTGATCGAGGGCTTTCTCACCGGCAACGTGACGAGCATCAAGCTGCTTTTTGAACTGGCGGATGGGCACATCAATTGCGAGAACGTGGCGGTGATCCGCACCCTGTACAGCTATGCACAGAAACTGGAGACAGAGCAGCAGTTGGCTGCGGACGCATCCGACGCGATGGCGGAAACGGACCTGGACAAGAGCGAACCGGAGGGTTGATAAGTCCGGCACACATGACGGTAACACAAACGAACAAATGCAGAACCCCTGTTGCGCTCCACTCAGATGAACGGGGCGCAACAGGGTTGGGAGAGTTAGCAAGTTAGCGAGTCCCACTCTAGCCGCAAAAACAAGTACGCGGCGAGGGTGGGGCACCCGACTTCGGGTGCGGTTCATTGTTCCAGAAGTCAAAAGACATTGCGGAAGCAGGGCGGAGAGGATGGACTCTTGCCTTGTTCCCCGGAAGAAAGAAGAGAGACGAATGAAGCTCACAAATCACGAGGGTTTGCGCGCCAGCGGATGGCTTGGCCTGCTGTTGATTGAGTTGTGCCTGTTGGGTTTGGGAAGCGTGGCCCACACGCAGGCGTTCAGCACGACGACGGTTCAGGGGACGGTGTACCTGGCTAACGGCCAGCCGGGGACAGGAACACTGGTGTTGAGCTGGCCATCGTTTACGACTGCGAGCGGCCAGCTGGTGGCGGCCGGCAGAACGACAGTGTCGATAGCGCCGAATGGATTTGTGAGCGTGAATCTGGCTCCTAACCAAGGGGCGTCCCCTGCGGGCGAGTATTACACGGCGGTTTTCTACCTGAGCGACGGGTCAGTGAACACCCAATACTGGGTGGTTCCGGCAATGTCATCGGCGACGTTGGGACAGGTGCAGGCGCAGTTGATGCCGTCGACTCAGGCCGTGCAGGCGGTGAGCAAGGCGTATGTGGATCAGGCGATCGCGGCTGCTGCAGCCGGCACACTGACAGTAAGCTACCTGCCGACAACAGGCGGAACGCTAACCGGGCCGCTTTATCTGAGCGGCGATCCGACGCAGCCGTTGCAGGCGGCAGACAAGCATTATGTGGATGAGAACTTTGCCGAGGCGGTGCCGCTGGCGGGCGGGACGATGACTGGGCCATTGACGGCGACAAAGCTGGGAGCGGTCTACCAGGTGGACCAGTTTGCGGGAGCGGACTTTGGCGCCAAGCTGGGAGCGTGCCTGAGCGGGCTGAGCTCGGTGCAGGGCGGAACGTGCGATGCGCGGAATTTCAGCGGGACGCTGGCGATGGGATCGAACCTGACGATATCGACGGGGAATGCAACGGTTCTATTGCCGTGCGCAACGATTTGGACGGCTAATCAGGTAGTGGTGACGGCGGGAACGAGGAATGTGACCCTGCGCGGGTGCGCACTGCGCGGGGCGAGCACGGCGAGCGGGAGCCAGGGCGGGACGGTGTTTTATTACTCGGGCACGGGGGCGGTGGTGCAGGTGGGCGACCCGACCTATGCGGCGGATACCTTGGGTTTTCATCTGGACAATGCGGTAATCAATATAACGGCCGCGACGAGCGCCAGCGCACAAGGGTTCGCGGCTTATCGCACACAAGAATTGGATCTGGAAAGCTTGTATTTTCTTGGTAACTCCAACCAGACGGGCATGACGCTGGACGGAACGGGGAATTACACGGGTGGAACTTTCTACGACAACGAGTTCACGGGATTTCAGACGGCGGTGAACGCGATTGGTCATCAAATTACAAATCCATCGACGACGGACTGGGTGAACGCGAGCACGTTTGTGCGGCTGCACATCGACTGCCCGACGAGCGGGGGCAGCCCGGTCAGCGGAACGTACGGGATCAATTTGCAACAAGGCGACGGCAACACGCTCACCGGAGGTGATGTAGAGGGATGCTCAACGGCATTGCACCTTGGAGCGAACGCACAGAACAACACAATCGTGGGATTGCGGAACGAGAACTCGACGAACCAGGTGGTGGCGGACGCGGGCAGTTCGTACAACAGCTGGATAACGGGCGGCACGATGTTTACCGGCCAATTGACCGACAACGGCACACGCAACAGCTTCCTCGATACATTTCACCGGAGTTTCAACGGGTTGAATGGTGATTGGTACGGGAGCCAGAAGGACGCCACGGTGACCAATCATTACCGGCTGGGGACCGGAGCGGGCAACGAGCGAGGATTGCTGAACCGCTATCAGAGCGACTACGGCTACCGCTGGACAATAGGGTTGAGCGATGCGACGGCCGGGGAGCAGTTTTACCAGATTCTTGATGAGCTGAACAACGTGTACCGGCTGTCGGTCGGCCAATATAACAATGGGCAGTCGAGCACCAACAACCAGACGGTGATCAATGCGGCAGGGACCGGGGCGGTGGTTCTGAACGGATCAAACAACTCGGGGACCGGCGGTGTGGTGATCGGGTCGGGCGGCGTGAGCGAAACGACTGTAGCAACGATCAACAACGCGGGGAATGCGCAGTTCATCGGCACCTTGCAGGTGGGTGGAACATCGACGTTCTTGGGTTCGCCCACGGTGAAGAACCAGGCGGACGCGGAGATTGACTTTACGCTATGGGCGGGATTAACGCAGGCATGGCCCGAATCTGTCATATACAAGAACTATCTTGGCGCAAGCCAGTGGTACATGGAGAATCACACCACGAACGACTGGTCTCTAACCTCCGCACTGGGGGGACTAGACAGCTTCAAGGCCTATCAGAGCACGAACAGCGGCGACACATACATCAACACCTCGAACTCAACCGGAGTGGTACGCGTAAACTACGAAACCGGTTCGGGCACGCAATTCAAGGTGTACGGCGGGAACAACAGCACGCTCTATGCCGCCTTCACGGGAACGACAGCAATTGAATTTCCGGGGCTGGCGGCGAGCAGCGGGCATAACTGCCTACAGGTCGATAACTCCGGATATGTCACAAATACGGGGACGGCCTGCGGCGCAGGCGGCGGCGGCGGCAGCGGCACAGTCAACTCCGGCACGAGCGGGCAGATTGCCTATTACAGCGGCACGGGCACGGTGCTGTCCGGGACGAGCGCGGTACCGGTAACGGCAGGCGGAACAGGAGCCTCCACAGCTACCGGCGCGCTGGCGAACCTGGGCGGTGCGGCTTTGACCGGCGCGACATTTACCGGGGCAGTGCAAGATGGGACCACGGTACTTCCTAATCAAGTGAACCCCGCAGCTTTTGGAACGGTGGACCCCACCGGCGTGGCGTCGAGCACTGCGGCGTTTCAGGCTGCAATCAATACCGGGCAGCAAGTCTCCGTGCCCCCGGGACTTTACAATGTTTGCGGCCTGCAAATTCCCGATTCAATGCAGCTTGTCGGCCCCTCGAACGATAGACAGAGACAGACCCAGGCCTATGGCGGCCTCTTTGCGGCGGCGCTTACGTGCGCGTCCGGAGATATGTTTACGGTGGTTGGGGGAACGGGTCAGACATATATTGGCATTTCCGGGCTGAAACTGATTTCCGCAACGGGCGGCGGACACATCTTCAATTTTGGGAGCAGCCCCTATGTTGTCGATTTTGAAATGAGTGACATATTTTTCAGCCAGAACAATGCAGCGAAATCATGGATTGTGGGCTCGGGCGGGGTGCAAGAGGTGGCGATGGATCACATCTTGGGAACTGTTGCAGCCGGGAACACAGTTCCCGCCGTTCAACTTGACGGCACCATCAATATGATTAACATCAGCAATCTGAACATCACAAGCACAGGAACAGCCGGATCATACTCGGCCCATTATCTTTTCGAGATTAATCAAAATTCCGGGACTGCGAGTAATGTTCATATCCACGACTCGCTCTGTGAATCCGCCACGGCGGGATGCTTCAACCTGAACAACATAGGCAATGCGTCTATCGACGATGTAATCAACTACGACCAGCCAACTACTCCCACGGCTCCGTTTATCACAATCGGTTCGGCATCAAGTCAAGTAGAACTGAAGTCTGTGAGTTCGACTTATGGTACCGCATCGATTCCCGATCTCGTTTGTCCAGCAGGGGTATGCGAGTTCCACAATACAACGCTCCAATATGCAAGTCTAGGAGGAGTTATTGTCGACCAACGCGCCCTGCTCGCCGCGCATTATCTGGATTACACTCCGGCGCAGCAGACCGATGCCGAGCTCATGGGTGTCTGGTCCACGAAGGATGGATTCAGTGGCGGCGGCATGACGGGAAATCTGCTGACCGGGAGCGATAATTTAAGTTTATCTACCGGGTGGCTCACGGTAAACGGCGGCGCGGGAAGCGCACCTGTCGCAGTAACAGGGATTACGGACCCTCTCGGCGGAACGAACGCAGTACAGGTGACTTTTGCAATCGGCTCTGGCGCAACCGGAAGCGACTATTCAGAATACCGGCAAACGCTAACCCTCGGCGCAGGAACCTACACAGTTTCCGCGTGGGTGAAATCATGCAGCGGGACCGCAACATTTGAACTGAACAACGCGTTGTTACAGGGTCAAACCTTCACAGCAACGACAGCCTGGCAGAGATATTTCAGCACGGCGTATGCCTCCAGTGGAACGTCGCAGGTGCATATAGGATTGTATGGTTGGTATACGCCAGCGGCAGGAACGCAGTGCATTGACATCTATGGAGCGCAGTTTACCCCGGGCATAGCAGTCCATCCCTATGTGAGCACCACAATTGCAGGAGCGGCGCTGCCCATTCAGCCTCGTCAAGTCATCAATGGACAGCCTGTCTTGTATTCGAGTCAGCCACTCGGGACGGGGGCCTTCGCAACCATCGCAAACTACGCGCCGCTGGCATCGCCGACGTTCACCGGGACGGTCTCAGGTATCACGGCGACGATGGTTGGCCTTGGGAACGTGACGAACAACGCGCAGACACAAGCCACCATTGTTCCGAACACGGCTCCGTCTGCTGGGCAAGACCTGGTGGGCAATGCGGGCGGCACGGCCTATACTCCGGTCACGATGAGCGGTGACTGCACACGCAGTTCCACCGGGGCGATCACCTGCACCAAGAGCAACGGCACGGCCTTGGGGACGGGGGCCTTCGCAACCATCGCAAATTACCTGACGACAGCGAGCGCGGCCAGCACCTACGCGCCCATCTTCACGCTGACGACCACCGGCACAAGTGGCGCGGCTACCTATTCAGGCAACACCCTCAACATACCGCAGTATGCGGGCGGCGGCTCGATGACCTGGCCTACGGCGGCGGGATTCACTGTATGCACAGGCACGCCCTGCACAGCATGGGGAACGTCTGTTGGTAGTTACGGTAGCGGGTCAGTTCTTTTGGGAAGCGGCGCGGTAGGAACGGCGGCCTATCAAGCTAGTTCATACTTTCAACTTGCGCTTACCAATCCCGTCACAGGACCAGGCAGCGGAGCTACCGTAGGCCATATGGCCGTAATGGGAAACACCGCGGGAACATCAATCACGGACGGTGGAGCAGTTCCGACGCTGAGCAGCTTGGGTGGAGCACCTTTGGCATCGCCGACATTCACCGGCACCGTCTCAGGCGTTACGTCAACGATGGTTGGCCTTGGGAACGTGACGAACAACGCGCAGACACAAGCCACCATTGTTCCAAACACGGCTCCGTCAGCGGGTCAGGACTTAGTGGGCAATGCGGGCGGTACAGCCTATGCTCCAGTTACGATGAGCGGGGACTGCACACGCAGTTCCACCGGGGCGATCACCTGCACCAAGAGCAACGGCACGGGCTTGGGGACGGGGGCCTTCGCAACCATCGCAAACTACGCGCCGCTGGCCAGCCCCACCTTTACCGGCACTCCTACCGTGCCCGGATACGAGACGACCACCGCCGCCGCGCTTCTCGCGCCCCTAGCCAGTCCCACATTCACAGGCACCGTCTCAGGCGTCACGGCGGCGATGGTTGGCCTTGGGAACGTGACAAACAACGCGCAGACACAAGCCGCCATTGTTCCGAACACGGTTCCATCAGCGGGTCAAGACTTATTGGGCAATGCGGGCGGTACGGCCTATGCTCCAGTTACGATGAGCGGGGACTGCACACGCGGTTCCACCGGGGCGATCACCTGCACCAAGAGCAACGGCACGGTCTTGGGGACGGGGGCCTTCGCAACCATCGCAAACTACGCGCCGCTGGCATCGCCGACATTCACCGGTACGGTCTCAGGCATCACGGCGACGATGGTTGGCCTTGGGAACGTGACGAACAACGCGCAGACACAAGCCACCATTGTTCCGAACACGGCTCCGTCAGCGGGTCAGGACTTAGTGGGCAATGCGGGTGGTACGGCCTATGCTCCGGTCACGATGAGCGGGGACTGCACACGCGGTTCCACCGGGGCGATCACCTGCACCAAGAGCAACGGCACGGCCTTCGGCACAGCAGCATTTGCAGCAACTTCAGCCTTTGATGCTTCCGGCGCAGCGGCGGCACGTGCTGCTGTAGGAAGCTGCACAAATCAAGCTGTGACCGCTACCACGACTAGCGGAGCAACCTGCACAACAATTACAAGCTCTTACGTGGACACTTCGATTGCCAAGACCGGAACAGACATCAATACTTCCAACCAGGTAACAGTCACACATCTCTCCTCGCCGCTATCGACTACTCAAGGTGGCCTTGGGGCGGCAAACAACTCGGCAAACGGCGTACCGGTTTTTGTCTCCGGCACAGCGACAGTAACAGCGCAAGTGGGAATCTCTGGCGGCTCTCCAGTCAAGGCTACGAACTCCATTGGATGCTTAGATGGCTATGACCATACTCCTTGCATGGTATGGCGAATGACTAGGATGACTGGGCAAACAACTACAGCTTTCCCCGCTACTTACAATCCACCGAATACTGGATTGTATCGGTTCACAGTAACCGCGTGCATCACGACAACGGGCACAGCGGGTACTGTTACCCCAGAGGTTTATTGGGGTCTAAGTCAAGGCTACCTGACATCCGGTTCATACTTGAACTTTACAAGTGCAGTTGGCAGTTGCACCTCTGCGCACGTGGATGCATATATCCCAGTATCAGGCTCGACATACGGATTGGAACCTGTCGGGGGAGTCCCAAGCGATACTGGCGGGGTATACACTTTGGACGCTTACGCGGAATACATGGGGCCGTAGTCAATTAACGGTGTCACTGTGCCGCGGCGAGGGCAGCACGGCGCACTTCGCCGACATTCTATTCGCGCAAACATATCCTTTGACGGAGCCGAAGCTGTTATCCAGGAGGACGAACGCAGTAGAAAGCTCAACTATGTTATTGGCGGGACAATCACAGTGAATCTGGCGGGGACCTTCGATGGCACGACGAACATGCTGTATGAGAATGACACACATATTACTCCCGGCACACCCGCACGCCGAATCCTGGGTCTATTGTGCTCCGTGCAAATAATTTTCGGCCGAATCAATCGTATTGCTTACCTGGATGAAATGGGGGCTTTGTGGAGGAGACAACAGGAGGGAGCGCGGCGGTTGCGGGGGTTTTTTGCCCGGAGGAGATGGACCGGGAGGAACTGGAGCGATTCGGACGGATTCTGGATACTCGGCCGGTGAGCCTGCGGGGGCGGACGGCTGGAATGGAGCTGGCCGAGAAGCTATTGCATGTGCGGACGCGGGAGGGGAGTACGGCGCCATTGCGGGCGAACCTGGTGCAGCGGGCCTTTGAGCAGCGTCGGGGCGAGCGGAATATTGTGCTGAAGGCGCGGCAGATGGGGTTGACGACTTGGGCGGCGGCGCGGTTTTTTCTGAAGACGATCACTCATCCGGGAACGCTGACGCTGGAGGTGGCGCACACCCAGGAGGCGGCCGAGGAGATATTCGGGATCGTGCATCGCTTTGTGGACTATCTTCCCAAGGCGCTGCGCGAGGGGCCGTTGCAGATTTCGCGGGCCAATGTGCGGCAGATTGTCTTTCCGGTGTTGGACTCGCAGTACCGGGTGGTGTCGGCGGGAGAGCGGAATGCGGGGCGGGGATTGACGGTGCAGAATCTGCACTGCTCGGAACTGGCGCGCTGGCCGGGCGATCCGTCGGAGACGCTGGCCGGATTGCGGGCGGCGATGACGCCGGGTGCGGAACTGATTCTGGAATCGACGCCCGACGGTGTGGGCGGCTGCTTTTACGAGGAGTGGCAGAAGGCCGGAGAACAGGGGATGGTGCGGCACTTCTTCCCCTGGTGGATGGAACGGAAGTACCGGACGAAGGCGGTGGACGAGGCCAGCCTGACGGACGAAGAGCGAGATTTAATGGCGCTCAAGCTGTTGGATTTGGAGCAGATTGGATTCCGGCGGCAGATCAGGGCGGATTTTCGTGGGCTGGCGCGGCAAGAGTACGCGGAAAGCGACGAGAGCTGTTTCCTGGCCAGCGGGGATTCGGTCTTTGAGCTTTCGGCGATTGACGCGCGGCTGGCGACGGTGACTGAACCTTTAGAACGGCGGCACAACGGGACGCTGGAGATTTGGCTGCCGCCGCTGAAGGGCAAACAGTACCTGGTGGCGGTGGACCCTGCCGGGGGCGGAAGCGACGGGGATTATTCGGCGGCGCAGGTGCTGGAGTTGGAGACGGGATTGCAATGCGCGGAGTTTGCCGGGCATGTGGGCGGACTGGAGCTGGCGCGGCTGGTGACGAAGCTGGCCGCGGAGTACAACCAGGCGTGGCTGGTGGTGGAGAGAAACAATCATGGCAGCGGGATTCTGGCGCTGATTGAGAGCTCATGCGGCTACGGGCGGGTCTATAAGCAGTGCGGGCAGACGGGTTGGCTGACGACGTCGTTGAGTAGGCCGGCGGCGCTGGGGCGTCTGGATGCGGCGCTGGTGGAGCGGCCGGATTGCTTTCAGAGCCGGAAGCTGCTGGCGGAGTGCCGGAGTTTTGTGCGGCGGCCGGATGGCGGTAGCGGGGCGCGGCCGGGGACGCATGACGACCGGGTGATGGCCATGGCGATTGGGTTGGGGGCGAGAATCCAGCTTCTAGCTTCTAGCTTTTAGCTTCCAGCTTGCGGGTGCTGATGAACGGAAAGACGGTAGAGATTTGTTGTATCCCATCCTTTTCGCAACGAATGCGAAAAGGATGGGGCACGGGCACGGTGCTTATATTTATGGGACGGATCAATAGAGAGTGAGCAAGTCAGCTAGGCTGCTGAGGACTCTGCTCGGCCGGTGGTGCGGGATTCTGATCAGGCGGTGGCGGCGGTGCGGGATTCTGCTGGTCCGGCGGCGGGGGATTTTGCTCGGCGGGCGGTACGGTACTCGGCTGGGTCGGAGGTGGGCCGGGCTTGGCTGGCGGGGTGAGGACGAAGCCGTTGCGGACCAGGGCGTAGCCGATCTGGGGGAACTCGGCCTGCAGGAGCTGATTTTCAGGGCCGGAGAAGAGGTCGGTTTCCTTGCCGGCGATGGTGGCGACCTGGTGGTGGACGACGACGGGCTTGCCGTCAAGGGCGCCCTGCTCGTCGGCGCGGGTGGCCAACTGGATGGGAACGACGGAGCCATCCTTTTTGGGGATGATGGCCCAGACATCACGATTGTTGCGAGCTACGGCGAGGGCCAGAAGAGTTTCCAGCGCGCCGGGGTCGAAGTCGGGAAGGAAGACAGCCGCAGGGTGCGCGGGCAGGCGCGTGGTGGTGGTGTGGCCGTTGGCGGAGATGTCGAGGAGGATCGGGGACTGGCCTGATACCGGATCCGGAGCGGCGGAGACGTTGACGGCCGATCCGTTGACGGCGGCGCTCAACTGCACATGGCGCAGGAGGTTGGCCGGGGAGAGGCGCTCGGTTTTGGAGAGGGAGTAATCGAGACCCTTCATATTGATGATGACCAGCGAGGTGGAATCGTAGCCGTCTGGGTTGGCGGTGAAACTGAAGCTGGCCTTGCCGACGGATTTGCCGTGCTGAGAGACTACAAAACTGGCTGACTGGGCGGAGACGCCCGGGGCTGACGCGAGCAGGGCGGCGAGAAGAGCGGCGAGCGGGAAAATGGTCAGGTTGCGCATGAATCTCTCCATTTTTCTAGTCTAGGGGATTAGACACGGATAGGGAAAAATGGTTGCGGGAAGGCAGGGAATAGGGAACAGGGAACAGCCGCGCAGTGATGAGTCGGCTTGGGTGAAATACCTAATCTCTATATCGAGTTATAGGCATTATTGGGGTGAACCCCTCGGTTGAGACAGTCAGCGGATGTCACACTTGCCGTTCGCTGATTTTTCCTTCTCAAACAGCCTGTTCTCCTCCAGAATAACCCACAGTTGGT
>Ga0302320_10011597_pt1 | contig 18615 bp, 19 predicted proteins | sample Bog_T0_3_FD_202130 | JGI IMG/M metagenome (GOLD analysis project Ga0302320, IMG submission 202130) | Peat permafrost microbial communities from Stordalen Mire near Abisko, Sweden - Bog_T0_3 | ecosystem: Environmental > Terrestrial > Soil > Wetlands > Peat | place: Sweden: Abisko, Stordalen Mire...
TATTGATTCCGAGGGCACTGCCGACCTGGTTGGCCTGGTCAGCCGCGCCGCGGGCACTGGTGCCTGCGGAAGACACTGCCTGGTTCATCAGGTCGGCCGGGTAATCGCCTGTATTGAAAAGTGCGCGGTAAAAATCGGCTGCGATTATCACGTGGTAGTATCGATGGCTGTCGTAGAGCGTCTTGATGTAATCGGCAAAATCGGCCCGGTCCTGGTCGCTCATCTTGTTGGCTTGGATTTCGTTGAGCTTGATTTTGGCCTTGGCTTCCAGAAGCTTCAGGTATTCACCGGTAAGTTCCATCTTACGCTGCAAGGCTCCACTCATGGTGGGCATGATTGCCGCTTCCGCGGCTACCGGATCGGCCGTTGGATTGTTAAGGGGTGAATTCGTCATGTTCCCATTGCTGACCCCGCCGCTATTGTTTCCCCCGCCACTGTTGTTTCCGGCAGGTTTGCGGCTTTTTTCCTGTTCTTGCAAATCCTGGTAATGGAGATCATCCGCGATCATGTCGGCATTGTGAGCGTAATCGCCGACATCCCCCTCTAGCTGGGTATTTGTTTGGGCGAGGGTGTTCCGTGTACGGTCACTATTCCAGACCGACTCGACACGGTTGGCGAGTTCCCGGCTGATACCCGCATCGAGGTCCTTGTACTCGCTGAGGGCGTAAAGAAGTTTCCACGCGCCGAAGGTGTCGCCGCCTTTCAAGATCTCGGAAACCTGGGTCATCTTGCCGAAATACTCCTTGATCCGCTCTTCGGGAACTTCCTTCAGGCTCAGGTAGGTCACAAAACGGGCCTTCGTCTCCGGATCGTCCAATCCGGGCGTTTTCAGTGAATCGACGGCCTTGATCCGGTCGGCAATCGCACCCGCGACATCACTCGCGCTCTTGGCTGCCGTCCCGTTCTGCGCCTTGTGATTGAACAAATAATCAAAGGCTGTTCCTGCCGAGGTATCGACTTCCGTGGGGCTTCCCGTTGTGGGGGCCGCAGGTGCGGCGGCCGGAGCATTGCCCGGCGGGGGATTTTGGGCCAGTGCCGCAGACAAGGTCAGCAGCAGGGCCGGAAAAATGAAACTATTCTTTTTCACATGAGTTTGCATTGAGTAGCCCTCCATCACCCACCTCCATCTCGATCAGGTAGGTCTGTCCTTTCTCGAAAAAAATACCTCCCAGTTTCGGGGGAATGAGCACCACAAGCGGACGGCTGTCACTTTGAGTGCCGTTTTCATTTTGGATGGTAAAGACCATGAGCCGCCCGACGGTTGGCTTGAATCCCAAATCGGCGGATACTTTGAGGTCGGCCTTGAATTTGGCGCCGGCCAGCGACCGATATTCGTCAGACATGTATTTGTCGACCGGGAATTGCTCCATCGTCCGGTGGGGATCGGCGAGATATTTGTAGGAGAAATACCCGGCGATTCCGACAATGACCAATACCAACAGGCTCGACACCACCCAGAGCGCCACCGAGGACGAACTGTGGCTTCTGGTGCCCTGTACCGTGGAAGTCGTCTGCGCGAAAGGCGAAATAACTCTCCGGCTTTCGCCCTCTTCTTCAACGTTTGGATTTGTCGCGGGCACTAGCATTCGAATTTAAGTTACACCACCTTCATATTCAAGAACAACTTGCGGCGCAGAAAGTTGCGCGAGAGGTAAAAAAAGGAAGAGAAGGAAGAAAAGGACAATCGGGCGATAAGAGAGACGCTTTTCTCCCCATTTTCAACTCATATCGGGTCGAGAAAAGTCACCCGCCCAGTCTTGCAACTGCCTTGAGAATATCATCGGCTTGAGCGCGGGTCGAGGCATGCAAATCCCGCCAGACAATGGCGCCGCCTTTGATCAAAAACGATTGGCGATGCGTCATGCCCAACAGCAGGGGCACGCCGAAGGCCTTCGCCACCCCTCGTTCGTAGTCGGCCAGCAGGACAAACGGCAGGCGATACTTTTCCTTGAAGTGAAGTTGGGCCCGGGGCTCATCCGAGCTGACGCCGATGACCCGTATCCCGTGCTTCTGCAACGAGGCAAATCCGTCGCGCAGGCTGCAAGCCTGTTTTGTGCAACCGGGCGTATTGGCTTTCGGATAGAAATAAACGAGGGTGTAGCCGTCGCCATAGAGCTCAATGAGCCGGATTTTGTTGCCCTGTTCATCGCGTGTGATTGCGTCAGGTGCCGAATCACCAATGTTGAGAGGCAATCCCTCCGCCGTAACTCCAAGCCAATCGAGGAACCCCATGGGAGGAACCTAGGGCTGGCGCTCCGGGCTGCAAGCTTTGGGGCGCCGACCGCCTATTTGCGCGGCTATCTCAGCTTCATATTCCTCGCGTAACTTGTCCGCGATCGAAAAGAGCCTGAGGGAACGTCCTTCCCATTGGTTGACGGAAACAATCCCTTTGATGCTGTTGGTCAGAAAGATTTCGTCTGCTTCCTGCAGGGCTCGCGGAGGGAAGTGGCCTTGCCGGACACTCCGCTGCATCAAGACAAAGGAACGTACGATACCCTGGCGGCAACCGGACTCGTGCGACGGAGTAAAAAGCAGGTCTCCGAGGCGCCAGAATATATTCGCCCGCGCCCCGCTGGCGATGTTCCCGTGCTCGTTGAGGAGGACCACCTCAGAGGTGGAACCAGTTTTCCATGCCTGGATATGGGTCAAATAACTGATGGTCTTAAAACGAGCATCCCAGTTTCCAGACCCGATTCGCACCGAAGAAGTGGAGAGAGTTATGGGAACATCAGGCGGAAAGGTTTCCTCGCTGAAGAAGGTCCGCGTACCTTCCGGTGTCACCAACCAGCGCCAGCGGCCCGAGAGGGGCGGAAGGGCAGCGCCCGCCTTGACGAAGTCGAAATCCGAAGTCAGGCCCAAAGCGTCCATGGCACGCTTCAATTCGGCCTGATGAGGCGCTAGGAAGAGCGGCACGCCGTTTACCACGCGCAAAGTCTCAAACACCCCGAGCCAGGGGGCGAACTCGCCGGAGGATTCAGCCATATTATAAGATTGCCTCTTGCCCCGGCGCGCCATCAATCTAAAGTTACTCAACACCCTTGGCCATGCCTTACCTTGATACCGAATTAAAGTTGGAGCAGCTCCCGGTTGGCGCGAGTCGCTGCGTCATGCTTGGAGATGTTCAGGTCGGCCTCTTTCACCGCCAGGAAGGCCTTTTCGCCATCGACAATGTTTGTCCTCATCGCGGAGCCCCGCTGCATGACGGCATGGTCAGCGACGGTCAGGTGACCTGTCCCTGGCACCAGTGGCAATTCCAGCTCGAAGACGGCATTTGCCTGAATATTCCCAAGGTCCGCGTCGCTTCCTTCGGGGTCGAAGTCCGGGACGGATCGATCTGGGTTAATGTGGACGGGCAGGAAGCGGGGAAGTTATGAAATCAGCTTACGAACTCGCCATGGAGCGGCTCGAAAAAAAGGAGCCGGTTAAAAAGCTTACCGCTGAACAAAAGAGCCGAATCGCTGAAATCAATTCGCTCTATGGTTCGAAAATCGCCGAGAAGGAGACGTTCCTCCAGGGCGAAATCGCGAAGGCGAAGCTCAAGGGAGACCTGGCGGCAGTAAGTGAGATTCAAGACCAACTAGGGCGTGAGGTGCGGCGGATTCATCTGGAGTGGGAGGAGAAAAAGGTGGCCGTTCACGGAGAGCCGACCGCTTACGAGGGCGAGGTTGGGAAGATTGAAAAGAAAAGGGCCGCCAAGTAAACATTCCGTTTGTGAGCAATTACACCGCACAACAGGAGGCGACGCTTTCACGGTTGGTTCGGACGCTGGATGAATACCTGGCAGCCGTGCCGCGCCAGAAGGAGCTGGACGCGCCCGATTTGCTGGAGATTTTTTCCCGGCTCGATGCACTCGAAGTGGAAATCGATGCAGGCTACCCTGCCCAACTACGCCATTACCTGCATCAAAAGAGCTATCGCAAGGCTCATCTTTATCTTCAAGACCGCGATGCGGAAAACCTGCGTGGTAATTGTGGGCGATAGGAATTATGACAGGATTAGTACGGTCTTGGTAACGGCGTCCAAAATTCAATCTCAGAACGTTTCGACCGGCGAACGCTTGCCGTCGTCGACTGAACGCAGGGCGGCGGCTTCCGTACCGAGCGTGTCCACCCTCAACTGGTAAATCTTTTTGTCCAGCGCCGCATGCACTCCGATGGAAAAAGGGTGAGGGGGATCAAGCTTTTCGCGTAAGTGGGTAATTTGCTTTTCAGCTTCTGCGGCCCGCGCCGGCGAAACGGTGGCGAGTGCCTTTGCGGCTTCGGGAATCAACTCGGGCCGATGGCAGAGCAGAACCAGGTCGTTGCCCGCTTCGACGGCGCGTGTCACCGACTCGGCCAGTCCGTAATGACCGACGATCGCACCCATGTCGAGGTCGTCGCTAATCACGGCGCCCTGGTAACCCCACTCCTTGCGCAGAATGCCGTGAATGATCTTGTGCGAAAGTGAGGAGGGATAGCCGCTGTCGTCAAGCGCGGGATAGTTCGCGTGGCCGACCATCATCGTGTCGAGTTCCGGCGCCAGGGCTTGAAATGCTTTCCATTCGGTTTCCTCGAGTTCGTGGCGACTGCGGGTTACCACCGGCAATTCATGATGGGGATCGACCGCCGCGTGGGAATAGCCGGGAAAATGCTTGCCGCAACTAAGGATGCCTTGTTCGCGCATCGTGCGATTGAACGCCCCGGCGTTGCGCACGACGATTTCGGGATCGAGACCCCAGGTGCGGTTTTTGAGCGAGTTGTCCAAGTCTCCATTGACGGAGACATCAACGACGGGCGCGAGGTTCAGGTTGAAACCGAAAAGCCGCAGAATATCGCCGGTAAGCGCCCCGTGCCGCTCGATGAGGCGCAAATCGCCCCGCTCGCGAAGCTGCTTCGCGCTGGGAGGCTCCGAGCCGCACTCCTTAAGGCGGGAGACGCGTCCACCCTCCTGGTCGATGGTCACGATCGGCACATGCCGCACCTCGCCCCGAAGGTCGTCGATGAGCTTGCGTAGTTGGACCGGGGTCTTGATGTTGCGTCCAAAGAGGATGAAGCCCGCCGGCTGAACCTGGCGGATGATGGAAGCCGTAGATGTATCCAGTGCCGTACCCGGCACGCCCATTAGAATGTAATGACCGCCTTCCATGTGACGACTATGGCCAGTTTTGATTTGCAGGACAAGACCGCACGGCCGTATCGAGATAGAGTGCGAACCGCACGTAAGAATATCACTGCCGTTCGCTGGACTAAAAGTCACCACTGGATTCAAGTATAACTTTCAGGCATAATAGGCCGATGCCGACTTATGAGTATGAATGTGCCAAGTGCCGTAAAGATTTTGAAATATTCCAATCGATGAAAGACGATGCGTTTAAGGTCTGTCCCAAGGAGCGTTGCCGGCAGAAAAAGTGGGGCAAGGGCCGGGTGAAGCGCAAGCTTGGCGTTGGGGCCGGTTTTATCTTCAAGGGCACCGGCTTTTACATCACTGACTATCGCAGCGAGGGCTACAAAAAGGCCAGTAGCGATTCCGCCAAGGCCAGCGAACCGGCAACAAAAACGGATTCAGTTAAAACGGAAGCGGCGAAAACGGAGGCCAAACCGGCGGCTAAAGCCGCGGCAAAACCTGCCGCCAAAGCCGGATCTTGAGTCCCGCCCCATGAACCCGCGGTGCGCTTACCGGGCGATTCAGGCCATCCCCGTGATGATTCTGTGCGCATTCGGTGTGGCGCGCCTTACCGCTGATGACACGTCGGGAAGTTCAGCCATTCCCACGTCCTTTTGCCAGAACTACTCGGAAGTCAGCTGTACAACTTCTGATGCTCTGGCCTGTGCGGATACCCTGCAACTGGCCAGCGACGCGCGCGAACAACTCGGGCCGTTGCTGAATCTCGGACCGGCGTGGCGGTTTCCGGTTCACATTCGAATCATGACGCCCGACGACCCGCTCCTGACCAAGATCAACCGCGAAGCCTCGGCGGTCTTCACCGATGAAAAGGGAATGCGAATTGAGGCGGTTCTACCCTCCACGGATCCTGATGCCCGGGCCTTCATTCAGCGGCAATTCGTCACCGCCATGCTCTGGGAGAAATTTTTTGCGGGCACGAAAACTTTCGATGTCCACACTCGACTTGACCTCGTGCCGCTGTGGTTGGTCGAGGGTCTGCGCGAATGGCTGGATGACGACCGCAGCCATGACCGCGAGCGTATCGTGAGGAGAGCCTCGTTAACCCAGCGCGCCCCGAAGCTTGCCGAGGTTACCGGATGGCAGGAGTTGAGTTCAAATCGGTTGCAGGGACTCTGGCAGCGCGCTTTTTGTTTTTACCTGGTTGATAACCTGATTCAACCGGGTGAAAAACGGCTCGGTTTTCAACAGTGGCTTGCCACTTACGCCGGGCCCAATCCGGGTTCGGCGCAGAGTATTTTCCCGACGGAAACGGACTGGCAGCGCGACCTCGTCGATTCCACGGAGCGCAGTGAAGATCTGGTTTACTCCTGGGATGAGACTCTGAATGCGCTGGTTGCCGCCGAAGTCATTACCATACCTTCCAATAAACCGGGCGATCAGCATCTCTGCACATTCGATACGGTTAGTGCCTTCCCCTCCCAACCGAAGCTGAACATGGTTTTGCAACAAAAGGTGCTGGACCTGACCGGCCTTGAACTTCGGGCCCATGTGAGCTGGCATCCAATCCTGGAACTCTACCGCGCCGGTTTGTCAGACCTGATCAACGGTAAGAATCCGGATGAGGGCACCAAACTGATCGAGCAGGCTCACGAACAACGCGTCGCGGAGATAACCAATCACCAGAAGCTGGTTGATTATGTCAACTGGTTTGAGGTTACCAAAGACTACACTGGCAACAGCTCGAGTTTCAGTTCCTATTTCACGACCGCCCAGCAATTGGAACATCTCGAGGTCGATCCCGCCCACCCCAATCCGATCCGCGACAATCTGCTTCAGGTCGAGGACAAGTTTTGAAGCAGGGGGCAACGATGATCGAAAAGCTCCTCGATGGACGTTTCCTGCTGCTGGAGCCTATAGGATCCGGAGGTGAGGCGAGAGTTTTTCGCGCTCGCGATGTCATTTTGGGACATGAAGTGGCGGCACGGTTGGCTCTCCGTCCGGTGACGCATGAAACGTCCGGCGTTTTGCCTTCCTTCCATCCCGGTTGGGTGACGCTTCTCCATCTGGGGACCGATCCTCAACAGGGCCCCTACCAGATTTATGAACTTCTTGACGGACCGACAATCGGGCAGTTGGTCAAAACCGGCCCGCTAGGGACCGGGAGTTGGCGTCGACTCGTCGAGCAATCGCTCGATGCCGTGACTGCGCTGCATGAGGCCGGGTGGGTCCATGGTGACCTGAATGCGGAGAATATTATGCAGGCAAAGATGCCCGATTCCCCTTGGAAATTAATCGAACTTCCCTTCCTCCGGTTCGAACCGCAGGCAGAACGATCGACCCTTTTCGGCAGTATTCACACGCTTGCGCCCGAACAATTCAGCGGTAAACCCGCCGAAGTCCGCTCGGATTTGTACGCATTAGGGTGCCTTTACTATTTTGCCGCCACTGGCGAGTTTCCCCATTCCGGCGGCACCAGCCAGGAAGTCGCCATTGAGCGGCTACGCTTCGCGCCCAGAGCCTTGATCGAAAAGGCGCCCGGTCTGCCCGCCGCCTGGAGTGCATGGGTGATGACTCTTCTCGCGCGGGAGCCTCAGGACCGGTTTCCCTCTGCGGCGGCGGCACGTCAACTGCTCGGGGTTGCATAAAGCCTTCTTCCTGTTTTACTGCCTTTCTCATGACGCAACCTGAATTCCGCCGTGATCCGCTGCACAATACATGGGTGGTATTCGCCCCGGAACGGCAACGCCGTCCCCAGGACTTTGCCTCGGCCATTCTCCAAAGCGGTAACCTCGATCCGTTTGCTGAGGGTAACGAACGGCTGACGCCCCCCGAGGTCTACGCGGCCAGGAAGGAAAAGTCGAAGCCGAACGAGCCGGGTTGGCGCGTGCGCGTTGTGCCCAATCGTTATCCTGCCATGCGGGTCGAAGGCCAGCTTGAAGCGCAGCCAATCGGGCTGTATGACCGCCTCACGGGGATCGGAGCACATGAGGTGATTATCGAAACACCTGATGGCGCAGCGGCCCTTGAGGAGCTTCCGGTCAAGGCGATTACCGAAGTTCTTTCGAGCTACCGGGAACGGATCATCGATCTCGATAAGGACCAGCGATTTCAACACATTTATATTTTTAAGAACGTCGGACCGAGCGCGGGGGCATCCCTTTCCCATGCCCACTCGCAACTCGTTGCACTTCCGCTGGTTCCATCCTTTGTTGAAGGCAAGCTCAACCGTGCGCGCGAACACTTCATCCTCAAGCAACGGAGCCTATTTAGCGACATCCTCCACACCGAGCGGATCGACGGTTCGCGGCTGGTTGCAGAAAATGATGGTTATTATCTCTTCTGCCCTTTTGCCAGCCGTTTTCCGTTCGAGCTCGCCATTTTTCCGAAACGGCACCATCCCGATTACACGTCATGCACCCCGACGGAACTGCACGATCTAGCCGAAGTGATTCGCTTCGCCCTGCAACGCCTCAACGCGGTCCTGGAGAAGCCGGGGTACAACCTCTTACTGCACACCGCCCCGCTGAGGCGTCCGTTGACGGAGCGCTTCGCCAGTACGCGCTACGATTACTCATGGCATGTCGAGATCGTCCCGCGTTTCAATGCGCTCGCCGGGTTTGAGATTGGACTCGGCGCCTACATCAACACGGTTTATCCAGAGGAAGCCGCGCGGTTTCTGCGCGGGGAGGCACGTGCATGAAAGTCGTCCTGCTCTGGCACATGCACCAGCCTTACTACGTCAATCCCCTGACGAAGAAGGCGATGATGCCGTGGGTGCGCCTGCACTGTGCCAAGGGGTATCTCGACATGATTGACCTGATCACGGCCCAACCGGACCTTCGGGTCAATTTCAACTTTACACCGGTGCTTGTCCGGCAGATTCTTGAACTCGTCAATCGCGAGGTTCAGGACGAGTGGGAAAACCTCAGCCGCAAGCCTGCCGCCGACCTCGAGGGGCAGGAGCGCCGCCATCTCCTTGAGAATTTTTTCAAGATCAACTGGGACACGCTCGTCCGCCCGGTGCCCCGCTACGCCGAATTGCTGGCCAAGCGGGGTGCCGGTTATACCCTGGCCAAGCTCGATGCCATCGTCCGCACGTTCAGTGAGGGGGATCTACGCGACCTTCAGACCCTCTATAATCTTCAATGGTGTGGATTTTCGGCCGTGCGCCGGTTCCCCGTCTTAAAGGAACTCAGGGCCAAGGGGCGCGATTTTACCGAGCAGGAAAAGAACACGGTGCTCGATATCCATCGGCAGATTCTCGGCCTGGTGCTCAACGAGTACCGCGTCGCAGCTGAGCGGGGGCAGATCGAGTTGACCACCACACCCTACTTCCATCCGATCATGCCGTTGGTTTATGACACCAATATCGCGCGGCGTTGTCAGCCCCATTCGCCCTTACCCTCCACCTTCTCCGCGCCCGAGGATGTGCGCGCCCACCTTCGCCTGGCCCAGGAACAACACGAAAAAGTCTTTGGCCGCCGCGCCCGCGGTCTCTGGCCTTCGGAGGGTTCCATCGCACCGGAAATCGTGCCATTGATGGTCGAAGCCGGCATTGAATATTTCTGTACCGACGAGGGAAATCTCTTCAAGAGTCTCAAACAAGATCCCGTCTGGAGCCACCGTCACGTCGAACATCTGGAGCTTTTCCAGGGCTGGCGTGTTAATGCCGACGGGGCTTCCATCCAAGCCCTGTTTCGTGAGCGCCCACTCTCCGACTTCATCGGTTTCGATGCCGCGCGCAACGAGACGACCAAGGCGGTCGATCACCTTATCGACCACCTCAAGAACATCGCCAAAGTGGCGCCCAAGGATCGCGGCGTTGTTTCACTCATTCTCGACGGCGAAAACGCGTGGGAGGCCTTTCCCGACAGCGGCGAGGCGTTCCTCACCTCCTTTTATCGCGCATTGAGTAGCACTCCCGGCCTTGAACCGTGCCGGATCGGCGATTACTTCGATGCTCATCCGGCGGAGGTTGAAACCTCCACTCTCCATTCCGGTTCGTGGATCAGAAGCGATTTCGATATCTGGATCGGTGATCCTGAGGAAAATAAAGCCTGGGAATGGTTGAAAGAAACACGGCACTTTCTGGTTGAGCGCATCGCCCAAGGCAACGTTCCGTCCGCGCGCGTTCAGGAAGCCTGGTGGGAGATCTACGCGGCCGAAGGCAGCGACTGGTTCTGGTGGTATGGGCCCGATTTCACCATCGATACGGATTTTCTCTTCGACGAGCTCTTTCGACTGCATCTCCAGAACGTGTACCGTATTCTCGGCGTCGAGCCGCCCGCCCACCTCGATGTTCCGATCTGTCTGCCAAGTTCGGATTTGGGCTACACCAAGCCGCTGCGGCTCCTGTCGCCCGATCTTTCCGGGGAGGCCGAGCATTACTTTGACTGGTTGGGTGCAGGCGAACTTGACCTGACGCGCCAAGCCACCGCCATGTTCCAAGGCGACCGCATTGGGCAAAAGCTCCACTTCGGTTTTGGCTCCCGCGATTTCTTTCTCCGCGTTGACCTGAGCCGCCAGCCGGAAGCCATTACTGTGCGTTTCCTCCTTCCGCGTCCGGCCCGCTTTACCCTTCAATCGTCCGGTCCTGGCAAAACCTCCGTGCATTTTGAATCAAGTACAGACGGGGTTGTATTCACGGCGGCGCCCGCGCCTGGGCTCGAGACATTTTGGGGTCATTCGTTGATGGTTTCGGTACCGCGCCCTTTACTTGGCCTGGAGGCCGGCAGCGAATGCGCCTTTTTTGTGCAGCTTCTTGAGGACGGACTGCAGCGCGAACGCTTCCCTGAGCGCGGCGCCATCGAACTGAATGTACCCAGCCGGGACTTTGAATCAGAACAGTGGTTCGTGTGACAGATTTGTGCCGGTTGTCATCTGCAAAATAGCGGTTGCTGACCTATGTTTTTTGTGAGATGTAAGTAGTCATGATGAAGAAACTTTTTGGAGTGATTGCGCTATCCGGAAGCATTCTAGTTACCGGTTGCGGCGGAGGATCAAGCCACGTTGATAACGGAAACGGATCGGGCCAGTTGCCGGACACGAATGCCAATCTCGCTCCGGTTCCTCCAGATCAAGGCGCGGCAGCCACGACCAATACCGTGGACACAACTCCAGCCCCGGCCCCTTCCACGCCTCCGGAGAGCAATCCACCTCAGACGCCCGCACCGAAACCGGCGACCAGTTACCCAATGGGCATCGTTATTCCCGGCAAGAAAGGCTTTTGCAAGAGCCCATACGCCCAGTATGCCGAGCCGGTGGATGTTCGCGGCTATCCTCCCGGAACTTTCGTTCGCTGCCCCTACACAAACAAGATTTTTGTCGTTCCGCAGACCTGATTGTCGGGTTGGTGGTGCGCTGAAGCTTGGGGGAAGCGAAGTTAATGCGGCAGACCTCTCCCGCTGCTAAAGTTTGGCTTCATGAAACAGTATCACGACCTCCTGCATCTTGTCTTGGAGCAGGGGCGTCCCAAGTCTGATCGCACTGGCACGGGCACCCGTTCCGTCTTCGGTGCGCAGGCTCGATTTCCGCTGCAGGAGAGCTTTCCGTTGCTCACAACCAAGAAGGTGCATTTCAAATCGGTCGTCTATGAATTGCTCTGGTTCTTGCGCGGCGACACCAATGTCCGGTGGCTTCAGGAACATGGCGTCTCCATCTGGAATGAATGGGCCGATGCCAATGGCAATCTCGGGCGGGTTTATGGGGCGCAGTGGCGAGACTGGCGTACGCCAGAGGGTGGCTCGGTGGATCAGATCGCGCGGCTCATTGACCAGATTCGCCGCAAGCCAGACAGCCGCCGGCATATTGTCACCGCTTGGAATCCCGCCGAAGTCGAGGCCATGGCCCTGCCGCCCTGCCACGCTCTTTTTCAATTCTTTGTCCTCGATGGTGAGCTAAGCTGTCAGCTGTACCAGCGTAGCGCGGACCTTTTCCTTGGCGTGCCGTTTAACATCGCTTCCTATGCGCTTCTGACATGTATGATCGCTCAGATATGCGACCTCCAGCCGGGCGAATTTGTCCACACATTCGGTGACCTGCACCTCTACGACAACCACCTCGAACAAGCCCGTGAACAATTGAGCCGCGAATTGCGTCCACTGCCGCGTCTTGCGCTAAACCCGAAGATTCGCGAGCTGGCCGATTTTACATACGAGGACATCACGCTACACGACTACAACCCGCATCCGCCGATCAAAGCGCCGATTGCCGTTTGAGGGCCCATGCCCATTTTCCACGCCATTGCCGCAATGTCGGAGAACCGTGTTATCGGCAATCAGGGCAAGATTCCGTGGCATCTCCCCGAGGACTTCCGGTGGTTTAAACACAAGACGATGGGGGGGACGCTGGTCATGGGCCGGAAGACCTTTGAGTCAATCGGCAAGCCTCTGCCGGGCAGAAAAACCATTGTGCTGACGCACTCCAATATTTCGATCCCGGGGGTGGAGATTTGCACCGATGCGCAATTGCTTATTTCCCGGTTTTCGGATGCTTTTGATCCTCTCGCCACGCGACCGGACCGCTTGGCCGGTGAAGATACTACGCCATCCCGGCACTCGCCCCCTTGGATATGTGGCGGAGAGCAAATTTACCGCAGATTACTTGCCGAGTGCCGGGCTCTCTACCTGACGCTGGTCAAAGGCAAGGTCGAAGGGGATGCCTTTTTCCCCGAATTCGAAAATGACTTTTCTCTCGAGCAAGTGATACGTGAAAACAAGTCGTTCCGAGTCGAGCGGTGGTGCAGAAAAGGATGGACCCACTACGCGTGCAATGAAGCGTGGCCTTTTCCCGGGGGACCGGCCTGATTTGCTGCTCCTGGTTTACTCGTCACAATCTCGAGATCAGCAATTCCCGCTGGAAGATGAGCTCCTTGGGCAGATCAGAGTAGAGGCGGAAAAAGAGTTCATCCTGGAGCAGGACTTCGCGTTTCCATTCCTCGAGATTGACCGAGAGTGCCTCGGCGAGATCGGCCGGGTTGTAGTTGGCCAGACCGACGGTGTCGATGTCCTCGGGCTCCGGCATCCAACCGACGGGCATTTCGTAGGCGGGGACGGTTCCGCGGCAACGGTCCACGATCCATTTGAGAACGCGCATATTTTCGCCATAGCCAGGCCAGAGATATTTGCCTTCCTTACTCTTACGAAACCAGTTCACATGAAAGACCTTGGGCGGGCGCTTGAGCATCTTGCGCATCCGCAGCCAGTGCCGGAAATAATCGCCCATGTTGTAGCCGCAGAACGGGAGCATGGCCATCGGATCGCGGCGCACCTGGCCGACTGTCCCGGCAGCGGCGGCGGTCATTTCCGAGCCCATGGTGGCACCGACATAGACACCATGGATCCAGTTGAATGTCTGGAAGACAAGCGGAAGCGTCGTGGCACGGCGTCCGCCAAAGATAATGCCACTGATCGGCACGCCGTTCGGGTCATTGGCTTCGGGTGCCAGCGCGGGATTATTATGCATCGGCGCGGCGAATCGGCTGTTCGGGTGGGCGGCTTTTTCTTTTGAAGCGGGTGTCCAAGGGTTGCCTTTCCAATCGATGCATTCGGCGGGCGGTTCACCGTCCTTGCCTTCCCACCAGACATCGCCGTCGGGCGTGAGTGCGACATTGGTGTAGATCGTGTCCTTTGACATGGTGATCATCGCATTGGGGTTGGATTGCGAATTGGTGCCGGGGACGACGCCGAAGTAACCGGCTTCCGGGTTAATGGCGTAGAGGCGTCCATCGGGCCCGGGTTTCATCCAGGCAATATCGTCGCCGACAGTGGTAATTTTCCACCCGTCGAACTCCTTGGGTGGAATGAGCATGGCGAAGTTGGTCTTGCCGCAGGCACTCGGAAAGGCGGCGGCGAGAAAAGTTTTTTGCCCTGTGGGTGATTCGACGCCGAGGATGAGCATGTGTTCGGCCATCCAGCCTTCGATCCGACCCAGATAAGAACCGAGACGCAGGGCGAGACACTTCTTGCCGAGCAGCACGTTACCGCCGTAATTGGAACCGACCGAAATGATCGTGTTATCCTGCGGGAAGTGGGCGATAAAGCGGCGGTCGGGGTTGACGTCGAGCATGCTATGGAGGCCCTTAGTGAAGACACCCTTGTCGCCAAGTTGGTCCCAGGCGACTTGTCCCATGCGGGCCATGATCCTCATGCTGAGGACGACGTAAATCGAGTCGGTAAGTTCGATGCCGACCTTGGTCAGCGGTGATCCGGGCGGGCCCATCAGGTAAGGCACGACGTACATCGTGCGGCCAGCCATCGCGCCGCGGCAGAGACCGTAGAGCTTTTCGTACATCGCAGCAGGCGCCATCCAGTGGTTGGTCGGGCCGGCTGCATCCGGTGTGCGGGTGCAAATGAACGTGCACTCCTCGACGCGCGCGACATCGTTGGGATTGGAGCGATGGTAATAACAGCCGGGAAGCTTCTTCTGGTTGAGTTTGATCAGGACGCCCATGTCGACCGCCTGCCAGGTGAGGCGCTCCTTTTCCTCTTCGCTGCCATCGCACCAGTACACCTGGTCCGGCTGGCATAACTTCACCATTTCCTCGATCCAGGCGCATGCGCCTGCGTGGGTGGTTTTAACCATACTTTGACCAGCAGAGGAAGCGGGAGAGGGGGGATTAGTGCTCATGGAGGGTTTTCAGATTGTATAGTAGTCAGTGGTTTTGTGGAACGCTGGACGCAGCTTGTTCTTCTTTGGTCTTAAATTGTTCGGAAACAGGCGGGAAATCGTACGAGGCACGTTACTTTCTGCAGAGCTTGTGCTTTGCTAGCAGGTTCCATGCAGGAATACCTGAAGATATTGGGCGGGGTCATCCCGCTCTTTCTGATCATCGCGGCGGGCGCCGTGGTGCGGCGGTTGCGAGTGGTCAACGAGCAGGCCGACAAATCGCTGCTCGACCTGAGCGTGTTCCTGCTCCAGCCCTGCCTGATCCTCGACAATGTGATGGCGAGCGAGGCGTTGCGACATTGGTCGAACCTGGTGTGGAGTCCGCTGCTCGGATTCGCCGGCACAGCGGCGGGGATCGGAGTGGCGGCGCTGGCGGCGCGCTGGTGGTTTGGGCCGTCGATGCAGGCGCGGACATTTGCCTATGTCGCGGGCGTGTGCAATTACGGTTATATTCCGGTGCCGCTGGTTGCGGTGCTTTACGGTGCGGAGGCCCTGAGTGTGCTGTTCCTGTTCAACCTCGGCACGGAAGTGGCGTTCTGGACGGTGGGGTTTGGCCTGTTCAAGGGCCACTCGCTGCTGCGCGACTGGCACCGGGTGCTGACCCCACCGGTACGGGCAATCCTGCTCGGCGTCTCGATCAATCTCGTGACTTCATGGTGGGGGCTGCGATTGGACGACGCAACGCTCACCGCAGCGGCGTGGGGTTGGCCGGTGAGGATCGTCACCAGCACCATTCACTTTATTGGACTTTGCGCCATACCACTGGCGCTGCTGCTCATCGGCGCGACGATGGCCGATTTTTGGGGTGAATTCCGCCGGACTCACGGCGTGGGCGTGATGGCTTTGGCCGTGGCGGTTCGAAATTTCGTCTGTCCGCTCGGGTTCGTCCTGCTGGCGCTGATGTTGCCCGTGTCGCGCGAGCTGAAGGAGACGCTGGTGGTGCAGGCCGCCATGCCGGCGGGACTCCTGACGCTGATCCTCACGCGACACAACGGCGGCAGCGTGCACGTGGCGTTGCAGGTGATTTTTGGCACCTCCGCGGCGGCCCTAATCACCCTGCCGCTTTGGATCCACTTTGGGATGCAGTGGGTGGGGGTGAAGTGATCAGTGCGACACGCGGTGAAGAAACCACGGCGGGTATAGACCGCTACAAAGACAGAAGGCGCTGAATCGGAATGTCGAGAGCGAGAGCCGTCAGGACGAGCGGCAGGTAAATGATCGAGGTGAAAAAGAGGACGCGGGCACGGAGGCGGTCGGGCTGGCGGGCGAAGCGGATGGCGACGGCGATGAAGGCGAGGGAGAGAAGTCCGGCGACCACGGCGTAGAAGAGACCGGAATGGCCAATGCACGAGGGAAGAAGGCTGACCGGCAACAGGACGAGTGCGGAGATGACGGCGTGGGTCCCGGTGCGAGTCCCGCGAGGATCGTTAACCGAAACCATGCTCAGGCCGGCGGCTTCGTAATCGTCCTGATAGAGCCACGCGATGGCGTAGAAGTGGGGCAATTGCCAGAGGGCAAGCAGTGCAAAGAGCGTCCAGCCCTCGACGCTGAAATGGCCGACGGCCGCAGTCGCGCCGAGGAGCGGCGGGAGTGCGCCGGGAATCGTCCCGATCAGCGTATTGATTTCCGAGACGCGTTTGAGCGGTGTGTAAATGAACACGTAAATAACCAGGGTCACCGCGGCCAGCAACGTGGTCAGACCGTTGACGAACCAGGCGAGTTCCGCCAAGCCGAGCGCACCGAGCACCACGCCGGCCAGGATCGTTTCTTTCAGAGGCAGGCGGCCGGTGACAAAGGGCCGCATCTGCGTGCGGCGCATGAGGGCGTCGGTCCGGCGTTCGAGCGCCTGGTTAAGGATCGACGAGCAAACGGCGACGAGCGTGGTGCCGAGGAGGGTGTGGAACAGTTTCGTCCAATCGAACGGGCCGCGATTGGCCAGCGCGTAACCGGCCAGGGTGGTCAGCAGCACCATCATGGTCAGCCGCGCCTTGGTCAGTTCGGAAAGATCAGTCGCGAGGGAAAACCGCTCCGACACGGCGCGCGCGGTCCCGCCCGATTGGGGCAATGCGACCGATTCGGCCCGGGAGGAGGCATAGCTGGAATTCACGCGCCGCCCTTTGTGGCAAGTTCTTCCCGCGATTGCAAACGCCAACTGATGGCGGTGAGAAGAACGGCCAGGACGAGGGTCAGTGCGCCCACAGCCACATGCGCGGTGGCCACGTCGGCGGCCTTGTTTGTCCAGATCGTGCAGGCGCCGAGAGTAAATTGAGTGAAGACCAGGCCAACCCAGACTGCGCTCCAGCGGCGCAGGATCGATTCGGAACCGGGGGTAAGCCAAACGGCGGCGGCGGCGGCGAGGATGGCGGCGGTAACGATCAACGCGCCGACGCGATGGGCCATTTGCATATTGATATAGAGAGCCGTGGTGGCCAGTTCGTTCTGCGACAGGCGGGAGAGATTGTATCGATCCACGGAGGCCGGATCGGTCGTGGGCCAGACCTGGCCGTAGGCGAGGGGGAAATCGTCAATGGAAAGCCCGGCATGCTCGTGGCGCATGGTGGCGCCGAGTAACAATTGGGTGAAGACTAGTGCGCAGATGGCCAACGCGCGGCCGGTCCATTGCCGGGGTACGACGCCGGTCCGGGCGGCGGGCGAGCCGGCGTTAATCCACCAGCGGGAGGTGAACAAGGCGATGAGCGAGACGGCGCAAAAAAGGAGCTGGGCCAGGCAGCCGTGAAAGATGCCGAGCTGGTCTTCGCTTAGCACCACGCGCAGGCCGCCGAGGGTCGCTTCCAGCGCGAAGAAGATGGGTACGACGACGCCCATCCAGCGCAGCCAGATGCGTTCCTGAAAACAGAGCCAGACCGCGAGCACGGTCGCGAGCGAGGAGACCCCGAAGGCGACGAGCCGGTGCGAGTGCTCATAAAAGATGCCACCGACCCAGTTTTGCCACGGGAAAAAAAACATGTTGTAGCCGTAGGTGTTGGGCCAGTCCGGAACCGACATGCCAGCTTCATGGCTGGTGACGAGTCCCCCGAGGCAAATTAAAAACAACACCGATCCGGCGCAGAAACAGGCAAAGCGATGCAGAGGCCACCGATAGCGCGGGCGAGCAGTTTCCGGTGGCAACGAGAAATCGGGTGAGGGGGCGTGCATTCGGGCAATCGTATACTTATCTGAAGTGGAGGAAAAGGTGTCAAATTCATACTCCGCAGACCCTAACGAAGATCATTGGATTTGGTTATATTAAATATTTATCTTTGACGGAAATACGTAGGGGGGGGTGGCGGGGGCCCCCCTTTTTTTCACCTGGGGTGGGGTGGGGGAGCCCTTTTTTTTCTCCCGAGAGGGTGGCAGAAAAGCAGAAAGCAGATATACGCGGCCCGAACGAAGATGAGCTTGGTAGACTCATGTTAATTGTTTGGCTTTGGGTGTCTTCCCTCCCCTGGGGGGGAGGGGGGTAAAAAGTTTTTTCCGGGTGGAGGTCCTGAGGAGGCTTGAGCCCGTCCGAAAATTCGGCGTAGGCCGCGTGACCGCAAGTTTGAGCCGAATCGTTCTTTGGCGCGCTTTCCATTGGAGGAGTATTTTGATCTTTGGGAAGGACGTTTCGGTGGGGCAGGTTCGGTCGCAGGCAATGAAATAACGTTATATCATCAGGGAGTCAAAGCAACCGAAAAACTTTCCAAAGGAGAAAGTCAGGGCGAGGGGGCAAGGAAATTGATTCACGCCCGTCCTATGAAGGCAGGCAATAAGGCAGCGCCTCATTGAAAGACAAGAGGTTGCGGGGGTGGAAAGTGAAATCAAGATTTAGACTTTGGGGAGTCTCCGGGGATGGTTGAGGTCGTG
>Ga0302320_10011598_pt1 | contig 18615 bp, 15 predicted proteins | sample Bog_T0_3_FD_202130 | JGI IMG/M metagenome (GOLD analysis project Ga0302320, IMG submission 202130) | Peat permafrost microbial communities from Stordalen Mire near Abisko, Sweden - Bog_T0_3 | ecosystem: Environmental > Terrestrial > Soil > Wetlands > Peat | place: Sweden: Abisko, Stordalen Mire...
TTAGTTTTTTATCTTAAATTATGAAAGAAAAAAAACATGTTCTTTTAAGTTTTCAAAATTGTTTAAATTTTTTATTTGGAATTTTAATAAAAAAAAATAAAGCCTTCATTTAATCGAATGTCCAAAGGCTTAGAATTAACTTCACCATTAGTCGTCCTGAATATGGGAGGAGAAATGATCTACATTCTTGATCAAAGGTTAAAAGCTCAAAATGTTGAGCCTTCAAAGGCAGTGAAAGTTTTAAACGATGTGACCAACTCTTTATTTTCTGAAGATTTCGTGATAACACTTTTCGAGCCTCAGAAAGTTTTCTCCCTCACATTCACAAAACATTTGTTCGAGAAAGTCGTGCATTGTTCTATAATGAAGTTAAACGAAACGAGCATGAGCAAAGTAGGAATAAGTTTTCACTAAAACAAAATAATTTTTTTTTAAAGCTTTTTGACTTAATGACTATGGGTTTCAAACATCAACTCATTGCCTCAAAAACTCCTCATGATATATATCATGTATTTATCATATCGAGGAAATTCTAATAAAAATTTTGCAAAGGTGACTATTAATCATTTAAATGGAATCAATGCAATTCTAAAGGAAGGAGAGTCTGTTAAACATGTGAATAAAGTGAGAGCCCTTTTTGTTGAGGTGAGGGAAATTTTAAGAATGGGGATACGAAACTAAAAATTTTATTCGATAGAAATTTTCAAAACTTTCATTGATGGACTTTCTGTTATTGAGAACGGAACTTTTGCGATATTTGCAGGTTTTAAAAAAAATTATTTTTTAATTATTGCGCAACTTTTAGGACAAAGTGATAAGAGTTTCAGTGTTTCTACAAGAAAATATTCAAAATAATGACGGTTCGATTGTTATAGCAAACAAGGGAGTCGGAGGTGTTTTTATACAAACTCCCGGGGTCATTATGTAACAAAATTTTTTTTTCTTTTTTTTTTGGATTAAAATATTTTGATATAGAAATTACAAACCCTCAAAAGTGCAAAGCAGCTTGGATATTAAATCAGCACGAGAGTTTGTTGTTAATGTAAATAAATACAGCATTTTTTTGTATGAAATTGTTATTAGACAAGCAATACTTTTTTGGAGAATAAAACTATTGAATTGGGAACTAATTTGTAATGGTTATAAGTAAGGTTTTATAATACTAAAAATTTGTAGATATACACTGGACAAGGGGACTTCAACATTACCCAAAAAAGAAAAAGATAATATCGAACAACCAGCCTCAAAATTTTCAGAACTAACCACTTCTAATCAACAGCAATTGAACTTATTCAAGAATATGAAAATAAATGAAAAAGAATCCACTGATGAAGCTTTAAAAAAAGAGCTTGTATTTATTCTTAATTTTTCTAATTTTTCATAGTTTTGAATCAGAATATCAATCCAGCAGCTGCTAAAAATGAGTTAAATTTATTGGCAAGTTTGTTAAAAGGAACAAAACAGAATAAAAACGAACAAACCTTAAAACTGAACCTCTTTCCTGATCGGAAAAAATTACAATCAAATGCTTCGGCAGCTGATGATCATGATGATGATATCATTTTTTTAGGTGATTATTATTATTATTTTCGAAAAAATATTTTATTGTTTTAATTTATTTTATATTTTGATTGTTTTTGATGATCCTTCCTTGATTTTCTTCGTTCAGATGCAGTTCAGGAAAGCAAAAATCTAAAAAATCAAGTGGATAAACTCTTTGAAGACATTGGTTTTCTTAATTTTTTTTTCTTTGTAATTTGAAATTTTCAAAGGGCCAAGCAAAAATGATGAACAGGCTAAGGATTTGCTTGATTTAATGTTAGAAAACGAGGAAGAGTCAAAAAATTAAGGAGCGAGTTTAATTCTCTTAAAGAAAAATTAGAAAATTTAATATTTCTTTAATTTTTTTCTTCTTTTTTCTCTTCTTCTTCATTTTCATCATCTTCTTCTTCATCAGATTTTTCTTCTTCTTCAATATCATCTTCCTCTTTGGATTGTTCTTCTTCAGCTTCATTTTCATCTTCTTTTTCCACTTTTTTTTTTAGTTTTTTATTTGGTATTTTTAAGAAATTAGACACTCTTCGATGTTCGATTTTAAAAATTCCTGGAATTCCAATATTTTTTGATTGTTGGGATCATGTTTTAGAACTAAAATCTTTATTGTGGTAAGCAAAATTTTCGATTATTTTACTTTTTTCGGCTATTTCCATTGCTTTTTTATAGTTTTCTCTTTGAATTTCTATCAAGAACTTCGAATTTTTAAATTTAAATCTTAAAATTGATTTTCTTTTACTTCCATACTCAAATCAGTTGAAATATCAAGACCTTTTTCTTTTTCTTTGCTTTCTGTTTGTTTCTCCGGACTTTTTTCTTTTTTATCTTTATTTTCTGCCTTATTCGCATTTGAAATGGTCTTTGTATCTGTTTTATTATCAGTTCCCATGGGTTTTATTTCATTCTTATTTATTTTTTTAGGGGATTCATTAGTTTTTTTGTTTGCAATTTCGTTTTTTTTCTTAAAAGTTTTCATTTCTTTAGCAAAACCAATAAAAATTATCAGAACACTCTAAAATTTAAAAAAAGAGAAGATTTATCTAAAATATTCAAAGAAAAATATTATTTTTATTTGATAAAAATTCAACCATGAATTCCCAGCCCGAACTTACCCGAATTTTCAACGAAATAAAGTCCAAAACTCTCGAGCTTCGTGAAAAAGCGGCTGAAGATCTGAGCAAGAACTTCAAGAAGAAATATCTCGAATTTTCCGAAGAAGTTCCTTTTAAATTAACAATTCATATTAAATTCCTTTTCCCTAGATCTTTTCCAAACTCCAACGATTTATCAACAGTGGGGACCCTAATGAAAAATTAGGTGATTTATTTCTACCCAAACATTGAATTTATTAATAAAATTTGTTAGGAGGCTTGATAGCTCTTGAAAAATTATCTCAAGTAATGCCAGAAACCCACAATTTTTCCTTCGTGAACAAGTTCCTTTCAGTGACTTTCCAGCAATTCCAATTGAATAACGAAGGTAGCATCCATAAAAAGGCAGCTGAAGTATTTGGGAAACTATTGAGATTAGGAGGTTCTTATTTCTTTTGGTTTTTTTTTGATAATTTAACAAATTTTCTATAGGAACGAAAATCGCACAAGTCGTAGAAGCTGATGTCGATGAAGCTGTGCGTTGGTTAAAATCAGATACCACCAAAGAATTCAAACGTTTGACCGCAATTCTCGCATTAAACGAACTACTCAAAGAAACACCCTATATCACCTTCAACCGTATTTTCGGAAATAGCAGCTCCTTGCAACTAATATTCAGCATTATAAGGTCCCTTTGCAAATTTCATTTAAATTTAAATAAAATCTATAAATTTTAGAGACAAAAGGTTGGAAATCAGAAAAGAAGGACTAGATTTCCTGAATGAATGCATCAAACAAATCTGCCAAAGAGAACGTGAGGTGTTTTTGCAACAGGAATGGCTGCAAAAAATCTACAACGAAATAAAAAGTTCGTTGCAAAACACTGATTTCGATGTGATCCATGGCAACATCCTGACCCTCAAAAGTCTCCTCACACATTCCAGAGAAGAAGTCTTCGCCTCTTATATCATCGACATCAGCAAATATATCCTCTCAAAAAAAGAACTCAAAAATTATCCCATCCAAATTGCTGTGATTGAAACCATTCCGATCCTCGCAAGGTTCGGAAAAGGCATCTTTCTGCTTGAATTCCTCGACCCAGCCATAAAACATTTGCTACAATATAGCAATCAATCCAAAAACCCTGTAGATAAAGCCTTATGTTATTCAACTTTGGCAGAAATCTTCACACCTTTGGATGAAGACTTCATCAAGGATTATATCAAAAATGTTATGAAAAACATTTTAGAGGAACTCCAACAAAAAAACAAGCCTCTTTGCACTGAAACCATCAAATGTTTGGAAAGTCTCGCGTTGAAGTTCAAGAAGAAGATTGCTGATAATGTGGATGTTCATTTATTAATTGATTGCATCTTATTGAATGGACTCACTCAAACTTCGGTCAATTTCCTTGAAACGCTCTCCAAATTGAAAATCCCAACCTTTGCAGAACATATCCAATGCAAGCTGCTTATGACCATTTCCATGATTCTCAATGGGAAGATCTATCATTTCACGCCAAAGGAAAATCTTGAAAAGGCTAACATTTCCAGATTCCAAACAAATTTGATCCAAGAAGCATCCAATGCAGAATGTTTCAAAAGCGCAGAGGCCAAAGGTTTAGCAATTCAAATCCTGGGGTCGTTCAATTTCGATGCATATGTGGACTCATTGGCCGTGTTTGTCAAGGATGTCGTCTTGCTTTATTTGGATGACGTGAAAGATGCTGCTGTCAGAAAAGCCGCTGCAAAAGCAGGTCTTTTTCTAAATAAATTTTGATTTTTTTAAGGGTTTTTTTTTTCTTATTTGGAGATTAAAGAGGGGTTTGGGGGTTTTAAATTATTTTTAATATATATTTTTGCTCTTCATTAAGCATTATATTAAATTCTCCATAATTTTTTTTAATTTGGGACAAAAAAATTGGGGTAATAATGAAAAATTTTGATTTTAACTATTTTGCTTTGATATATTGCTTTCATGATTTTATTACCTTGGCAGGCTGTCTGCTTTACATCCGCAAGCAAAAGTCCGTGGGTCAACAGATGATTTCGAAGAACCTGATGTATGAGATATTGGAGAAGTTCATGAGTGTGGCAATTTCTGATCCAGAGGTTGAGATCCGTCAAACAATGTTAAGTTCTCTCAATGAGAATTTCGACTACTATTTAAATTCCCCTAATAACCTCCGCAAGTTGTTCCTTTGTGTTAATGATACTAATGAAAAAGTTCAAGAATTAGCCTTAATAATCCTCACAAGATTATCAAAAGAAAACCCTTCTGATATAATTCCTTTCCTCAAGAAGACCCTATATCAATATTTATTGAATTTAAGCTATGATTTTCAACAAAAAGAAAATGAGAAAATCGAACTAATTAATTTATTAGGTTGTTTAATAAAACATGGTCGTGATCTTATATTACCCCATGCTGATAACATAGCCCAAATAATGCTCCAACATCTAAAAAATCCAGCCACTTCTTCACATATCATCCCACATTTATTAGAAGCCTTTTCTCAATTATGCATACATGCGGAAAATAAAATCATTTATTATCTAGATGAAATCATCCCCATTTTACTCAACGCAATGCAAGATAAGGCAATTTCCAAGAAAAGAGAAAACGCCACGAGAACCCTCGTAGAAGTGATAAAATCCACTGGTTTCGTCATATTGCCTTATTATAAATATCCATTATTACTTGAAAACATCCTGAATCTCATGAAAATCGAAATGAACATCGAAATGCGTTGCGAACTCCTTAGACTTCTTGGATGTTTAGGCGCAATCGATTCCTTTTATTATAAGAAAGTCACCACCAAAATCAAAGAAACCTCAAATAATATAAAAACCATCACGTTTGAAGAAATCCTCTCCTTTGGATTAAAATATCCCTTCAAATTCATCAAGAAACAAAACGAATTCCAAGCCCCACAAAACCGTTTGGTCCAAGAACTTTATGGGTATTATGATGATTTGATCCTATTGGGCAATTTCCATGATCAAAAAACCATGTTTTTGCATCTTTCGAACATCACTTCACAAAACCAAGAGAAAAACAATAATGTTAATAATAATTTCCTGGAATTACAACAATTCAATAATAACACTGAAAACCCTAGACAAATGGATACCTCTGTAGAGGAATTATTGACGAATCCAATAGTGATCGCTTTGGGAAATCCAGATTATTATTTCACTATAACGATTAGAACTTTATTGAAGGTTTTAGCAGATCCTTCATTACATAATCATCATGATTTGGCAATAGAAACTTTGAAATTGATTTTAGGAACTTTAAAAGGAAGATCTGCGAATTTCCTGGATTTGATAATTCCCGTGTTCAAAAGCACTATCACTGTTTGGGAGAACAATTTCAAGGAAAAGACAGAAAATTTATTAAGACTTATCGAGAAAATCATCAAAAACTGTGAGAAGGGATTTCAAATAGAATTCATAGATCACATTTTGCAGATTTTCCTGAAATATGTGATTGAACCTCGATTGACATCAATTTGCCTTGAAATTTTAAACACTTTGATCACTTATAAAAAGGCAAATCTTCGTTATAAAATCGAGCCGATAATCAAAACAATCAATAATATAATAAATTCCGATGAAAACAAAGAACATCTCAAAAAAGCCCTCATGATCTATAAAAACCTAGAGGAACTTTTGGATTCTTATCTTTCCTTTGTGATTCCCAGTCTATGTAAATTAATCACTAAGGAATCCAATACTTTCGATATAGAAATCTCAAAGGAAGTGGCTCATCTTTTCACTTCATTCGCTTCAGTTTGTCCATCGACAGTCCAATATCTTTCCCTGATGGTTCATAATCTATTGAATCTATTGGAGAAAAGCCAAGCCAATAAAGACGCCTCACAAAACTGCCAATATCTTCATACGATCATAATGAATTGTTTCGTGAGCTTCATTTATAAATATCGCAACAATTTCCTCGTATATTTGCCTTTAGTAAACGCCTCCGTGTCCAAACATAAAATCTATCATAATGAATATTCGCAATGCATTGAAATCCTCTTAAATTATGGCAATCTCGAAGAAATGGGACATGTCATGTCAGAAGAAGCCAATTTCGATATAATGATCTCCAACCAACATAGAGGCAATACCCAATCCTATACAATTATAACACCAGAATTTTTGCCTCCAGCTAGAAAAGTTGAAGGGGAAACCATAAAAATTGAATTCGATACTTCTCAAAAGACTTTGAAGGAAGATTGGGCTGAATGGATGAGGAAATCTAGTGTGGAATTGCTCAGACAATCTCCGAATCCAATTCTTTCGCCTTGTTGTCCAATTGCTGAGGTGTATTCACATATTTCACATGAATTATATAATATAGCATTTGCCAGTTGTTGGCAGATTTTAAACGATAAACAGAAGGAATTCATCATAAGACAATTGCATAATGCGATTTCTGCGAGTAATATCCCAACAAATATCCTACAAACTATATTAAATCTCGCTGAATTCATGCAACATGATAAAGAAGGTCTTCAAATTGATAATAGTACATTGGGGGATTTGGCCGAAAGATGTCTAGCTTATGCAAAGGCTTTATATTATAGAGAAATGGAATTTGAGACAGCATCTGAAAAAACCATAGAATCATTAATATCCTTATATACGAATCTCGGCCAACCAGAAGCCGCTTCTGGGTTATTAGTTTATGCTAAGAGAAATCTGGCTATTGAATTAAAGATGTCCTGGTATGAGAATTTGCAAAGATGGGAAGATGCTTTGGATGATTATAGAATGAAACAATTGAATAATCCTGGAGGTGGCGATTATTTCATCCCACGATTGAGATGTCTTCATGCACTCAGCGATTGGGAAGTCATATTGAATCAATGTGATCCTTTGATGGTTTCTGATAAAGCAGAAGATATTGAAAAAAGGAAACATGTGTTATTTATGGCTTCTAATGCCGCTATGAATTTAAATCAATGGGATAAATTAGAGAAATATCTTGATATCCAAGAGGAATTCTCAGAGAAAAGCATGTTTATGGCAGTGAATTTGATCCAGAAAAATAAGCTAGAAGAAGCGAAAATCGTTCTAAATAAGACGAGAGAAAGCATGGATAGTAAGGTTAGTGGATTATTATTGGAAAGTTATGGTCGAGCCTATGAAAATGTGTTGAAATTGCAACAATTATTCGAAATGGAGGAAATTATCGAGCTTAAGATGTTCAAAGAAAAGATTTCGAAAGAATTGAAGCCGGAAACTCAAAACGAGTTGATGAAAGAATTCGAGGCCAAGAAAAAGAAACTTAAAGACATTTGGGAGGATCGATTGAATGGATGCGAACGAAACATCGATGTCTGGCAGAAGATCCTAGCCATAAGATCTCTCTTATTAAACAAGAATGAAAACATGGATTCCTGGTTGAAATTCTCTCGATTAGCGTTAAAAACCGGACAAATGCAAATGTGTCGTCGAACTTTGGATTCATTAAAAGAGGAAGTGAATTCTGACCCTAAAAATGAATATGATTATCCTGCAAGACTTGTGATCTCCAATTTCGAATGCGAATATTTAATGGGAGTTGTTAAAGAAAAGGAAATCGAAGAGAAAATGATGGAATTCCTCATGGATGAATCAAGACAAGTCGATGGGATCTTAAAAGCCAAATGTTTCTTTAAATTGGGTTTCTGGGCGAAGGAAAAAGTGGAAGAATTGAATGAAAAAGCCATTGAAGAGATCTTCAAATGTTATTCTATGAGTATTCGTGACAATCCAGATTATTATAAAGTTTGGCATCATTACGCGTTATTAAATTTCGAAGCTGTGGAGTTTTTCGAGGGAAACAATAATGCCTCAGAACTAAAAGAAAAACATATTTTATGTGCTGTTAAAGGTTTCGTTAAAACTATTAGTTTAGGGGGTAAAAACATGTTCCAAGATAGTCTTAGATTATTAAGTCTGATATTTAAATATGGAGATAATGCTGAGATTTCGAAAGAATTCAGAGAATCCTTCCAATCTATTGATATAATTGCCTGGATAGAGGTCGTGCCTCAAATTATCGCCAGAAGCGACATTTCCAATCAAAATATACAGAATTTATTGCATCAATTACTCATTCATATTAGTAAACAACATCCACAGGCCTTGATTTATCAATTAACGGTTGCTGCGAAAAGCAAAAGCCATTTACGGAAAGTGGCCGCTTTGAAGATTTTAGAAGATATTAAATCACATTCTTCGAATTTGGTCTCAGAAGCCATTTTAATCTCTGAAGAATTGATCAGAACCTCGATCCTTCTTAAGGAATTATGGTTCGAAGGCATCGAAGAAGCCTGGAAATTCTATTATAATGATAAAAACATCGATGGGGTGATTAAAGTACTTTTGAGTCTTCATGAGAAAATGAAAAATAAGCCCGAATCTTTAAGTGAAATCGCGTTTCATCAGAATTTCGGAGCAGAAGTCTGTGATGCCGAAGCCTGGTTCCAACATTATATGAAAACCAAGGATGAAATCAGCTTACATCAAGCTTTTGATATTTATTATCAAATTTATAAGAAAATCATTCCTAAAATTGAAAATTTGAAGATAGTCCATCTCGAAAATGTATCACCCAAATTGCTACAAACCAAAAATTGCGAAATTTCAGTGCCTGGACTTTATAAGCCTAAAACTCCCATCATTAAAATTTCAGGGTTCCAACCGAAATTACCTGTTTTAACTAGTAAACAACATCCCAGAAGACTTGTTATTTATGGCTCTGATAGCAAAGAATATCATTTCTTATTGAAAGGACATGAAGATTTAAGACAAGGTAATATTTTTTATTGATTTTTTAGCATTTTTTCATGATTTTTCTTGATAAAAATCTTAAATTGTATAATTTTTATATTAATTTCGATTTGATTTTGATATTTTTTATTAATTAAAAATTAAATTTCTTTAAATTAAAGATGAAAGAGTCATGCAATTATTTTCCCTTGTGAACCGTCTACTTAATAACAAGCCAGAAACTGAGAAAAAAGACCTTACAATCACGACATATTCCGTGATTCCTCTTTCGACAAATACAGGTCTTATAGGTTGGGTGCAAAATAGTGACACTCTCCAACAATTAATCAAAGAATATCGTAAAAACAACAACATCCGTAACGAAACAGAATCCACCTTAATGACTTCAATGTGCCAGAAATACGATTCTCTTTGTCTAGCGAATAAAGTGGAAATTTTCCGTCATGTCCTTGAAAACACCAAGGGAGAAGATCTTCAGAAAGTCCTTTGGTTAAAAAGTCCCAATTCTGAAATCTGGCTCGAAAGAAGAACCAATTATACAAGATCTTTAGCCACAATGTCTATGGTTGGTTATATATTAGGTCTAGGGGATAGACATCCTTCCAATATAATGTTACAACGTTTTTCGGGGAAAATTGTACATATAGATTTCGGGGATTGCTGGGAAGTGGCAATGAAACGAGAGAAATTCCCAGAACGAGTGCCTTTTAGATTAACTCGGATGCTTGTGAAGGCCATGGAGGCTTGTGGGATCGAAGGGAATTATAGAAACACATGCGAATTAGTTATGAAAGTCCTTAGGGAAAACAAAGAATCTTTAATGGCAGTGCTTGAAGCATTCGTATATGATCCTTTATTAAATTGGAGACTTTTAACGATTTCCGCTGAAAATGATATACATACCACTAATAAAGTTAGCAATAACCTTCAAAAGGAATATAATGAGAAAAACCCCCAACATTCAGTTATTGGAAATAGAGTGGGTGCGAGTTTTGCTAAAATGGGTGTTTTGGGAGGAAAATCAAATTTCCTAGAAGAAAAATATAATAAAGATCAAAAGGAACCTTCACCCAAAAGAAAAGAAACTGGTAGAGAAAAAGAATTACAACAACATTATGCTGATGAAGGACAAGAAAAGCCCACAGCTTTGCTAAATCAAAAGGCGTTAGCAGTCATTGATAGAATCAAGAAGAAATTGGTAGGAAAAGATTTCAAGGAAAATGAAGCGTTGAGGGTCGTGGATCAAGTCAATAAACTCATTAAACAGGCAACCAGCCATGAAAACATCTGCCAGGCCTATATGGGATGGTGTCCGTTTTGGTAAATTAACAGAAATAGGTGAAAATATTTTTTTTAAATGAGGAATTTATTAGTATATTTTTTATTTTTTTTGGTTTTTTGGTTTTTTTTTTTCTTCTTAACAAAATTTCGATTTTTTGGGTTTTCGGTAAACAAAACACAAGTTCAAAGTTTTTCTATACTTTTCACAAAAAAAAACTTTTACCATAAAAACTCTCTTATTTTTATTTTTTTCCTGCTTTTTTGCGTCTTTGGCATAGACAAAAACATAGATAATATGCGAAAACCTCATAAAAAGTTATAGCAAAAAAGGGAATTTGCCATGAAACACATCCATCCATCAAGATCAAAAACATTGGAATTCCTAATAAATTTCATTATTTTTTATCAAAATTCTTTCCCTACCTATGACAAAAAATGCCACCAAAGCCAAAGACGCGATCAACGCTGTGAAATCAGTATTTGCAGACAACCCACAAACCAAAACATCATCAGTGCAAACATTATTAAGACAACATTGATTGACACAATTTGAACAATCTGCTGAAATTGAGGTTAAAAACACATTAAGGAATATAAAAATAAAGAGGATTTTCAAATGAAGGGTCATTTATGAAAGGATCTTAGTAATATTCGGGGATTTTATTAATATTAATATTAGGGTTTTTATCAAGGAAGTTTTAAAAAAAAACAAATTATAAATTTTAAGAGAAATACAAAAATTAAAAGAAGATTTTAACGAAGAAATTTATGGAAACTTCTTTTTTTACTAAAGAATCTTGCGATTACGCGGGATGTTATTGTGAGGAAAACGTATATAAATTATGTGAAAAGTTCATTAAATCTCAAAAATCATCAGAACAAGAGAAAGGTTACGCTGTTTTTCTGACTAATCCTCAGAAACAAACATATATTTTATATCAACAGATAGGAAACCCATTGAATAATAATTTAGTGATATGGGATTATCATGTGATTTTCATAACAAAAGCCAAAACTTCTTCTTTTGTATATGATTTGGATAGTACTTTGGACTTTCCCATTAAATTCAACGAATATTATAAAAAGGCCTTGGGTTTTTCTATGAAAAGAAGAAACAGGACTTTCTATAGAGTTTGCGAATGTGAGGGTTTCTTAAAGGAATTCGCTAGTGATCGATCTCATATGCTCATTGATAAAGAAAAAGGGATTTATAATAATCCAATACCTAAATGGCCTTGTATTGGAATGAAAGAAACTATGAATCTAGAGAAATATCTAGATTTAGGAGTTGATGAGCGAAGATTCGGGAAAGTGATGAATGAAGACGAATTTTATGATTTTTTCATGAATTCTTAAAGAAAATTGAAAATTTTCATAAGTATTTAAGGATATATAATAAATTTTCATAAGTATATATAATAATTTCCTATCAAAATCTAAGAAGAACTTCATTAATCCATCGATTATTATATAGATATATATAATAAATTTCTTATCAAAATCTTATATTTTAATTTTAATTAATCCATCCATTCCACACTAGCCACATTAATCACTTTCCTTCCATTTTCCATTATAATGCCACATAATTCCTGCTTTTCCTTATCCTCACCCCCTCTTTCCATCCTTTCTCTATCAATAATCCTCTCCATTTCATCAACCAAAAACCTGATTTCTTCCAAAACTTCCTCTTTCTTAAAACAACTGATCCCAGCAGTGCTTTTATAGACCAAATTCACTATGAATTGCGAACTCAAGGCCCGGAGATATAATGAATGTTTATCACTGAGAAGAATAGTCACTATCATAGCTAGAAGTCTTGAGTTTTGAGTAAAAAGAGACTTAATTTCAAGATGAAGCGCGGTATTTGCAAGGATTTGAAGCACAGGAAGACTGAAAAATGAAGTCATGTTTGATAATTTGAAGAGGTCGAGATATATTTCGAAAATTTCAGTGTTTGGCTTTAGTTTAATTAAATTAAAGAGAAGTTTTAAAAGAATAATTATTACGAAGATTTTCGGCTGGAACTCCTTGAAAAAACTGGCTTTCGAAAGGAAAGAAACGAGGTCTTGTAAGATACGAGAATCAGGGTCTTTGGATTTGATCCAGACTAGATTAGAAAATTATTAGAAAATATAGAATTTATTATAAAGTTATTATTATTATTGAAGATTATTAGAAAATTATTAGAAAATTATTTTAGAAAATTCATAAAAATCATCCAATCATTAGAAAATCAATAGAAAATCAATAGAAAATCAATAGAAAATCAATAGAAAATCAATAGAAAATCAATATAAATAAATGAATGAGAAAATGAATATAATTTTAAATAAAGTGTTACTTTGCGAGACTTTATTTGTAAGACTTTCAATAGTCTTCATTTTGATGAAAAGTCCCCTGATTTCGTTATTTTCAATAGCGGCACTAAGCATTTTCATAATTGCGGCCATCGAATTCTTCGGAAAAGTCTCATATTTATTGATTTGAGTCACCATTTCATTAATAATAGTCGTTTTCCCTATAAAACCCTTATGAAAAAGGCTAGTATTCATCAAATTCACGAATAACATAGCGAATTCTTGCATAAAATCCTCATTTCCTAATGAAACTCTCATCATTTTCATTAGAACGTCAATAAAACCCGCATTTTCCTCTATAAACTCGTTTTTTTCCTCTATAAATTCACCTTTTTCTTCTAATTCCAATAGGAAAAACCTCAAAACTCTCATATTTTCATATAAAACTTCATTTTTCCTCTTATTTTTACTAGTGTTTTTCGTGAAAACCATCAAATTCTCTAATTCTTTCTTAATTTCCTTAAGAATTTCAGTAAAAAAACCAGTTTCTTCGAAAACCCGTTTACATTTGTAATTTAGGGCCAAAAGACCAGCCACTGCCTTCAAAATCAAGCCATTTTCGCAGGTTTTCTTACGAAAAAGCCTATAAAATTCTGATAAAAGCCTTTCCCCAAGGGTTTCATTGGAATTCGTTGCTTTTTCATTGAGAAAAGCACTGGTTTTAGCGAATTTATATAATAAAATCATCAAAATCTCGAGAAAAATAGGTTTTTTCTCTATAAAGTCCATGTTTTCAAGGAAAAAAGCAAAGATATTCGAATTCTGGACTTTATTTAGACTAAAAATAGTGAGGTCTTCATTAAGAAAAAGACAAATATTCAATAAAGCGGCGATTTTCTCAATAGAAACTGCTGAAAAAGGCGGTTTTTCTAATAAAACCCATAAAATAGTCAATAACTCTGTGCTTTTCATTAGGAAATTCGCGATTTCAGGGTCTTTTCTGAATAGGAATATGAGGAAATCAAGGAAATTTGACAGCAAAAGCGGGTTTTCTGAATAAATTATGAGCTTTTCTATAGAAAACTCTATGATTTCGAGATTCATTAGAATATTTATAGTATTTTGATAGTCAAAAATCGCGATTTTCATTAAAAAACGGAAAATAGCAGCCAAAAACTCCAGATTTTCTAATGATTTCGATTTCACTAAAGAATTTATATGAGAAATCACACTTTTTTCTGAAAAAAGCCTCAAAACCTCGGGGTTTTCTTGATTTTCGATATAAAAACCAAGGATTTCACTGAGGAAAAAGACAGAAAAGGCTTTAATTTGGCTAGTTTCCTTGTTTTCGATGAAAATCTCTAATAAACTCTCTAGAATCGATTGAAATTGAGCCAAAATAGCAGGATTTATGACTTTATATAATAAATTCCAAGCCAAAAGTCTGATTTTCTCATTGAAATTACGACTTAATTTCAATAAAAAGCTTAAAATACTTGATTTTCTCATTGGGCTTTCTGATGATTTTTCTAAGGGAATTTCTATAGATTTATTGAGGAAAATCAGGCTTTTTTGTTTGATTTCGTGGCTTTTATAAAGAGAATCCGCTGGAAATGATAAGAGGATTTCTATATAACTTTCGAGTTTTTCAGGAGAAAAGTCTAAAAACAATGAGTTTTTATTGAAAAAACGCGAAAATATCAGGAAATTCGTAGTTTTTGGATCTATTTTCAGTGTTTCTAATGATTTCTGAAGCAAAGTATTGAGGAAATTAGCTGAAAATAGGTGTTTTTTGATCAAAAAAGGCGTTTTTGAGCAAAAAGGCCTGAAAAAACTGATCATATTGAGGAAATTGAAGAAAAAACCTGATTTCTCTCTTTGAATTGTTGGCTTTTATTAGAAAAAAAGATGTTTTTATAATAAAAAAGTAAGGAAATACCTCAAAAAACAATGAAATTATCCTTTTATTGATAAAAGCCGCGATTTTCTCAATATTTTTCATGATTTCATCATTAACACATGAATTTTTTGCTATTTTCAATAGTCTCTTTATAGCAAAAAGCCTATTTTCCTCTAATTCCTCATTGAGAAAAGCTTCTTTTTCTAATATTTTCTCAGAAATTATCAATAAGTCCTCATTTTCCATTGTGATTTTGGCTTTTTCGTTAGAAACATGGCCATTTTCAAGATAATAGCCTATATTTTCGCTTATAGGGTAGAAATCAAGCCAAAACTCTGAGTTTTTACTCTGAAAACCGCGATTTTGTCTGAAATTAGGGAGAAAATAGTAGTTTTTCTGTAAAGTCTCAATGAAATCTTTGGCATTTAACTCAAAAAACCTGAAAATCTCGCATTTTTCAAGAAAAATCTGGATTTCTATGAATTTTATTATCTGAAATCTAGTTTCTAAAGAAGTGATAGCGAAAAAACTCGAAATCAGCGTATTAAGTGTTTTCCTGTCTATTTTCTCATAATATTCATAGAAAAGACCGTTTTCGGCTAGAAAATTACCCAAACATAGGGTTTTCCCTAGGAAAATCTCAAGAACTTGGCTGTTATCAATGAATTTCTCTATATTTCTTAAAGTTTCCAAGATAAAAAGCTTGATTTCATTGAGAATTTCATTAGAAATAAGCTCTTTTCTCAATAAAAAGGCTGAGAAATCGACTATTTGCTCAAGAGCTGAAATCCGGATTCTTAGGTCGAGATTCTCATTGAAAGCAATTTTCAGGATTTTCTCTATATTTTCAATTTTCCCTATAATTTCCTTAGAAAAGTCCTGATTTTCCTTATAAATCCAGGCTTTTCCCTTCGAATCGAGGAATTCGCTTAGAAAATCGCCTTTTTTCTGATAAACCTTCAAATTCTCAATAAAAACTCGTCTTTTGGTTTCGTTTCTATGGAAAAGTCCTAATAAATCGTAGTTATTTTTGATAAATTCGTCGTTTTCTAATAAAAAATCGCATATTTCCTTAGCTTTTCTCTGGCTTTTGCTCAAATCCTCTATTTCCCAGAAAAAGCTTAAATGAGGCCTTATTTTCTTCGAATCTCTAATATTTTTGGCATAAAATCGCTTGAAAAAAAGTTCCAAAATATCAAAGAAACCGCATTCTTCTTGAATTCCTTGAGAAATCATATGAACCGCTAAAGAAGGGTCCATAAAAGCCTCGAATATCAGGTCTTTTCGCAAATATTTCTCTAATAAAAGTCCATTTTCCTTGAAATTCTGCAGAAAAACTGCGAAAAAAGTAGTTTTTATCGTTGAATAGCTGAGTTTTATGAGAAAATCCCTGGTTTTCTCATAAAAGTCGGGGTTTTCATTGATATTTGTCATAGTATAAAGGAAAGCATCTATATAAAGACTAGCTAAATAGGTGTTTTTCTCATAAAGTCCGATAGCAGGTAAGGCTATAGTGAGTTTATTGATGATTTCTGCTAATTCTAATGAATCGGAGATCTCAAATTGTTTAGAAAACCTGGATTTTTCCATGAATTCATTAAGTATTTCTCTCGAAGTCGCTAGTTTTCTTAGCTTTTCGAGGTTTTTGCTAGGATTTGAGAAGAGATAAGCGAAAATCAGGACTTCTTGTGAGCTTTCTGGGGGAAAAAGGTGCTTTAGGCAGCAATTATAAAGGAAATTGAAGGAGATTTCAAGGGTAGAAAGACAGTTTGATTTGATATCATTAGGATTATTAAGACAGAAGATCTCACGGAAAATCATGAGAAAACCAAGATATTGAGAGTCACAATAAAGGCTTAATTCAAGATATTGAGCCGCAGCATTGAAAAGCTTGAGTATTTCAGTTGAGAAATTCAGCAAAAGCTCAGGATTTTTAAGCGATTTCAGGATTTTAAGGACTTCCTGAGAAATTATAGAGAAAAATTGAGGTGTTTTATCAGTTTTATTCGATTTTATCAGGAATTTGATTGAATTGGCTAAGATCTTATGAAATAATTGGAAAATGGTCGAGGTTTGGCAGTTTCGATAATGAGAATTGCTGATTTCCTTGTTATTTTCTAAGCTTTTTTCTGTTATTTTCTCTTGATTTCCAGTGGATTTCTCAATATTTCTCCGTATTTTCCTGAGAAAAGTCTCAAATGCCTCAATTGTCAGGTTCTCCAATAGAATCTCCTCATCATTTTCTCTTAATTTCATCAATAAATTCAATAACTCGTTAATGAGATCTGCCTGGAATTTAAAGGTTTCTAAAGGGAAATTTCTCAATATATTTGGAATTTCGACTTTCAATAGGGATTTTATTATAGAAAAGTCTGAGAATTTCAATTTCACTGTCATTTCAAAGAGATATTTCTCATCAGCCTCGAAAAGAACAGGTGGATTCTCAGAAATATCAGGGAAATCCTGAGAAAAATCGCTGTTTTGAAGGAAAATAAGCTCGGTTTCGAAGACTTTGAAAGCTTCTTTCTGGGTTGTTTCTCGATTTTCTAAGGGTTTTTTATCAGTTTTGGGCTTTTCTTCAGTTCTTATGGTTTTTTCATTAGAAAAATCTTTATCTTCGATATCGATGATGGGATTATTGGAAATATCGCGATTTTCCTTCATGTTTTCATTAGGAAACTCTTCTTTTTGATCCTTTATGATGAAATAAAGCGTTTTCTCAATGATTTCCAGCTTTCTCTTATCATTAGCGACTTTTGGTTTGAAATCCCTGAGAAACTCTATAGTTCCATATTGTCTTAATAAATCTCTAGCCTCAAAAATCTAAAGAAAACCTTTTAAAACTTTCTAAATTTATCTGAAAAACCTCTGAAAAACCCAATAACATCAATAGGACCTTCTCCAATAAAGGATTGGACTCTTGGTTTTCATTGATCCATGCTAATAAATCTCCAATCACAGAAAAATGAGAGGTCAAAAGGTCTTGAAAGGTGAGGACATTGGTCTGAATTTTGGTGAAAAGAGTGTTGAGTGTACGGGATTGGACCTCAAGGGCTGGACTTTCTAAAGAATTATATTAGAAGGAAAATGAAAAAAAAAAGACTTAGTTTTGAAAGGAGAAGATGTGTTTTTTCAAAGTTCATTATTATGAAAAAAATTTGAATTTGTGTTTAAATTTAAAAAAATTTAGGTCTTTTATTTATTTAAAATGACTATTTTATCTTTTTTTCTAAAAACAAAAAGAGGGACACTCTCAAAATTTTAAAACGGGTTAATTACAGAAATGAAAACATATTTTGTTAAACTTTTAAAATGCTTAATTTTTGGCAACTTTCTTAAATCAAATGAGTTATTTTAAATATCCTCGATTTCTTTCATTTATTTTTCATATTATTATATAAGAAAAGTTAGATTTTTCAGGGAGAAAAACATAAATAATTAATCGAGATTATTTAAATCATTAATTCTTAAAATTTCCTTCCGATTTTTCAAAAAAAAACCTTTCAGAAAACTCATTAATTTTTATGAATTTTGGATATTTTGCAAAATCAAATTTTTTACGATGTCTCGAGTCCCATCCATTTTCTCGTACCCATTATCCTCCTTCTATCTAACTCCTCCTTCCCCCTAGCACTTCCCATTCATTGGGAACCATTTCGCCTGTTTTCTTAATAACAGTTCAAACTATCACGTTATGATTT
>Ga0302320_10011603_pt1 | contig 18610 bp, 16 predicted proteins | sample Bog_T0_3_FD_202130 | JGI IMG/M metagenome (GOLD analysis project Ga0302320, IMG submission 202130) | Peat permafrost microbial communities from Stordalen Mire near Abisko, Sweden - Bog_T0_3 | ecosystem: Environmental > Terrestrial > Soil > Wetlands > Peat | place: Sweden: Abisko, Stordalen Mire...
GCACGCTCCAGATCCCCGCGCCGATCGGCGATCAGGCCGAGAAAGTAGAACGCATCATCGAGATACATGCCGGTGGTCAGCAAGGCGTTGAATTGCGTCTCGGCCGCCGCCTCGTTGCCGGTTTGCAGTTCAATGAGCCCTAGAACCCGCAGCGCTTCGGGACGAGCCTGCGCCTCGGCGCTCAGTTCCTGCAACTGCACCCGCGCGAGCGCCTCCCGATGCGCGGTCCAAAGCAGAATGCTGTAATCGAAGCGATTCGCGACGGACGCATCGTGCTCCACCTGCTCGAAGGCCTCCGCAAGCGGCGCCTCGACATCGCCTGCAAGCACCCGCGCGCGCCGCCAGGCTTGCGTGACCTCCGCCCGGGCATCGGGAGCCGGCATCGCGGCCGCGGCCTGCCCGGTGCCGGCGTCACCACCATTGCCAGCATCACCGCCGCCGGCGCCCGGGCCGGCGTCCTCGACGGCCGGCGCTCGCTCGGCCGAACTGTCGGCGCCGTCCGGGGGTCCGCGCGGTATCCGGGAAAGAACGGCGGCGAAGCTGCGTGCGGCAGCGGCCGGATCGTCGGCGCGCAAGGCGGTAAACCCCTGCAAACGCTCGAGCGCCACCGAAGCGGGCAGTTGCTTGGCCAATAGGTCGGCCACCTGGCGCGCGCCATAAACATTGTCCGCGCCGCGCAGGTCCTTCTCGATGCGGGTGAACTCGGCATCCGGCGCATCAGCTGGAGCTGCCGCATGAGCGAGCAGGAAGCGATAGTGGGACGCCGAGACGGCGACCCGGTGCAGCGACAGAGCCGCCTCGGCCGCGGCACGCTGGGCCTCGAGCGACTGGGGCTCCGAGCGAATCCAGTGTTCGGCGGCGACCAGGGTCAAGGATGGCTGCAAACCGGCGCTTGCAACCGCCGCGGCACGCGGCCAAAGCGCCGGGGCGATGGCCGCTGCGGCGGCATATTGGAGCGCCGCCACGCGCGGTTCATGCCGCGCCAGCGCTAATTCGGCTGTGACAGTATAAAATACGCTGGATTCTGGAGCCGGTTCAGCCTTGCGGCTGGCCCCCGCACAGGCGGCCGAAGCGACCATGCTGACCCCGAGAACGACGCGCGCAGCACATGTATTCGAGAACACGACTGCACTATAGCGAAATGGGCTTGCCGACGCCGCAGATTCCGGCTTGATCGGACGGTAGCTCTTCCACCAGAATCATAGGCATACGGACGAAAAGCGCGCCAATGGCATTCAATATTCTCGGGATCAACCACAAGACCGCGCCGGTCGCCTTGCGCGAAAAAGTCTCATTCAGCGAGGGCCGCCTCGTTGCGGCGTTGCGCACGCTGCGCCAGGAGTCGGGCGTTGCCGAAGTGGTGATTCTCTCGACGTGCAATCGCACCGAACTCTACTGGGCGGGTTCGGCCAGCGGTTTGGAATTGACCCAATGGCTCGAGCGCCATCACGGCGCGAGCCTCGATCTGGCCTCCAATCTGTATGTGCATCAAGAGCGCCACGCCGTTCAACACGCGTTCAGCGTCGCCTCGGGACTCGACAGCATGGTGCTCGGCGAGGCCCAGATCTTGGGTCAGCTCAAAGACGCGTACCGCGTCGCGCAAGAGGCGGGTGCTACCGGCCCGGCGCTCAACAAGCTGTTCCAGGCGGCATTTTCGACCGCCAAGCGCGTGCGCACGGAAACCCAGATCGGCGCCAACGCCGTCTCGCTCGCCTCGGCGACGGTGAGCCTCGCGCGGCGGGTCTATTCAGATTTGACCGAACGCACCGCGCTGCTCGTAGGAGCCGGCGAAATGATCGCCTTGACCGCGCGGCATCTCGCGACCCAGGGCGTGAAGCGGATCGTGATCGCGAATCGCAGCATCGCGCGAGCCCAGACGCTGGCCGCCGAGCTCAATGCCTATGCCGTGAGTCTCAAGGATCTCGCCACCGAGCTCGCGGCCGCCGATATCGTGATCAGCTGTACGGCGAGCCCGGTGCCGCTGATCACCAAGAGCCTGGCAGCTGCTGCGGTGCGCGCGCGGCGCCGGCGACCGATTTTCATGGTCGATCTGGCCGTGCCGCGCGACATCGAACCGCAAGTCGCCGACCTCGAGGACGTCTATCTGTTCTCGATCGACGATCTCCAACAAGTGGTCAACGAGAATCGCCAGCAGCGGGAAGTCGCCGCGAACGGCGCGCGGCTCGTGATCGACGAGGAAGTTGCTCGATTTCTCGCCGAATCGCGCGCGCATGACGCGGGCCCGGCAATCCGCGGTCTGCGAACCCAGGCGGATCAGATCCGGCAGCAAACCGTCGAGCAGGCGCGGCGCATGCTCGCGGGCGGCAAGTCCGGCGAGGATGTCATCGATTTCCTCGCCAACACCCTCACGAATCGCCTGCTGCATGCTCCCACCCAGGCGCTGCGCCAGGCGGCCGAATTGGCGGATTCCTCGCTCGTCGAGACCCTTACCCGCCTGCTCGTCGACGAACGCAACCGGCACTGAGGCCGCGGGCCGCTATAATCCGCGGCCTTTCCCGCGGAGAAATTGGATGAAGGACTCCATCAGACGCAAGCTGGAAAAACTCGAAGAGCGATTCGAGGAGATCAGCCGGCTGCTGTCCGAACCCGGCGTCATCGCGCGCCAAAATCAATTCCGCGAGTTGTCGATGGAGTACGCCAAATTGGGACCCCTCGTCGAACGCTATCAGCGCTTTCGCGCCCTCGAGGCCGATCTCGCGTTCGCGACGGACATGCGCCGCGATCCGGACGCCGCGACCCAGGCGATGGGCGAGGAGGAGATCGCGAGTCTCACGCCGCGGCTGGCGGCCGAGGAACTCGAGCTGCAGCGCTTGCTGATTCCCAAGGATCCACAGGACGATAGCAACATCTTCCTGGAAGTCCGCGCCGGGACGGGCGGCGATGAGGCTGCGATCTTCGCGGGCGATCTGTTTCGCATGTACGCGCGTTTCGCCGAATCCAAAGGCTGGGAAGTCGAGATCTTGAGCGAAAGTCCCGGCGAGCACGGTGGGTACAAGGAGATCATCAGCCGCATCATCGGCCGCGGCGCGTACTCGGTGCTCAAATTCGAATCCGGCACGCACCGCGTCCAGCGGGTGCCCGCGACCGAGGCCCAGGGCCGCATTCACACCTCGGCCTGCACGGTCGCGATCCTGCCCGAACTCGAGGAGGTCGCGGCGATCGAGATCAACCCCGCGGATCTGCGCGTCGACACCTTCCGCGCCTCGGGCGCCGGCGGTCAGCACGTCAACAAGACCGACTCCGCGATCCGCATCACGCACATCCCGTCGGGACTCGTCGTCGAGTGCCAGGATGAGCGCTCGCAGCACAAGAACCGCTCACGGGCCATGTCGCTGCTCAAATCGCGCTTGCTCGCGAACGAGCGCGAAAAGCAGCAAAGCGCCCAGGCGCAATCGCGCAAGCTCCAGGTCGGCTCGGGCGACCGCTCGGAGCGCATCCGCACTTACAACTTCCCGCAGGGCCGCGTCACCGACCACCGCATCAACTTGACGCTCTATAAATTGGACGACGTCATGAAGGGACAGGTCGAGGAACTCGTGCAGGCGCTCAATTCCGAGCACCAGGCCGAGGAACTCGCCCACCAGGTCGAATGAGCACCGTGCAGACAGCGCTGCGGCGCGGGACCCAGGTACTGCGCGAATCGAGCGACTCACCACGTCTCGACGCCGAGATGTTGCTTGGCACCGTGCTCGGCCGGTCGCGCGTCGGCCTCGTCATCGCGGCCGAGGAGGCGATCGCCGCGGCCGAGGAGCGCGAATTCGAGCATCTTCTCGCACGCCGGCGCGCCGGTGCGCCCGTCGCGTATCTCACGGGTATGCGCGAGTTCTGGTCGCTGGAATTCGCGGTGTCGCCCGCGGTGCTCGTGCCGCGGCCCGAGACGGAACTGCTGGTCGCGATTGCGCTCGAGCACCTGCCGGAGAGCCTGGAACGCTCGGTGCTCGATCTCGGCACCGGCAGCGGCGCGATCGCGATCGCGATCTCCCATGAGCGGCCTCGCGCCCACGTGACCGGCACCGACCGCTCGGCGGCGGCGCTCGACGTCGCGCGGGCGAACGGCGCGCGACTCGTCGCCGACCGCGTTCGCTGGCGCGGCGGTTCGTGGTTCGACGCCGTGCCGGGAGAACGCTTCGACGTGATCGTCGCAAATCCGCCGTACGTCGCGGCCGGCGATGACGCTCTCGCACGCCTCGCCTCCGAACCGCTCGAAGCGCTGACCCCCGGCGCGACCGGTCTCGAGGCCTTCGCCGCCATCATCGCGGGCGCCCGGGAGCATTTGTGCGAGGACGGTGTCCTCGCCTTCGAGCATGGCGCGGGCCAGGCCGCGGCACTTGCGGCCGCGCTCGCGCGCGGCCGTTTCGACTCGATCCAGACCCGCGTGGATCACGCCGGTTTGGCGCGCGTGACCTGGGCCAGATTTCATTCATCCAACGAGGAACCATCATGATTCGATTCGAAACGACGCTCGGCAACTTCACGATCGAATTCTTCGAAAAAGAGGCGCCCGGCACGGTCGTGAACTTCTTGAAGTACATCGATGACGGCTTTTTCGACGGTACGATCTTTCACCGAGTCGTCCCCGGGTTCGTGATCCAGGGCGGCGGCTTCACCGAAGACATGAGCCAGAAAAAGACCCAGCCGCCGATCAAGAACGAGGCCGACAACGGCCTCAAGAACGGCCGCGGGACGCTGTCGATGGCACGCACGAACGACGTCAACAGTGCGACGTCGCAGTTCTTCGTGAACTTGACGGACAACGATTTCCTCGACCACCAGCGCGGCAATTTCGGCTACGCCGTGTTCGCGCACGTGACGGAGGGGATGGACGTGGTCGACAAGATCGCCGCGGTCGAAACGGGACGCCGGAGCGGCTTCGACAAGGTACCGGTCGAACCCGTGATCATGACGAGCGTGCGGCGCATCGCGGATTGAGGCGCAAAGGGCGCGGCTCGAGGCCCATGGGTCCGCTGCGCCGATCTTCCGGATGGCGGCCAAGAAGTCTCCATGGCGTCGGCTCGGGTTCTTCCTGCTGTGGCTGATCGGCTGTGCTTTGGCCGGTTCAATCGGCCTCGTGGTGGTACTGCGCTGGATCGATCCGCCGATGAGCGCCGTGATGGCCGAGGCGCGCATCGAAGCGTGGATCGATCGCGATCGCGAGTTCGAACTGCGGCGGCGTTGGGTCGATCTCGCGCAAGTATCACCGAATCTCGCCCTCGCCGTGGTCGCGTCCGAGGATCAGAAATTCCCCGACCATTGGGGTTTCGACGTCGAGGCCATCGAAAAGGCCTACGCCCTCAATCGGCACAGTCATCGCGTGCGCGGTGCCAGCACCATCAGCCAGCAGGTCGCCAAGAACCTGTTCCTCTGGTCCGGGCGCAGCTGGCTGCGCAAAGGGCTCGAGGCGTATTTCACGGTGCTCATCGAAACCGCGTGGCCGAAGCGCCGGATCCTCGAGATGTACCTGAACATTGCCGAGTTCGGCTACGGCACTTACGGCGCCGAGGCCGCCGCGGAGCGTTACTTCCACAAGCCCGCCGCGCGCCTCTCGCGCGCCGATGCCGCACTCATGGCCGCGGTACTGCCCAATCCGCGCAAGTTTCTGATCGCGTCTCCGTCGCGCTTCATCGAGCAGCGGCGCGCCTGGATCGAGGGGCAAATGCAGGCGCTCGGCGGTCCGGAAATGCTCGGCGAGATCGATGCTTATCCGGTTGGGCACTGAGCGGGGGGTCGGCACGCCGCGGCCGACGTAGAGGGTGGATCCCCGATGTCTGATGCCTTAGCATCAGATGCATGAGAATGACGCTCGACATTGCCGATGATGTGCTGCAGGCCGCGAAGGAGAGAGCAAAGCAGGAACGGGAGACCATCGGTGAGATGATCTCCGAGCCATGACTGCTCCGCATTTCGTCGGCGTGACAGGATTGCCGAGGGCGGGATCGACCCTGCTCTGCCAATTGCTCCATCAACATCCGGACATCGATTGCGAAGGCCGCAGCTCGCCGTTGTGCAACACTTTGCTCGGTATCCGGCGCATGGTGAGCGACGATACCTTTTTTCTGTCGCAGCTCGACGCTGCCTTCGAGACGAGTTACGCGCATCTGGCATCTGCAATGCAGGGTTTCCTGCGGGGCTGGCATCACGATGCGACGAGGGCGGTGGTAGTCGATAAAAGCCGCGCGTGGTTGCACGCCATCGAGTTGCTGCTGCACATCGAACCCGAGGCGCGCTTGATCGTGTGCCTGCGGGATCTGGGGCAGATCTACGGTTCCATAGAAGCACAACACCAGCGCACGATCCTGATCGATTTCATCGATCATTTGGCCGATTACGATCGCTTCGGGCGGGCCGACATGCTGTTCGCCAAGGACAAGGCGATTGGAGCGCCGCTCATTTCCTTGCACGCGGTGCCGGATTTACCTCAGAAGGTTCGCGAGCGGCTGTATTTCGTCAGGTTCGAGGATCTCCTGGAGAAGCCGGCCGCCTGTCTTTCACACCTGTTCAACTGGCTGGGATTGCCGGCCTTCACCGTCGATCTGGAAAATCTCGCGGTTGGGATCCAGGAGAGCGACAGTCACTACCACATGAAATATCTACACCGACATGCCGACCGACTGGTGCGACCCGCACGCCATGACATCCCTGCGCGCATTCAGGCGCAGATCGAAACGGCCTATGCTTGGTTTTACCAGACGTACTATCCGAAGCCCGCCTGAGGCTCGTCGATTCTCGGCATGCGCGGCGACGCTCGCGATCGCGCTCCAGCGCGGCCCGCCCAGCGTCGTGACATCGAGATCGGACGTTCCCACTGCTCGCCCGACCGCATCGGCCCATAGGCCGGACACCCCTAATCGACGCGGAAAGGCTCCAGGCGAAGAATCTCGCGGAGCGGCGCGACTCGCCGCCGACTCGTAGCCGTCCGTCCGACGCGATTGTCATGGCCTGTCCCACAGATCGGAATTGCTCAGCCGCGCACTATGAATGCAACGGAGCCGTCACGGCCCGCAACCTTGGAGAAAGACGATGGATAAGGATCGAATCGAAGGTTCTGCGAAGCAGGGCGAGGGCGCCATCAAGGAAGCCGCCGGCAAAGTGCTCGGTGATGCGAAACTGACGGCCGAAGGCAAGCGCGACAAGGCGGAGGGCAAGGTGCAAAACGCCGTCGGCGGACTCAAGGACAGCCTCAAGAAGCCCTGAAATCGTCACGTCTCCCTCGCTCTGCGGAGCGCTCGGCGATTTGAGCGATGAGGCACTGGCCGCGCGGTTGCAGCGCGCGGCCTTTTCCTATTTTCAGGCCTATGTGAATCCCGCGACCGGCCTCGTCGCGGATACCTCGAGGGCGGGATCGCCGTCGAGCATCGCCGTCGTCGGCTTTGCGCTCTCGTCTTATCCGATCGCCGTCGAACGGGGTTGGCTTTCGCGCGCGCGGGCGGCCGAAATCACATTGGTGACCTTGCGCTTCCTGTGGGAGAGCCCACAGGGCGAGGGCCTCGATACGAGCGGCTATAAGGGGTTTTTTTACCATTTCCTCGAGATGAGCACGGGCCGCCGGGTCTGGGGCTGCGAACTCTCGATCGTCGACACGGCGCTGCTGCTCGCCGGAGTGCTCACGGCCGGGGCCTTTTTTACGGGCACTGGCGCAACTGCGAGCGCCGGCACGGGCATGAACTCCGACGATGCGGTCGAAGCTCGCATCCGCGAACTCGCCGAACGCCTCTACTGCCGTGTCGACTGGCAATGGGCGCGCGATCCGGGCGGCGCATTCGCGCAGGGCTGGAAGCCCGAATGCGGTTTTCTGCATTACGGGTGGGAGGGCTACAACGAGGCGACGCTCGCCTACGTGCTCGGCCTGGGGTCTCCCACCCATCAACTACCCGCAACGAGTTTCGCCGCTTGGACGTCGACCTACCAATGGGAGCATGTGCTGGGCTTCAACGTGCTCTACTCCGGCCCGCTCTTCACGCATCTGTTCTCTCACGCCTGGCTCGACTATCGGGGCATTCAAGACGCCTTCATGCGCGAGAAGGGTTGCGACTACTTCATCAACTCACAACGTTCTGTCGCTTTGCACCGCGAATATGCAGTGCGCAATCCGCACGGTTACACGGGGTATGGCCCGGACCTCTGGGGATTGACGGCGGGCGACGGCCCTAGTCCGCGGCAATTGCATCGCAATCGGCGCGATCTGCGCTTTTACGGGTATATGGCACGCGGCGCGCCGTATGGACCGGACGATGGCACGCTTGCACCCTGGGCCATGCTGGCGACGATGCCGTTCGCTCCCATCGAGGCGTTGCGCGGCGTCCGCAACTTGCTGGCGCAGTACCCTGAAGCTTGTCGCGAGGATCGCTTCGCGAGCGGAATGAATCCGTCTTGCACGGACAGCGGGCGCACGTGGATTTCGGAAGGCTGGTATGGCCTCGATCAGGGTCTGCTCGTGCTCATGATCGAGAACCAAGTCAGCGGTTTGCCCTGGCGGCTCATGCGCAGCTGTCCCTACGTATCGGCCGGCTTGCGCAGCGCCGGGTTCGGGGGCGGCTGGTTGGACGCGGCGTCGTGAAGGCGCGCTACGACTTCTGCATCATCGGGGCTGGGCCGGCAGGCCTCGCAGCCGCGGAGCTTGCCGCGCGGCATGGACTCGACGTCGCGCTCATCGAAGCCCGTCGCTTGGGCGGCGACTCGCTCAACACCGGATCGATCCCGTCGAAGACCCTGATCAGCGCGGCGCGCGCCTACGTCCGGCGGCGTGCCGCGGAAGAACTCGACGGCGCCGAAGCGGCGCAGGCTCCCGCCGATTTCCAGGCGATCATGGCGCAACTGAGTGCCGCCCGCGCACGCACCGCAGGAGCCTTCTCCGCCCGGCGGTTGGCCGCTCTCGGGATCGACGTGCTATTCGGCGCCGCTCGGTTCCTCGCACCGCAGACGGTGCGCGTCGGAGCGACGGCGCTGGAATTCTCGAAGGCGCTGATTGCGACCGGCGCCCGGCCTCGCCGCTCGAACATCCCGGGCCTCGAAGCCTGCGGCTATCTCACGAGCGAAACCGTCTTCGACTTGAGCGCGCTGCCGCCGCGACTCGCCGTGATCGGCGGCGGCCCGCTCGGCTGCGAACTCGCGCAGGCCTTCTGCGCGCTCGGTTCGCGCGTGAGCATCGTCCAGAGCGAGCCGAAATTCCTGCCCATCGTCGAACGCGACGCGGCGGAAATGCTGTCACGGGCATTGTCCCGCGGCGGCGTCGAGGCCCGTCTCAATACCGAGGTCGTGGCCGCTCGCACGGGCCCGCGCGGCAAGCTCATCGACTGCGCGAACGAGGAACTGCGATTTCCCATCGAGGTCGACGAGATTCTGCTCTCCATCGGCCGCGTCGCGAACACCGAAGCGCTGGGGTCCGAGGCCGCGGGCGTCGCGACCGAACCGGACGGCAGCATCCGCGTCGACGACTTCTTGCGTACGACGAATCCACGCGTGTATGCGGCGGGCGACGTGTGCCTGCGCTCGCAATTCGCGAACGCCGCAGAAGCCTCGGCGCGCATCGCGGTTCGCAACGCCTTTGCAGACTCCCGCGAGCCCGTGAGTGCACTCCTGATTCCACGTTGCACCTACTGCTCGCCCGAAATCGCGCACGTCGGCCTGCACTTGCCCGAGATCAAGCAGCGCGGCATCCCGGTCAAGACCTATGTCGTGATGATGGCGGACGTGGACCGCGCAATCACCGACGATCTCGACGACGGCTTCCTGAAAATTCATGTTCAGGAAGGCACGGATCGCATTCTGGGTGCTACCATCGTGGCAGCGCACGCAAGCGAGATGATCAACGAGATGTCCGTCATCATGAATGCTGAAATCGGGATGCGCCGCTTGGCCGGCATTTTGCACACCTATCCCACGCAGACCGACGCCATACGCCTCGCGGCACTCGCCTACGTCAACGACCAACCGGCCGAGCGCTGGCAGCCCTGATATGGCCGGCGTGACGCTCCTCGACGGCGGCACGGGCCGGGAATTGAAGCGCATGGGCGCGCCGTTTCGTCAGCCTGAATGGTCGGCGCTCGCGCTGCTCGAGGCGCCTGAGTACGTGACGCGCGTACACGCGGCGTTCATCGCGGCCGGGGCGGACGTGATCACGACGAACAGCTATGCGGTCGTCCCCTTTCATATCGGTGCGGACCGCTTCGCGAGCGACGGAGCGAGACTCGCGGCCTTGGCCGGACACCTCGCCCGTGAGGCCGCCGCGAACGCGGACCGCGATGGCGCGCAGCACGAGGTCCGCGTCGCCGGGTCGTTACCGCCGATCTGCGGCTCGTATCGCGCCGATTGGTTCGACCCGGCATTCGCGCGGCCGATCCTGGCGACGCTCGTCGCAGCACTGCGACCCTCGATCGACCATTGGCAGGCCGAAACCTTGAGTTCGATCGCGGAAGCGAAACTCGTACGCGACGTGATCGGCACCGACGGTAAACCGCTATGGCTCTCCTTCACGCTGCGCGACGACGCCGACGCGCGCCTCTCGGACCCGTGCCTGCGCTCCGGCGAGCCGGTCGCGGCGGCGGTCGAGTCCGCGCTCGCCTTGGGGGCCGAAGCGCTGCTGTTCAACTGCAGCCAGCCCGAAGTCATGGGCGGAGCGGTGTCGGTTGCCGCGCAACTGGTGGGTGGCGCCGCGACGCCGGAGGCTCGTCGCATCCGCATCGGCGTCTATGCAAACGCCTTCGCCAATCCGTCGAAGGAGCCCCAGGCGAACGCGGAACTGCTTGCGATTCGCGCGGACCTGACGCCTCGCGGCTATCTCGCCTGGGTCGACGACTGGATCGATCGCGGTGCGCGCATCGTCGGCGGCTGCTGCGGCATCGGTCCCGAACACATTCGCGTGATCCGCGACTCGCTCGCGTAGTAAAATCGGCGCCGTCCCGCGTGCGGGTGTCCTTTCATTGTCATTGGGAGTTCTTCATGCATAAGTCTGCGGTCTTGTTGTTCTCCATGCTCTTCGCCTGCGGGGCGTTCGCCCAGGATTTGGTGGTCCAGGAACTCATCGACGCGCATAAATCGGCGGGTGATGCCTTGAACCATCTGGGCGAGGCCAACGCTCGGCATGCGGGTCAGTTTGGCGGCCATGAAGGCAAAGCGCGGGAATTGATCCAGCAAGCCCTGCACGAAATAGAAGCGGCCGATCGTTTCTTCCACGAACATCCCAAACCGCCGCGCTGACCGCTTGGCGCGCTGACGGAAAGAGCGGTGCGCCCGCGCCGCGCCGTCATGCGGCGTCGACCGCTGCCCCTCCCGGCTCGTAGCCCAGGTTGGGCGCGAGCCAGCGTTCGGCCTCGGCGAGCGCCATTCCCTTGCGCGCCGCATAGTCGACGACTTGATCCCGGTCGATCTGCCCGACCGCGAAATATCGCGCCTGAGGATGGGCGTAATAGAATCCGCTGACGGCCGCGGTGGGTGTCATCGCGAACGACTCGGTCAAGCGGATTGCGGCATTGGCCTCGACGTCGAGCAGGCTCCAGAGGGCCGATTTCTCGGTATGATCCGGACACGCGGGGTAACCGGGCGCGGGCCGGATACCGCGATAGTCTTCGCGCAGCAAGGCGGCAGGATCGTGCCCCTCGTCCGGCGCATAGCCCCAGAATTCGCCGCGCACGCGTTCGTGCAGGCGTTCCGCGAACGCCTCGGCGAGCCGGTCGGCGAGCGCCTTCAAAAGAATGGCGCTGTAGTCGTCGTGTGCTGCTTCGAAACGCTGCACGTGCGCCTCGATGCCGATACCGGCCGTCAGGGCGAACGCCCCGAGATAATCGCCGCCACCCGGCGTCGCACCGGGCGGCGCCACGAAATCCGCGAGACAGAGCTGGGGCTGGTCCTGAGCCTTGGCCTTCTGCTGGCGCAGGTGATGCAAGCACAGCGCCACCTCGCGCCGCGAGTCATCTGCGTAGACGATCACGTCGTCGCCGGCGCTCGCGGCCGGGAACAGGCCGATGACGGCGCGCGCCGTGAGCCAGCGCTCGGCGACGATCCGGGCGATCATGCGGCGCGCGTCGGCATACAGGGCGCTCGCGGCTGCGCCGACCACGGGGTCGGTGAGCACGTCGGGAAACTTGCCGGCGAACTCCCAGGCATTGAAGAACGGCATCCAATCGATGTATGACACGAGTTCGCCGAGCGGGTAATCGTCGAGGCGGCGCACCCCGGGGAAATGCGGTCGTGGCGGAGCATAGCGGCTCCAGTCGATCGCGAGCTTCTGGGCGCGGGCGCGCTCGAGCGGCACCTGCGGGGCCTTCGCACTCTTGCCCCGATGCTGGGCGCGGCGCCGTGCATTCTCGGCCTTGACCCCGGTGAGATACGTTTCGCGCGCCGCGGGCGTCACGAGCTGCTGACAAACACCGACCGAACGCGAAGCATCCTTGACGTAGACGACGCCGCCGTCGTAATTGGGTTCGATCTTCACGGCCGTGTGCACGGGCGAAGTCGTCGCGCCGCCGATGAGCAGAGGCAGACGGAATCCCTGACGCTGCATTTCGCGCGCGACGTGCACCATCTCGTCGAGCGACGGCGTGATGAGACCGGACAAGCCGATCAAGCTCGCTCCCTCGCGGCGCGCGGTCTCGAGGATGCGTTCGCAAGGCACCATGACGCCCAAGTCGATGACTTCGAAGTTGTTGCACTGGAGCACGACGCCGACGATGTTCTTGCCGATGTCGTGCACGTCGCCCTTGACCGTGGCGAGCACGACCTTGCCGTTCGAACGGCTGACCTGCCCCTTCTCGAGCTCGATGAAGGGCACGAGCAGCGCGACGGACTTTTTCATCACACGGGCCGATTTGACGACCTGGGGGAGAAACATCTTGCCGGAGCCGAACAGGTCGCCGACGACGTTCATGCCGTCCATGAGCGGCCCCTCGATGACGTCGAGCGGCCGGCGGGCCGCGAGCCGCGCCTCCTCGGTGTCCTCGGCCACGAATTCGTCGATGCCCTTGATGAGCGCATGCGTCAGGCGCTCCGCGACGGGCAGCAGGCGCCATTGCAGATCGTCGCCGCGCCGGGCGGCGCCTTCGCCCTTGAAGCGCTCTGCCGTTTCGAGCAGGCGGTCGGTCGCGTCCGCGCGGCGCGCGAATATCACGTCGAGCACGCGATCGCGCAGTTCGGCCGGGATGTCCTCGTAGATCGCAAGCTGTCCCGCATTGACGATGCCCATCGTGAGGCCCGCGCGGATCGCATGGTAGAGGAACACGGAATGCATCGCCTCGCGCACCCGCTCGTTGCCGCGGAAGGAAAACGACACGTTGCTGACGCCGCCGCTCACGAGCACGCCCGGCATGCGCCGCTTGATCTCGGCGGCCGCCTCGATGAAGTCGAGCGCATAGCGCTGATGCTCCTCGATGCCGGTCGCGACGGCGAATATGTTCGGGTCGAAGATGATGTCTTCGGACGCGAAGCCGAGGCGCTCGGTCAAGAGGCGGTGGGCGCGCTCGCAAATCGCGACCTTGCGTTCGAGGGTATCGGCTTGACCGCGTTCGTCGAAGGCCATGACCACGACGGCCGCGCCGTAGCGCATCACGAGGCGCGCCTGCGCGAGGAATGCCGCTTCACCCTCCTTGAGGCTGATCGAATTCACGACCGGCCTGCCCTGCACGCATTTGAGGCCCGCCTCGATCACCGACCACTTCGACGAGTCGATCATGACGGGTACGCGCGCGATGTCGGGTTCCGCGGCGATGAGGTTCAAGAACCGCGTCATCGCCGCCTGCGAGTCGAGCATGCCCTCATCCATGTTCACGTCGATGATCTGGGCGCCGTTCGCGACCTGTTGGCGCGCAACCTCGACCGCCGCGCCGTAGTCCTCGCTCTCGATGAGGCGTCGGAACTTCGCCGAACCCGTGACGTTCGTGCGTTCACCCACGTTCACGAACAGGCTCGAGGCGTCGATGTTGAGCGGCTCCAAGCCGCTCAAGCGGCACGCGGGCGGGATTTGCGGCAGCGGGCGCGGCGCCGAGTCCCGCACCGCGGCCGCAAGTGCCGCAATGTGCGCGGGCGTCGTGCCGCAGCAGCCGCCGACCATGTTGACGAAGCCGCTCGCCGCGAATTCGCCGAGCACGGCGGCGGTTGCCGCGGGAGATTCGTCGTATTCGCCGAACGCATTCGGGAGTCCCGCATTCGGGTAGGCGCAGACGTACGTGTCGGCGATCCGCGCGAGTTCCTCGATGAAGGGGCGCAACTGCGCCCCGCCGAGCGCGCAGTTGAGTCCGACGATCGCCGGACGCGCGTGCCGGATCGAATTCCAGAACGCCTCGGTCGTCTGGCCGGACAGCGTGCGACCCGAGGCATCGGTGATCGTGCCCGAGACCATGATCGGCAGCTCCACGTCGAGGTCCTCGAGCGCCGTACGCACCGCGAACAGTGCCGCCTTCGCGTTCAGGGTGTCGAACACCGTCTCGATGAGGATCAGATCGACGCCGCCCGCGATGAGCGCGCGCACCGCCTCGCCATAGCTCGCGACGAGTCCGTCGAACGTGACGTTGCGATACCCGGGATCGGCGACCTTCGGCGAAAGCGACGCCGTGCGGTTCGTCGGCCCGAGCGCACCGGCGACGAAGCGCTGCCGGCCCGTTTCCGCCGTCACGGCGTCGGCGACGCGCCGCGCGAGCCGGGCGGCCTCGAGATTCAGATCGTGGACCGCCGACTCGAGACCGTAATCCGCCTGTGATTGCGCGTTCGAATTGAAGGTGTTCGTGCTGATGACGTCGGCGCCGGCCTGAAGATAGTCGCGGTGGATCGACTCGATGAGCGCGGGCCGCGTGAGCGTGAGCAGGTCGTTGTCGCCGCGCAGATCCACGGGTGAATCGCGGAAGCGCTCCCCGCGAAAGTCCGCCTCGCCGAGGCGGTGGCGCTGAATCTCGGTGCCCATCGCACCGTCCAAGATCACGATGCGTTCGGCGAGCAGCGCCAGCAGCGCCGCGCCACGGGCGATCGACCCGCTGAGGGCGGCCCGCGAATCGGCCGGCACCGCGGCCGCGACCGTCATCAGGCCACGCGCGCCGCCGTCGTCCGCGCTTCGGCGGCGAGCGGCCGCAGTCCGAGCGCATGGCAAATGGCGTAGGTGAGATCGGCGCGATTCAAGGTATAGAAATGGAATTCCTCCACCCCGTGATCGCGCAGCCGCTCACACTGTTCGATCGCGACGTGCGCGGCGATCAAGCGCCGCGTGACGAGATCCTCCTCGAGACCATCGAAGCGCGCCCGCAGCCAGTTCGGCACGTCGGCACCGCAGCGTGCCGCGAAGCGCAGCAACTGCGGCATGCGCGTGATCGGCAGGATGCCGGGCACGAGCTGCACGGCGAGGCCCGCGGCGGCACAGCGGTCACGGTAGCGCAGGAACAAATCGGTCTCGAAGAAGAACTGCGTGATCGCCCGCGTCGCACCCGCGTCGAGCTTGCGCTTGAGATTCTCGATGTCTGCCTCGACCGTGCGGGTCTCGGGATGCCCTTCGGGATAGGCGGCGACGGAGAGCTCGAACTCGGCGAACCCCTTGAGGCCGGCCACCAAATCCGCCGCATGGGCGTAACCACCGTCCGCCGCGCCCGTAGCGGTGGCGCTCGGCTGCGCCGCGTCGCCCTTTTCCGCACCGGAAGCGGCACTCGTCACGGCGCCGCCGGGGGCGGGCGGGTCGCCGCGCAGCGCGACGAGATGGCGGATGCCCTCGCGCCAATAACTGGCCGCGATGTCGAGCACTTCCGCACACGTCGCGCCGACGCAGGTCAGATGCGGCGCGACCACGAGATGGGTCTCGCGCCGGATGCGCAGCACGCATTCATGCGTACGTGCCCGCGTGGAGCCGTCGGCGCCATAGGTGACGGACACGAAGTCAGGATCAAGCGGTGCGAGTCGCTGCACGGCCTCCCACAGTTGTTCGGCCATCGCCGTATCACCGGGCGGAAAGAACTCGAAGGACACGCGCGGTGCCTGTGACATCGTGAGATCTCGGATGGGTTGAACCTCGATGATGCAGGGGCCTGGGTTATGATTCCAGTTCATTATCTTCATGCTGGGAATGAAATCGGCTCATGACGACGACGGCACTGGAACTACGTCACCTCGAGACCCTGCTCGCGCTCGCGGAATGTGGCAGCCTCTCCAAGGCTGCCGAGCGCCTGTGCCTCACCCAATCCGCGCTATCGCATCAATTGAAGGCCCTGGAGACCTATTTCGGCTCGGCGCTCGTCGAAAAGAGCGTGCGGCCGCTGCGCTTCACGGCGATCGGCCAACGCTTGCTGGAACTCGCCCGCAAGGTACTGCCGGAGGTCGCCGAGGCCGGCCGGGACGTCGCGCGCCTGGCCGAAGGTCACGGAGGACCGCTGCGTGTCGCGGTGCAGTGCCACAACTGCTTCGACTGGCTGATGCCGGCCATGGATGCCTATCGTTCGCTATGGCCGGAGGTGGAGCTCGACATCATCTCCGGGTTCGTCGTCGACCCGCTGCCGCTCATCGAGCGCGGCGAGGCCGAGCTCGCGGTCGTGCACGACGCACCGCCCGTGCGTCCGATGCTTGCCTTCAGCCCGCTGTTTCGCTACGAGAGCGTCGCGCTCATGAGTCCCCGCCATCGTCTCGCGACGAAGACGTTTCTCGAGGCGGGGGACTTCGCCGACGAGACGCTGATCACCTATCCCGTGCCCGACGAGATGCTGGACGTCATGAAGCACTGTCTGATGCCCGCGGGGGTCAATCCGCGCCGGCGCACCGCCGAACTCACGGTCGCGATCCTGCAATTGGTGGCGAGCGGCCGGGGCATTGCGGCGCTGCCGTCCTGGACCGTGGGCAACTACATCGACCGCGGCTACGTCGTGTCGCGTCCGATCGGCCGCTCGGGCCTGTACTGCGAACTCTACGCAGCGACGAGCCGCATCGGCGCCGAGACCGCGTACATCCGCGAGTTCATTGCGCTCACGCGCACGCAGAGCCTCACGGAACTGCGCGGTGTGTCGGCGCTGTGAGCGGCCGGTGCCTGGGGCCGCTCGCGAGCAACTCAGGCGCTCCGTAACCCCGCGAGTCCCACGAGCGCCGCATGCTGCAAGAGCATGATGGTCTTGCCGTCCTGGATCTCGCCCGTGCCGACCATCGCGAGCGCCGTCGCGAGCGGCAATTCCAGGACCTCGATGTCCTCGCCTTCGCCGGCCGCGCCGCCACCCGCCGATACGCGGTCCTGCACTGCGTATTCGGCCACGAAGAAATGCAATTTCTCGGTGACCGATCCGGGACTCATATAGGCCTCGAGAATCTTGCGCGGCGCTCGCACGGCGAAGCCGGTTTCCTCGGCCGCTTCGCGCCGGATGCAGGTGTGCGGGTCGTCGCCGTCGAGCAATCCGGCGCAGGCCTCGATCAGCAGGCCATCGCTGCAGCCGTTGACGTAGGCCGGAAAGCGGAACTGGCGCGTCAGGACCACCGTGGCGCGCTCGGCGTTGAACAGCAGCAGCACGGCACCGTTGCCGCGGTCGTAGGTTTCGCGGCTCTGGGTTTCCCATCGGCCGTCCCGGCACCGATACGCGAACGTCGTTTTCTTGAGGACGTACCAGTCGTCCGACAGCAGGCGTTCCTCGAGGATACGCACGCGCGACTCGCCTGCCGCGGAATGGACCGCCGCGCAATGGGCCGCCGCGCAATGGCCGGCCACGGGCCTGGCCCCGGCATCGCCTTCACCATCGCGAGCATTTTTTCGTGAGGTTTCGTGCAACATCGTGCAATCATATGATCACGGACGAGGATTGGCAAGCGCTGCTTTCTGGCTCACCATGGCGCCAAACCCAACGACCATGCTCACCGCCCAACGCAAGAAACTCATCCTGAGCCGCCTCGCCGTAGAGGGCCAGATCGTCGCCAAGGACCTCGCCGAGGAACTCGGCACTTCCGAGGACACGATCCGTCGCGATCTGCGTGAATTGGCGCAGATGGGCCGGCTGCAGCGGGTGCACGGCGGCGCACTGCCCGCCTCGGCCGCGGTCGCGGATCTCGACGTGCGCGCCCACGTATCGCCGCTCGACAAGATCGAACTCGGGCGCGCAGGCGCGGCGATGATCCGGCCCCACCAAGTCGTGATCCTCGATGGCGGCACGACGGCGCTGCAGGTCGCACGGCATCTCGATCCCGATTTACACGCGACGATCGTCACGCATAGTCCAACGGTGGCCGTGGAAGCAGCCAAGCAGCGCCATATCGAGATCATTTTGATGGGCGGCCGCCTGTTCCGCCACTCGATGGTCTGCGTGGGCGCCGCGGTCATCGACGCCGCGTCCCGATTGCGCGCCGACCTCTATTTCATGGGAGTCACCGGGGTCCACCCTCAGGCCGGCTCGAGCACCGGCGATGCCGAGGAAGCCGCCGTCAAACGCGCGCTGCACGAGCGTGCCGCCGACACGATCGTGCTCGCGTCCGCGGAAAAACTCATGGCGGCTTCGCCGTTCCTCGTGACGCCGCTCGCGCAGATCAGCCGGGTGATCGTCCCGGCCAAGACGCCCGAGCGTATCGTGCGCGCGCTAAGGGCCGGCGGCGCCGCGGTCGAGCGCGCCGTGCGATAGGCTCGCGGAGCGCGCGCGATTGAACAAGTAGAACTCAAACAACG
>Ga0302320_10011604_pt1 | contig 18610 bp, 9 predicted proteins | sample Bog_T0_3_FD_202130 | JGI IMG/M metagenome (GOLD analysis project Ga0302320, IMG submission 202130) | Peat permafrost microbial communities from Stordalen Mire near Abisko, Sweden - Bog_T0_3 | ecosystem: Environmental > Terrestrial > Soil > Wetlands > Peat | place: Sweden: Abisko, Stordalen Mire...
CCGTGGGTACGCCGGTCCCCGTACTTGGCGCCGCCGATGCTGTAAACGTCACGTTCGACCCAGTCACCGCGGGGCTCGCGTTCGAGGTCACAGTCGTCCCGGTGGGCTTAGTCGAAACCACCGTGCCGAAAGTGAACTCGGAAACAAACCCAGTGGTGAAGTTCTGCGAGTTGAAGGTGCTCTCGAACGCGCTCGGTGTTATCGGGAAATTCGAGGCTCCTGTGTACCCCGTCAGGTAAACTGTGCCGCCCGCCCCAAGCGCAATGCCGTTTCCGGTATCAGAGAAAGAGTTGGAGCCTCCAAAGTATGTGGAGTAAACCAGACCCGCGCCGGCTGGATTAAGCTCGGTCAAAAACACGACCGAGCCATTATTGAATGCCGCCGGATTCGTCGTCTGGTACGCATTCGCAGTAACAGGAAAATCGGTCGAGCCCGCGGACCCAGTGACGTAGACGTCCCCGGAGGCGTCGAATGCCAGCGCCCGCACGCGATCACTACCGCTGCCGCTCAGATATGTCGAGTAGATCAACGCCGTCCCCGTGGCATTTACCTTGGTCACAAAGCCGGCCGACAAACCATCGCCGCCATTCTGGCTGGTCGTTTGGAACGCGCCTTTGGTCACGGGAAAGTTCGTTTCCCAGGTTGTCCCGGAAAGAAAAACGTTGCCGGAGGCAGCCACAGCCAGGCCATACGGCGTGTCATCGCCGTAAGGGCTGCTGCTGCCGCCAAGGTATGTCGAGAAGGTCAGCTTGGTTGCCGTGGGGTTGAGCTTCGAAATCGTCATGTTGCCCCGGCCCGTCGCGTTGTTCTGAGGTTGAAATACACCGGCAGTCACTGGAAAGTCCGTTGACAGTACCGTGGTCGCCACCAACGCATCCCCGGAAGAATCAACCGCCAGTACAACGTTGTTCGGAGAGCCGTAATCGCCGCTCCCGCCGAGGTACGTCGAATATAGCAACGCTGATCCAGCCGGATTCAGCTTGGTGATAAACAGATTCCAACCGTAGTCGGGGGCGGACTTGTTCGTAGATTGCACGATGCCGGCAGTGACTGGAAAATTGCTGGAATAGGCGCCGCCCGCGACGTAGGCATCCCCTGAGGAGTCGACGGCGATCGAATACGCAGTGTCGCTCATCGTGCCACCCAAATAGGTCGAGTACAGCAGCTTGGTCCCGGCCGGGTTGAGCTTGCTGACAAACGACGTAGGCGAGCCGACTGCCGCAGCCTTGTTTGTCGTCTGGAACGCCCCAGTGGTGGTCGGGAAATTCGTGGAATAGGTCGATCCCGTGATGTAGGCGTCGCCAGAGCTGTCCACCGCAATTGACAATCCGGTGTCCCCACCGGAAGAACTCCCGCTTCCTCCCAGAAACGTCGAATAAAGAAGCGCTGTCCCCGTCGCGTTCAGCTTCGTTACAAAGGCCGTGCTGAACGTTGTCTGGAATGCTCCAATCGTGACAGGGTAGTTGGTCGAAGCCGTCGTCCCGGTCACGTACGCGTTGCCGGACGAATCTACGGCAATCGCGTTCATGATGTCGGAGTCGCTACCGCCCAGATATGTTGAGTAAACCAGCGTTGGGTCGATCACCAACGGCAAGTCGTGATTGTAACTGCCGAGAGTAAATCGAACGGACTTCCCGGCCAGCACTTCGAAGCCCCCGGCAATCGCGTGCCGACGTCCTTTTTCATCCTGGTAAACCAACGGCTTATGAAAAGCAATCTCTCCGCCGCGCGCGGTGATTTGAAGGTCGCCCTTTGCATCCACTTTCACAGATTCCGCCCCGTCGAAATGCAGTCGAATGGGCTTGGCATCAGCATGCGGCGCAACCACGAAGTCGTATTCAAGCTGCTGCTGATTGCCGTAATAGACCAGATCAACGCCGTCATACACATCGGCATACCGCACTCGCGCATAGGCGGGAACCTCGGTCTGCCATTGCGATGTGTCGCTTCCAATTAGGTAGTTCGATCTGCCGGGAAGCTCGTCCGTACCCTGTGCGGAAAGAGCTGCGTGCGCACCCTTCAACTGCATGCGAATCACATCGACGCCTGCGTCATTGCCGGCCCGGCGAAGCGCCAGAACGGCCTCCTCATTGGTCAGGTAAACCGCGTACCCTGCGCCCCGCGCAGAGAACTGTACTCCTGGGTCCGTCTTCGCATTCCCTCTCGCCTGGCCCCGGTTCGCCTCGAAGCGCAATGGCAGCCGACCGTAATTCGCCGCCACCTGGCCGTTGCCGAGCGACGTTCTTAACGGCCCCGGGGCAGCCAATGCGGCAACGCAGCAAGCCAAAACTCCCGGCAACAACATCGTTCCAACGCAGGCACGGCGGAATGTGGGCAACATGGTTGACCTCTCTCTGTCGCTGGAGAGGTCCGAGCGTCGCTTGTTCTCGTTCGTTCTCATACCGTTCCTTTTCCTGAAGGCTTGCGTCGTCTCAATCCGCCCATCCATATCTATTGCCCCGTTCCGCTCAACGCAATGCTTTGCGGCGAGCCGGTTGCACTGTCAGTAATCGTCACAGCCGCAGTCAGCGCACCTGTTGCCTTTGGTGCAAAGTGCCCATGAATCGTGCAATTCGCTCCCACTGCCAGGCTCGTACCGCACGAGTTGGCAAACACAAACGATGATGCATCGGTTCCCGTCACCGCAATGCTGGTGATCGTCAACGCCGCGGTCCCGGTGTTCGTCATCGTCACCGACTGCGAACTGCTCGACGAGCCGACCGTCGTTGCCGGGTAGGCAAGCTTCGTTGCCGACAGCGTTACCGGCGGCGCCACTCCCGTTCCGCTCAGCTTGATGCTCTGCGGCGAGCCGGTCGCGCTATCCGTGATCGTGACCGCCGCCGTCAACGCGCCTCCTGCAGCCGGGGCAAAGTGTCCATGGATCGTGCAGTTCGCTCCGACGGCCAGGCTCGTCCCGCACGTATTTGCAAACACAAACGAAGACCCATCGGTCCCCGTCACCGCAATGCCGGTAATCGTCAACGCCGCGGTCCCGCTGTTGGTCATCGTCACCGACTGCGAACCGCTGGCCCCACCCACATTCACTGACCCATAAGAAAGACTCGCCGCCGAGAGGGTTACCGGCGGCACTACCCCCGTTCCGCTCAACGCGATAGTTTGCGGTGACCCGGCCGCATTGTCCGTAATCGTGATTACCGCCTTGAGCACACCTCCTGCCGTCGGCGCAAAGTGGCCGTGGATCGTGCAATTTGCTCCCACCGCCAGGCTCGTCCCGCACGAGTTGGCAAACACAAACGAAGTCGCATTCGTGCCAGTCACCGCAATGCTCGCAATCGTCAAGGCCACGGTCCCTGTGTTCGTCATCGTCACCAATTGCGATCCGCTCGCTGAGCCAACTGCCGTTGCCGCGAAGGCGAGATTTGTCAACGACAGAGTTACCGGCGGCGTTGAGCCCGTGCCGCTCAACGTAACGCTTTGTGGCGATCCCGTCGCATTATCGGCCACATTCAGCGCCGCGGTCAGCGCGCCCGTAGTCGTTGGGTTCAATTCCACTGAGATCGTGCAGCTCGCGCCGATCGCCAGCGTCGCGCCGCATGTGCTCGCAGACTTTATGAACGAGCTTGCATCGGTCCCGGAAAAGCTCGTCGACCCAACGGTCACCACCGCGGCGCTCGTGTTCTTCAACGTCACCAGCTGAGCTGCGGAAGCAACGCCTTCCGGAGTCGACGCAAAAGTAAGGCTCGCCGGTGTCAGCGTCACCGTCAGTGCGCCCGTTCCACTGAGAGGCAGGGTCTGCGGCGACCCGGTTGCGTTATCGGCAATACTCAGAGATGCGCTCAGCGCCCCGGCAGCCAACGGCTTGAACGTGATCGTGATGGAGCAGTTTACGCCAATCCCCAGCGTAGTCCCGCAAGTGTGCGTCTCCGAATACGACGTCGCATTGGTCCCTGTAATCCCGATGCTTGAAATGTCCAGAATCGCGGTCCCAGCGTTCGTCAACGTAATGGCCGGGGCCACATTCGTCGATCCCACGGTGGTTGTCGCAAACGTCAACGTATTCGCAGATAGCACGGCAGTCGAGCCCGCGGCAACTCCCGTTCCCGTCAGCGAAACCGGCTGCGGCGATCCGAACGCATTGTCGGCAACAAGCAGCGAAGCGGACAGTGCCCCGACAGTCAACGGCTTGAACGTCACCGTGATCGCGCAGCTGGCTCCTGCCGCCAAGCTTGTGCCGCATGTGTTGGTCTGCGTGAAATCTGTCGGGTTCGCCCCTCCTATGCTGATCCCATTGCCCGTGCCGCTCAGCGTCAGTGCCGATTTCCCTGTGTTCTTCAGCGTGATGGTCTGCGTGGCCGCTGCGACCCCATCCGTGGTCGTTGGAAAAGTCAGGCTTGCTGGCGAAAGGCTCACCACCGGTGAACTCGTCGATGTGGGCCACAAGTTCACCACGTTCGCAACATTCAGCGAACCCAGCCCCGTCGCTGCGTCGTAGCCCGTGCCGGCGCCGTAACCCGCCAGTATGCCCGCCGGATCACCAGCGTAGATCACCGTGCAATACGCAGACCCATTTGCGCAAGCCATCGCATTGGTTCCGCTGTCGATATCGTTGAAGATGCACGAACTCGCCGCCGTTACCGTCTCCGTGCTGCATCCGCTCCAGGTCTGCTCGGAAGCAAGCTTGTAAAGCAGAGTGTTGGGATTCCCCTGCGACGAAGCCGACTTCTGATTGATCATCGCCATAACTCCGGCCATGGCCGGCGAAGCTACTGACGTTCCACCCACCTCCTGTGCAGTCGGTTCCGCAGTCGCCGAGTAACTGCACGAACTCCCCCCTCCGGAAACGCAGATCAGATACGAACTTCCCAGGAAACCATCCGAAGCAAAGAATGAAACATCAGGAATATCTCGACGGCTGTCGCTCAAAATCCCCGGCACCCCAGCCTGCCAAGTCGGCTTCGCCCACCCCCCTGAACAGGTCAACGGGTCGTATCCGTTACTCACCGTGCAATTGCTCGCCCCGCCGCCCGAACCAATCGTGTCCACCAGGCCAGACAGGTTCGCCCCGTAATTTGTGTTGATGTACGACCAGCTCTCAATCACAAAGTTGCATGCGGATTCAGCATCCTGCACTCCAGCCACTCCAACGTAGGCAGCATCCGCCTGCAGTTCCGGCAGAATCAGCGGATTGGTGCATGTCTCGTTCCACGGAACTTCCGGAATATACCCGACAGCCGAAGCCCCAGTGCCGCTGTTCGTGCTGTTCCAGTAAGGAGCAGCCGTTGTCCCCCAGTTGAAGTCCGTGCCCCCCACCGCCGTGTTGTACGGTGTCGAAGCAATGCCGCTCACAGCCAATCCAAACTGCGCGGCATACGGCACGCCATCCGTCTGGTCGAAGTCCTGATCGCAAGCCGGCGACCCTGCGTCGCCCGTAGCAACAAAAACTGCAATCCCTTCGCTCGCGGCCGTCTGCCAAAGGTTGTTGTAGAGCGTATTCCCCGCCGTGCCAAGCACCAGTTCGCATTCCCCGTAACTCACGTTCATTACCGGCGCCGTCTTGTTCTCGACGATGTAATCCTCTGAAAGATACAGCGGATCTGACGTCGCCGTTGGCGCACTGGAAGTCACCAGGATGATGTTCGCGCCCTTGGCCACCGCTCCTGACCATTCCACGTCCAGCGTGTTTTCCACCAGGCCGCCCGCACAGTTGCTGTCGAACCCCGGGCAGTCCCCTGGATCGCTGTTGGTGATCACCACCGAAGGTGTCTTGGCCGGCAACCCAAATGCCGAGCGGAAGGCCGCCACATCCGCGAGATTGATGTTGCTCGTCCCCGCAATGGCAATGCTCTGCCCAGTCCCATCGATCACCGTCGTCGCATTCCACAGCGGCAATACGTTGTAGATGGTTGCAAAGTCGTACGGAGTCACGTCCTCAATCTGGTCGCCGTAGCCGTTGACAGTGCCGAATTGCGGGCGGGGTCCCGTCATCGCAGCCATCCCCGGCGTCTTGGTCGGCACAACCGGCGGAGCACCCACTCGCTCCCGCGCTCCAGAATCTACATTTCCCGACTCTGTATGTAAAGAGACCTGCGCCCCAAGCCGGTGCAGCGGATGCGGAAAGAAGTTGTGCAGCGCCTTCACCCCCGCCACCACCGGTGTCAGTGCCGCTGGAATCTTAGGGTCGCTCATGTTCGCAATGTGCTTCTCAGCTTCCCGCGTCGCCGACATGCCAGCTCCAAGGGAACGCGTCTCAATCTGGTGAATCTCCGTGTGGAACGTTGCTTCCACCTGCGATGCCGTTCCGCTGAATCGGATCGAAAGCCGGTCCTTGCTCACTGCATCCATGCTGAATCCATGGTCGCGAAGCCAATTCGAGATTGTTTCCACGTCCGTCCTGCTCGGACCAAACTTCGCCCCCACCTCCTCCGCCGTCAGCCAATGGTGGTAATTTGCCGATCCAGGTTTGTACTCGCTCGCCACGTAGCTGTTGAAAGCCGCCTGCAGCTCCGGCGAGCGCTTCAAAACCAGTACCAGGTCGCCCATTGCAAGGTCCGGCGCCAGCCGTCCCAGGTCGTTCTTCGCGCGCGCCTGTGGTGGAGTGTTGCCCGTCAATGTCACCAGCCGGCTCTCATCGATCGAGTCAACAATTCGCGTCTCGGAAACTTTTTCCTGCGCCAAAAGCTTCCCAGCGCCAGCAGGAAAACACACCAGAACTGCGGCGACAAACGTGGTCGTGGACCGGAGAGAGTAGCTCATCATGATTGTGTTGAAATCCTTTCCTCGTTGCGAATGCTCGCGCATTGCCAACAAGAGGTGGCCGTGAAGCAGGGTATTCAGACAGATATTCCACGCAAGTGGCCTGGCGCAAACGAAACCAGCCTCACTAAGGAGCGCGCCAACCAGCAGAAAAATGCCTCAGATCAGTAAGGCCATTTGGGAGGGAGAGTCGAGCCGAAGAATAAAGCGAGGCGCACCCGTCTGCGAACAGTACGAGCGTAACAATGGAAGGAGCCTGGAGTTGTTACCAACCCGGACCAATGCTGCATTGGATCAAGGGTTCGCCCGGATCAGCGCGAAGGGTGCGACCTCAAGCGTGAAAGCAACGGGCTTCAGGGTGAAGGGTACGGGCTTCAGCCCGTACATCGACAAGCCCAAAGTCTTGCGGGCTTTAGCCCCCGAGGGAATGCGCATTGCAATCCCATCAACACCTGCGAAAGAATCGGCCGGCGTGAATCTGCGCCCCCGCTATTCAACCGCCGACTTCTTCCCCCAGTCGAATCTCCTGCCCAGAATCCCTTTCACGATCAGGTGATCCGTCGAAGCCGTCGGCCCCAGCCCCACTCCGAAATTGATCTCCCACTTCGGAGACACGTTCAGATCCGTCACCGCGAAGATCTGCTGCTGCTGATTGTGCAGTGTATCGAAGTCGCCCAGCCGCCCATAATCCGCGTAGTACTCAATCCCCGCGTTGATCTTCTTGGTAAAGTCGTAGCCGATTTTCGCCCCCGGTGCAAAGTCCAACCCCAGCTTCACATCCGGTCCATGCAACGTCCGCTCCAGCGCAGGATTGAACGCAAAATACCAGCGCCCCGCCGTCTTATCCACAATCGGCCGAATCTCCCAGGTCCACGTGTCCGGCGAATACACCGCCCGCTGGTAGCCAACCTCCGTGGAAAGGCTCAGGCCCACCGGCAAATGCCACCGATCCGGCGCTCTCACTCGCGGACGAATATGATCCCCAACCCACTGCACCCCATGGCCGTCCTGTTCGCTGGTGAAGACATAGAACCCCACCTCGGCCCAGTCATTGATCCCCTGCGTCAATTCCAGCGTCTCGTGCTCCTGGTGGTTCGTCGGATAAACGCCGCCAATCACCTTCGTCTGTCCGGTCACCGTGTAGTTCGAGTGCAGCTCAACCATCAGGCTCTCGGGCGGAACCGTATCCGCCCCATAAACCTGGATCTCGTAATTTCCCTGCGCACTCGCCTGCCGTGTCAAAAATAAAAGGCAAACCGCCGGCAGCAGGAGAATGAAAATGTGGGAATGATTGCGAATGATCTTCACGCCTTCAAGCATACCGAAACACCATCATGAATCCCCGATCCATATGATCCTGTTGATGACAATGAAATAGCGTCCTCCCCGGATGATCTGCCACGAATTCCACCTCCGCCGTCGTCCGCGCCGGAACCAGCACCACGTCCTTCTTCAGCCCCGCAATCTCCGCGCTCCCGTCCACCTGCCGAATCTCAAACGTGTGCCGATGCAGGTGCATGGGGTGATCGTCCATGCTGAGGTTCTTCATAACCAACCGGTAATGTTGGCCGGCCTTCAGAATCGGCTCATCCGTGTGCGGATACGATTTGCCGTTAATCCTCCACTCCTCTTCGCTCCCGTGTCCCTGAAACTTCGCGTCGAATGCCAATTCCATGCGGACAACATCTCCCTCCACCGGCAATTTCTCCCCCGTCTTCGCGAACTGCCGATAGCTCCAGGTCAGACTTTCCGGCTGAGTCCATAACGCCTTTCCTGTAGGTCCAGCATATTCAACCACAATCCCCATGCCTGCGCTCTGCACATGCTTCCTCACCTCGCCCAGCACCCACACTCCAGGATTGTTCATGGTCACCATCGCTGAAACCCGCTCCGCCGGCGCCAGACGAAGCATCCCCACAGTCCGTGCCTCCGGAATCGCATTCCCATCCAGCGCGATCACCTCAAAGCTATGCCCAGCGAGCGCAATCCAATGCACCTCCGTCGGGCTCGAGTTCAGCACATGCATCCTCACCCGCTCGCCCTGCTTCACGCGCACCGGCTCGCCAAACCCAAGCGCCTTCCCGTTGATCGTTGAGACGTCGTAAACCGGGCTCATGAACCCGTCATCGCCCCCCTGGAAATGCCCGCCCCAGTCATGCAGCCCAAGAAATACCTCGCGGTCATACCGTCCCGGATCGTCGCGTCCCTCCACCAGCAGAAAGCCATGAAGCCCGCTGAACTGCCCTTTGCTCAGGTCTTTCCCCGCAAATGTGTGCGTGTGATACCAGCGAAATCCAGTCGGTTCCGGCGTCATCGTATAGCGCACCGACGCCCCCGGCGCAATCATCGGCGTCCCCTCTTCCATCGCGCCGTCAATCTCCGGGGGAAGAAAGAGTCCATGCCAGTGCAGCACCTCCGCATTGCTCGTCCCATTGCGTATCTCCACCGTCTGCGTCTGGCCTTCGCGCATCCGGAGCAGCGGCCCAGGAACCTGTCCGTTGTAAGCAACGGTTCGAACCGCATGCTTCGGCGATGCCTCCAGCGTGTACGGCGCAATCTCCAGCACCACATCCGCAGCAGCCGCGGCCCCAGGCAACAGCAAAGAGCCTGCTGCCAGACCCGATAGCTGCCCAAACCGCCTGCGACTGATCATGGATTAGCCTCACCCATTGGATTATCACAACCACCCCGCGCATTAGGGTCAATTCTGTAAGGCTTTGTATCAGGGCATGACTTCAGTCGTGCCGATAAAGCCCATAAAAGGAACCTCGGGCTTTAGCCCCTGCAAAACAATGGGTCGGATATAACTCTCAAACAACAGCTTTTCCGAAACCTGCTTGGCCTCCTCGGATCCGCACTTCAAGCTCACCCGCCACCCAACCAGAAAGACCCCTGCCATCAACACTTGAGATGCGAATGCCGCGTTTCTCGCCGCATCGCTCAGCTCCCAGACGCCTCCAATGATTGCGCGCTATAATTCCGCTCAATCGCTCTCATGGCATTCTTTCTCATCGTTGTCGTCGCAATCGCAGTATTTGTGATCTGGCGCAACACCCAGGACACAGCTGAGAAGTTGCGCAGCGAAATCGAGAGCCTGCAGCGCGATGTCGGATTTCTCCGCGACCGCCTTGCTGCCCTCGCCAAGCCGCCCGCTCTGAGCCCGGCACCAGAGTCCGTAGCACCCGAGCCACAGCCGCAGCCAGCCGTTGCCCCTCCCGCGCCGCCGCCTCAAGCCGCACAACATCCACCGCCCCCGCCAATCCAACCTCTACGCCAGCCTCCGACTCCACCACCATTTGCCTGGCCGCCCATCCTACCAACCGCACCCCCGCCCCCAATCCCGAAACCTATATTCACGCCCCCACCGCCCACCCAGCCACCTTCTCAATCCGAAAACCGCGCAATCTCTCCGAGCCTCGAAGAACGCCTCGGCGCAAACTGGCTCAACAAGCTCGGCATCGCCATCCTTGTCATCGGCGTCGCATTCTTCCTCGCATATGAGTTGCAAACCTGGGGTCCGGTCGGCAAAGTCCTATGCGGCTATGCCGTCGGCCTGGCGCTCCTCGCCGGCGGTGTGTGGCTCGAACGCAAAGCCACCTACCGCATCTTTGCCCGTGGCGGCATCGGCGGTGGCTGGGCCCTCACCTTCTTCACAACTTACGCCTTGCACCATATCTCCGCTGCGCGAGTGGTCGATTCGCTGATTCTCGACCTGGTCCTGATGTTGCTTGTGGCCGCGGGCATGGTGGCGCACTCTCTGCGCTATAACTCGCAGACCGTTACCGGCCTCGCCTTCGGCCTGGGCTTCGGCACCCTGCTCACCAGCCATCTTGAAACACAAGGCAGCACCGTAGTCTTCAGCCTCACAGCAAGCGTTGTCTTGGCGGTCGCACTGGTGATTGTCACCACCCTGCGCCATTGGGACTGGCTGGAACTGGCCGGCCTGATCACCGTCTACCTCAGCCATCTCGTCTGGCTCACGCGGGTGCTTCCCGATGATCATGCGGCCTTCACTCAGTTCTGGCCATCGACCGCGCTGATCCTGATTTACTGGCTCATCTTTCGCCTCGCTTACATCTTCCGGACGCCGCTCAATCAGAGCGAAGAAAACATCTCCAGCCTTTCCGCCGTTTTTAATTCCATCGGCGTCCTCGGCCTGCTGAAATACCAATCGGCGCATCCGGAATGGGCATTCTGGGCGCTCATCAGTTTGGGTGTCATCGAAATGGCGCTCGCCTTCGTGGTCCGCGAACGGCGTCGCCAGGCCTTTGTCGTCCTATCCACCATCGCCACCGTCCTCCTCATCTCCGCGGTTCCCTTCAAGTTTCACGGAGTCACCTGGCCTGTCCTGTGGCTCATCCAGGCACAGGTCCTCGCCATCGCCGGACTCCGCCTCAACGAGCCCGTCTTCCGCCGGCTTGGCCTGATCGCCGGCCTCATCACCGGCGGCGTGCTCGCCTTCAAAGACGTTTTGCCGCTGCTCATCTCTCGGCTCTTCTCCACCGATTCCGACCCGCATGCATCGCTGATCACCGCGCTCGTGCTGGCCGCCACGCTCTATTGGATTCATGCCGAGATGTATCCGCGCCGCTGGCCCCGCATCGTCGAAGGCAATCGCGAAGCCCTGGCTCTCAGCATCATCAGCTGGCTCGGTGCAGGCGCAGCCGCCACGGCCCTTTGGGTTGCCGTGCCCAGCCCGTGGCTCCCGGATGTCTGGCTCGCCCTGGTGCTTTTCCTGGCTTTCGTTGCCCACCGCTTCAACGCAATCCGCCTCGCTCTCCAAGCCGACGTGCTGGCCCTGGGCACTGCCGCGCTCTTGCTCTTCGCCCACATTGGCCCGATTGCGATACTTCGGCTCAATCAGCCCGACCTCAGCCGCCACACGCCTGAAACAGCCGTCCTCGCCCTCGCCGCCCTCGCCTTCTGGCTCCGGTCTGAACTTTTTCCCCGCGTTCTACCGCATCTCAGCCCCACTCCGCCGTCTGCGTTCGATCCGGCCGGTTGGCAGTCGGCCATGCTCCCGGCCCTCAGCTTCATCGGCGCCGGCATAGGCGCTGCAGCACTATGGGCGGTCCTCCCCTCGCCATGGATCATCGTCGGTTGGCTGGCTCTGGTCTTGCTGTTGGGCCTTTTCGCAGATTGGATCACCGCACAAACCCTCGCCCTCCAGGCCGACACGCTGGCCCTCATCTCCATCGCCGGCCTCTGCTTCTGGGACCTTTCGACTCAAGGTTGGTGGGACCACAAAGCCCCCCTCATTGCCGCCGTCGTTCTCCTCTACGCCGGAATGCGCCGCAAGACCGTGCTCATCGGTTCGCCCAATTATGTAGCTCCCGCATACTCCTGGGCCGCCACGTTGTCCCTCGCCTTTGTGGCCACCGTCCTCTCATCCGATGAGCTCATCGGCCCCGCCTGGGCGGTGCTTGGCCTCGCCCTCTTTGAAGTCGGAAGATTCACCCGCAAAGGCTTTCTCCGCTGGCAGGGATACTTCCTCGTATCCGTCGCGTTCCTCCGTTTCCTCGCCACCGAACTCTTCTTCCCAGACCGCGCCGCCCCCATCAGGCTCTCCGCCAATGGACTGCTCGAAGGTTACCCGTTCAGCCCGATCTACTCACTCCTTCTCGAAGTTCTCATCCTCGCCACTGTCGGTTATCTCCTCTTCGAACGCACCCGCTCCCGTGATCGCTGCACTCGCACAGAGCACATCGTCGGCCTCTCTCTTGACGCCCTCGGCACCCTGTCCATCGTTCTCTGGTTTGCCTATCGTTTTCCATCCACCTGGGTCCCAGTCCCCGGCGGCGAAACCTGGGTCACCGCCATCTGGGCCGCCATGGCATCAGCGCTCCTCGCGCTCGCCTGGCTCCTGCGCCGCAAAACCTTCCTCGTCCAGGCCATCATCCTCGCCATCGCCGCCATCGCCCGCGGCATTTTCCTTGATCTCTTCGCCGACAACCCCGGCGACTTCTGGCACGGCCCGCTCTTTCACCTCGCTGTAGCCGCCATCCTCCTTCTCGCCGCGCTCCCCTTCGCCTTTCTCCTCCGCAAACAAGACCGCTTCGGCCCATCGTCCATCACGCTGCCGCCCGACCTCGACATGGTCACCCGCCATCCCGAGCAATCCTTCTTCTTCTGCGCCTTCCTATTGGAAGTCCTCGCCCTCGCCTTCAAACTCAGCTCCGGCCGCATCACCATTGCCTGGAGCCTCCTCGGCCTCGGCGTCTTCCTCTTCGCCCTCCTCGTCGGCGAACGCAGCTTCCGCCTCGCCGGCCTCGGCCTGCTCCTCATCAGCGTCGCAAAAATCATCCTCATGGACGTCTGGAAGCTCTCCCCGATCGATCGTTACATCACCCTCATCGTCCTCGGACTCGCCCTCCTCACCGTCTCCTTCCTCTACACCCGCTTCGCCACCGTCATCCGCAGGCTCTTCTAAGCCATCCCCAGAGCACAGTCATCCTGAGCGAACGGGGCCCCAGGCGTTCTTCAGCCCGGGGGTGGTGAGTCGAAGGATCTGCTGTTGTTCTCTGCGATTTCTGCTACGAATCTCGGAGGTGCCCCAGGAGTCATCCCCCGAATAAACTCCTCTCGTCCCTTTTGTTAGCGTTACATTACAATCAGCACCACGGGGTTCGCCTGACGTCTATGACCACCACCGCTTCCCCCTTGCCCTCAGGCGCACCGCCCCTCTTCGAAGAACCGCAACGCAGCACGCGCGGCTTCTGGGCCCTCATCGTCACCCAGTTCCAGGGCGCATTCAGCGATAACGTGCTCCGTTATCTGCTGCTCTCCATCATCGTCGGCATGGGCCTCGGCAAGGATCAGCGCGAGAGCTTCGTCTCCATGGCAACGCTGCTTTTCTCTGTCCCCTTCGTGCTTTTCAGCATGACCGGCGGCTGGCTCGCAGACCGGTTCAGCAAGCGCCAGGTCACCATCCTTACCAAGGGCATGGAGATCGGTTCCATGCTGGTTGCCCTTGCCGGCCTGGCCACACACCGCCTGCCCGTCTCTCTCGTTGCGCTGACTCTGGTGGCCACCCAGGCCGCGCTCTTTGGCCCTTCCAAGTACGGTCTGCTCCCCGAACTGCTCCCCGCCAAGCGCCTCTCCTGGGGCAACGGCGTCATCGAGCTTGGAACATTTCTGGCCATCATCCTCGGCACTGTCTCCGGCACAGCGCTCGCCGAACACTTCCAGGGGCGCGAAGTTTCCGTGGGCTACATTCTTCTCGCACTCTCAGCGTTTGGCCTCGCCACCAGCTTCGGCATCGAGCGCGTCCCCATTGCCGCCCCCGGCAAGAAATTTCGATTCAACGCCTTCGGCGACCTCTGGCATCAGATCACGCTGATGCGCAGCGATCCGCCGCTCTTTCTTGCCGTCGTAGGCAACACCTATTTCTGGTTCCTCGGCTCGCTGTTGTCGCTGACGGTTTTTGTCTATGGACCCGATGTCTTGCACGTTGGCCCATCCAAAACCGGCATGCTCAGCGCTGCAATGGCCATCGGCATCGGCATCGGCAGCCTGGCCGCCGGATACGTCAGCGGCAACAAGATCGAGTACGGCCTCATTCCCTTCGGCTCCATCGGCATGACCGTCACCGGCCTGTTCCTCGGCGGCCTCCATCACGGAATCATCGGTTCCGCGGTGCTGCTCAGCCTGCTCGGATTCTGGGCCGGCTTTTATGCCGTGCCCGTCAACGCTCTCATCCAGCATCGCCCCAGGGAAGAAGACAAGGGCGGCATCATCGCCGCGTCAAACCTGCTGTCGTTCGTCGGAATCACGCTCTCTTCCGGCGTCTATTACGTCTTCACCAAGTACATCCATCTCGATCCCCGCGGAGTCATCGTCGCCGCCTCGTTCATCACCGCCGCGGGAACCGTGTATGTGCTCATCCTGCTGCCCGAGTGGTTCGGCCGCCTGATCCTCTTCTTCCTTACGCACACCATCTATCGCGTTAAAGTCCTCGGCCGTGACAACCTGCCCGAACGGTCCGGCGCTCTGCTGGTTTGCAACCACATGTCCTTCGTCGATGCTGCCCTGCTCATCGCCTCCACCGACCGTCCCATCCGCTTCCTCATGTACAAGGGCATCTACGAGCACAAGTTCGTCAAGCCCTTCGCAAAGATGATGAAGGCCATCCCCATCTCCAGCGAGCAGCGCCCCCGCGACATGATCCGCTCCCTGCACATCGCCAGCGAAGCCTTGCGCAACGACGAAATCGTCTGTATCTTCGCCGAAGGCCAAATCACTCGCACCGGCCAGATGCTCCCCTTCCGCCGCGGCCTCGAACGCATCATGAAAGGCGTCGATGTCCCCATCATCCCCGTCAATCTCGATGGTGTATGGGGCAGCATCTTCAGCTTCGAACGCGGCCGATTCCTCTGGAAAGTCCCGCGCCGCATCCCCTATCCGGTCACCGTCAGCTTCGGCGCGCAGATGCCGCCCACATCCACCGCCATCGAGGTCCGCAGCGCCGTGCAGGAACTGCACGCCGCAGCCTTCCAGCGTCGCAAACGCCGCATGAGGATGCTCGATCGTGCCTTCATCCGCACCGCCCGCCGTCACCCGCTCCGCTTCATGATGGCCGACGGCCGCACGCCGAGAGTCTCCTTTGCGTCCGCGCTCACCAAGACCATGTACATCGCCCGCCGTCTCCGCAGCCAGGTCGGCGAGCAGCGCATGGTGGGCATGCTGCTTCCTCCATCCGTCGGCGGCGCACTCGCCAACTACGCCCTCATGCTCCTCGGCCGCATCGCTGTCAATCTCAACTACACCTCCTCCAGCGAAGTCATCGCATCCTGCGCCGCCCAGTGCGGCGTCGATGTCGTCATCACCTCCAAGGCATTCGTCGAGCGTTTCCCAAATCTCGTCATCCCCGGCCGCACCCTCTTTCTTGAAGACGCACTTGCCGCGCCGCGCCTCACAGAAAAACTGCGAGCCATGGCCTTCGCCTGGCTCATCCCCGCTTTCCTGCTCCGCAAGGCACTCGGCGCGCTGCCCGGCGAACTCGTTCCTCCCCCGCCAGGCAGGCGCAAACCCTTCGCCGTGGATCAGCTCGCGACCGTCATCTTCTCCAGCGGCAGCACCGGCGATCCCAAGGGCGTAATGCTCACCCACTTCAATATCATGTCCAACATCCAGCAGGTGTCGCAGGTCTTCATGCTCGATGGGCACGACAAGATCCTAGGCATCCTGCCCTTCTTCCACTCCTTCGGCTTCATGGCCGCGCTCTGGCTGCCGGCTGCCAACGGCGTCGGAGTCGTCTATCATCCCAATCCGCTCGACGCGCAGGTCATCGGCGAGCTGGTTGAGAAATACCGCGTCACCTTCATGATTGCCACCCCGACTTTTCTCCAGGGCTACATGCGTCGTTGCACCCCCGAGAGTTTCGGCAGTCTGCAGTTCGTCCTCGTCGGCGCGGAGAAGCTTCCCGAGCGTCTCGCTCTCGCCTTCGAAGACACCTTCGGAATTCGCCCCCTCGAAGGCTACGGCTGCACCGAGTGTTCTCCTGTAGTCACCGTGAATGGCCGCGACTTCCGCGCCCCCGGTTTCCGCCAGGTCGGTGGCCGCCGCGGCAAAATCGGCCACCCGCTACCCGGCGTCTCCGTCAAAGTCGTTGACCTCGACACCGGCCTGCCCGTCCCTCCCGGAACCGCAGGCATGCTCCTCGTCAAAGGTCCCAATGTAATGCGCGGCTATCTCGGCAAGCGTGAAAAAACCGCTGAGGTCCTGCACGATGGCTGGTACACCACCGGCGACGTTGCGCTCATGGAAGAGGACGGCTTCCTCACCATCACCGATCGCCTCTCGCGCTTCAGCAAAATCGGAGGCGAGATGGTTCCCCACATCAAGATCGAAGACAAGCTCCACGACCTCGCAGGCATCACCGAGCAGGTCTTCGCCGTCACCGCTCTTCCCGATGAAAAGAAGGGCGAGCGGATCGTCGTCATCACCACGCTTTCCGATGCAAAGCTCGCTCCAGTACTCGAAAAGCTGCCCGGCTCCGATCTCCCCGCGCTATGGAAGCCAAGAGCCAACCAGTTTTTCCATGTCGATGCCATCCCCGTGCTTGGCACCGGAAAAATCGACCTCCGCGGCGTCAAACTCCTGGCCGCCACCCTGGCCCAGCCCACCGAAGCCTAGCGTCGTGACTCTATCCGCGTTCCATCTGGGTGCCCACGGTCCCTCGCCTTTGGGGACCGTGGAGAGAGTCTCTCCGACAGTCACCGTGACAACCATCACCGGTAACCCAGACCCAACCCGCTAATCTCCTCCATAGAACTATGCTGGCCATCTTCCAAGCTCCATACGTCAGCTCCTCCAGGGACGGCCACATTGCATCAGCCCGCACCCATCCTCGACGCACCTCCACCCGAGCGTGATCAACGCGAAGTCCGCGACGCCTACTTCGCCATGCGCCTCTCCCTGGCATTCGGCGTCCTCATGCTCCTCGGCAAAACCACCGCCTGGTTCCTCACCCACTCCACCGCCATCTTTTCTGACGCCGCGGAATCCGTAATCCACGTCATCGCCGTCGGTTTCGCCAGCTTCAGCCTGCGCCTCAGCCTCAAGCCGGCCTCGGGCCATTTCCTTTATGGCTACGAGCGCATCTCCTTCTTCTCCGCCGGATTTGAAGGCGCCCTCATCATCGTCGCCGCCATCGCCATCCTCGTTGAATCCATACGCGAGTGGATCTTCGGCCTCCAGCTCCAGCACCTCAGCTACGGCGTCGTCATCATCCTCATCGCCGGCATCCTCAACGGCGGCCTCGGCTACTACCTCATCCGCACCGGCAAGCGCACCAACTCCATCATCCTTGAAGCCGACGGCAAGCATGTCCTCACCGACAGCCTGACTAGCTTTGGCGTCGTCGCCGGCCTCGGCCTGGTCATGCTCACCCACTGGAAGCCTTTTGACCCGCTCGTCGCCATCGCCGTCGCCATCAACATCCTTTGGTCCGGCGGACGGCTCGTCTGGCGCTCCGCCATCGGCCTGCTCGACTACTCCGACCCCGAAGCCGGCAAAAAAATCCGCGAGCGCCTGGACTCCATCTGCACCGAGCTCAACATCCAGTACCACGGCGTACGGTTCCGCACCACCGGCTACCGCCAGATCATCGAGGTCCACCTGCTCTTCCCCGATCTGACCTCCGTCAGCGAAGCCCACGCCCTGGCCACAACTCTCGAAGAGCGCCTCCCCGCCGAACTAGGAATGCCCGCCGAAGTCATCACCCACCTCGAATCCCAGGGCGACCACGAAATGGTCCACCACCGCGGCCACTATACCGGCAAACCCGAATAACCCCGCCCACCCAATCTGCGGAAGAACTCAATTCAAGACATGGTTTTGAAAGGGCACGACTTCGGTCGTGCCAATCAAGCCAATGAAATTTGAGCGCTTTACAGGCTGCGGAAAAACTCATTCGGGCGGTAGGCCGGGGATTCATCCCCGGCACAAAATCAATAAAATTGACATCGGCTTTAGCCGCTGAGGTTTGCTTTCTGCATGTTTCTCTGCAAATCCGAGTTTTCCGCCGCCGTTTAGCCCCTGCCAGACTTCTATCGCCAATTCGATGGTCGAAGGCCCTTTTTTCCGCAGCATTTTTTAGCCCCTGCAAAACTTTCGGTCAATTCTCGCTCTTATACAGCCTTTTCCCGAAGCCTGTTTAGCCGCCATTTCTCACAGGGGAACGATTTGATGTTGGGTGGTGGTCTCAAGCCTGCGGGACGGGCCATCAACCGTCTTGAAATCGTTTTGGCGAGATGTTCGGCAAGTGTGGCGAGTCTCATCGCAGTTCGAGGTTGGATTTGAGGCATAGCTCCGCCACGCCGGTTCCTGGGTTTGTGTGGAAAAGCTGTTCGGCTGCGGTGGAGACGGTGAGCATCGCAGCGCGTCGAAGGCCTTG
>Ga0302320_10011610_pt1 | contig 18605 bp, 10 predicted proteins | sample Bog_T0_3_FD_202130 | JGI IMG/M metagenome (GOLD analysis project Ga0302320, IMG submission 202130) | Peat permafrost microbial communities from Stordalen Mire near Abisko, Sweden - Bog_T0_3 | ecosystem: Environmental > Terrestrial > Soil > Wetlands > Peat | place: Sweden: Abisko, Stordalen Mire...
GTTTTGGGTAACGATTACACCCGATTCCAATGATTAAGAAACTACCGGCATTGGTAAATCTGTTTGCCATCTTATTGGCTGTGATTGCCATATCCATGCCCGTTCATTCGGAGCCGACGTTCAGTGATCCGGACATGACCGGAATTCTTAATCGCGCTGCCCCTCATTTTACCGCGTGCGCAGGAAGCCCTGTCCCCGGCATGATAAAAGGCGAAGGCACCTATAAGAATGATGGATTTTATGTCGGCAAACCTGAAATGGTGATGCCGACTGGCAGCGGAACGCTTTCCGCCATGGTTTCCTATGGAGACCACCTGGAATTGCAATTATCGGATACCGGATATTTCAATGCGCTTGCAGACAACAAAAGCGGCGCCACGGGAGCCCACGTGAACCCGCTGCTGTCACCGGGTCACCTTTGCCTCGCATTACCCAATATATCAGCAAAGAACCTCACCAAATTCGACCAACGGCTCGATTTTGTCCGTGGGTCGGTTATCATTGAACTCCAGACCGCCGAAGGGAGCGCCAGAATAGAGGTCGCGGGTGACATGAATGAGGACAATCTTGTCATATCCGTCAAAGACACTTGCCGCTCAGATGAGCCGGCCTCGATTCAATACGAGAATTGGCGTGATTCCATGATGGTTAAAGATGGTGATGGAATGCTCAGGGGAGAGGAGTCGGCGGATGTTTCCCGGGTTCAAGGAACCAAGGCCCAATCAATGTCCCTGGCGATTCAAATTGGCTGTGTGAATGGAAAAGTTTTTAAAACAACTTCTGATCAACACTCAGGCTCCATCACTGTCCCTCCATCCGACTTGCACGATTTTACGGTGGTCATTTCCGCGCGATGCGCGCACGGAAAACCTCCGGTGGCAAAGGCTGCTGATTCGTGGAACGCAACGGCGACTGTTCCCTCCGCGCGTTTGGAACAAGCAAGGCAGGCGTGGTGGAAGGATTTCTGGGCCCATTCGTGGCTGGACATCACCGGACCAGAGGCTGATTACCTCACCCGGCTGTGGTTTACGACGCTTTATTCTTACGCGTGCGTCGGACAAGGCCCGGTGCTTCCGAAGTTTAATGGCGGCCCGGGGCTCGTGCTGAAAGATGCGCGTTCGTGGGGAGACGGCTATTGGTGGCAAAATCAAAGAGAAATCAGTTTCTGGCCCATGTTGACCGCCGGGCATCCTGAATTTACCCGCAAAGCAATTTTATTCTTCAACCAGGCGTTTGAGGTCTGTCGGGAAAATGCCAGACATTATCAAATGGATGGGGTTTTATTTCTTGAGGGTAATAATCCTGCCGATTGGAAGGTCCCTTTTGGGGAAAAGTATCCCCTGGTTGGACCTCCAGCCGGGACGTTTGATGCCAACCAAATCAAGCCACTTGAAGCACTCAAAAATAGAGAAGCCCGCAGGGAGGGATACAATGGTCTCAATTTTTCTGCCGGCCTCGAATTCACCAAAGCTCTGTTTGATTATGTTCAATATGAAGGCGATGGCGAAATGTTGCAAAAAATCGCCGCTCCCTGGCTGAAAGGAGAAGTGCTCATGTGTCTGAGCCTTTTGACCAAGGAGGAAGATGGCAAATACCACATCCAATGCGCGGATGCCACCGAGCAATGGTGGAAGGTGAACGATCCGGCTCCGATGATTGCGGGCATTCGCTGCGCACTGGAAATCACGGTGAGGCATGGAAAAACCTTGGGATTTGAAGATTCTCTGATATCCACCGCCCGCGAAAGATTGGAGAAGCTGGTTCCTCTCCCAACTGTTTCATCTTGGAATTATAAGACCGAAAAGCCCAGCAATTTGTGGTTCTGTCCCGCTGAAAATATCAACTCCGGCGATACTTTGCTCGCTCCCTTTGCCTTTGCACTTTCACCGGGGGTTCCAGCGCACAATGCGGAGAATCCAGAACTATACGCCGTTTTTCCGTATGCCCAAGTGGACCTTAACAGTCAGCCGGTTGACTTGGAAAGAGGGAGAGAGACTTTCCGGCATAGATTTTTTAAAAACAATGCTGGCTGGAGCCAGTGCCCGGTTCAGGCGGCAAGGCTGGGGCTTCCCAATACTATGGAAATCATTCTCGAACATGCCAAAAATCAGCAAAAGTGGCCTTATGGCGGATGGAACTCGCCAGCCGGTCCCCTCTACCGCGGAAGCAGGGTTGTGGACTGTCCATTTTTTGACGCTGCGGGAGTGAACCTAACCGCAATTCAGGAATCGCTCCTGCAAAGCCACTCTGCTGATAATGCTTCGGAACTATTCGACTCTGGTAAAGTACGTCTGCTCCCTGCCGTGAATAAAAATTGGTCGGGCCAATTTTTATTGCATGGTCGGGGCGGATTCATTGTCACTGTTAAATTTACCGATGGGAAGGTGGACGCAGCCCGGTTTGAGGCGTCCCGCGATGCCCGGCTGTGCCTAATTAATCCGTTCGAAAAAGCCTCTGTCTGGCTTGACGGCAAAGTTTCTACCATCACAGATAAAGAGATATCCTTGAACGTTCTCCGTGGACAACGAGTCTTTCTCGCGTCAACGCAATAAAGTGGTATCGTCCTCTTGGATGGTAGTTAAGATCTTGAAATGAAAACGATGAATTTACTAGCGGCAGGACTGCTGGTGACGGGATTGTTCTCGCGGTTAAGTGGAACCGCGCAGGCGGCGTCGGATACCTGGACCGGAGCAACCTCGGCAAACTGGAGTGCCAGCAACTGGTCTGGCGGCAATAATCCGCCCAGCAGCGGCGACTCGCTCAGCTTCACCAGCACGACGGGTGCCGGGGGGACGGCGCTGAATGACAATCTGACCTCATCGGCCTTCAACCTGGCGGGCATCACCTTTAATTCCGGGGCGGCGGCCTTCACGGTGGGCGGCAGTGCCTTTAATCTGATCGGCGGCATGGCCAACAGCAGCGCCAGTCCGGAAACCATCAACGATGCGTTCAGCATGACGGCCGTGCAGACCTTCACGACGACCAGCGGCGGTGGCAACCTTAACCTGGGTGGCAGCATTAGCGGTACTGGAGGTGGCATCACTACTGCGGGTTCTGGCACGCTGACGTTGTCCGGGGTGAACAGTTTTACCGGCGTGACCACGGTTGGTGGTGGCACCCTCAAGCTGAACAACACTTCGGCACTGCCGGGGACGGCCATGCTGACGGTGAACAGCGGCGGCCTGGTTGACCTCAATGGCCAAAGTGCCAGCATTACCAGTATTGGCGCCGGCAGCACGAGTGGTGCGATCACCAACAGTGCGGGCAGTGTTGGCACGCTTGCCGTGAGCAACTGGAACACGGGTTTCAACCCGCTCATCGCCGACGGATCAACGGGGCCGGTCGCACTGGACTTTTTGAGCGTGGGCAATGTTACCGGCGGTTCCCTCAACAATAATAACAACACCTTTTCCGGCGGATTGACGATCGGCAACGCTGTCAGCGGATCGGGTTACGCGCGTTTCCAAGTCACCTCCACTCCCGTCAACACGGGTGTGGCTGGCAATATCACCAGCAGCATCTTTGGCCGCGGCACGATCACCATCGGCAATGCGACCACGGACAGAGCCCAAATTTGGTATTCCGCCAATGGCACCATTCTAAATAATATCATCTTCAACTCAACGCAGGGCGCGGACCGCCCTGGAGCATTGCGCATTGACGGCAACGTGACCTTGGCGGGAACCTTGACGGCAAATCTGGCAACCATAAGCCTGTCTCAGAATAGCGGTGGCACGGCATTGCTGACCGGCCAGATTACCGGGCCGAACGGTCTGTGGCTGGAAAACGCCGGCTCTTCAGCCTCCCTGACCGTTACGTTGGACAACGTGACGGCCAACGGGAACAACTATCAAGGCCCCACCACGGTTGATTCATTGGAGATTCTCCTGCTAGGCGCCTCGAATCAAATACCAAACGGTGCGGGTGCCTCCAATGTCACCATAAACGGAACCTTCAAACTTGATGGTTACAATGAAACGATCAATGGTCTTTTAGGTGTCGGGGTGGTGGACGGCGTGAACGGTTCGCCAACGTTGACGGTTGGGGACAACGATGCGACCTCAGAATTTGATGGCGTGATCCAAGACTCCGCCGGCAACCTGTCCCTGACCAAGATTGGTGCTGGAACATTTACGGTTTCTGGTGCGAACAGCTACCGCGGCGCGACTACGGTCAACGCGGGTGTCTTGCAAGGCGTGGTCGGCGGTTCCAGTTCCAGCAGCGCAGTGACCGTTGCGGCTGCGGCCGGGAACAGTGCCGCGCTGGGTGTTTCCGTCACGTCTGCTTCCCAGCAGTGGACCTGTTCCAGTCTGACCGTGAACAATGCGGGCATCAGTTCAGGTTTGCAGTTCAGTTTTGGAGCGCTGACACCCAGCAGCACGATTGCCCCGTTGAGAGTCACCGGCGGCGTGACCTTCTCAACGGCGCCAGCCATCACGATCACAGGGAATGATTTTCCGGTGACCAGCGGCAACGGCTATCCTTTATTGACTTGGGGTTCCGGTTCCGCTCCCAGTTTGGCTGGAGCGACCTTGACGTTTGCCCCGGCCATATTCTCTGGCAACCTGGTTATCAGTGGGAACACGCTATATTTGCAATGCACCGGCGTTGGCACCAACAGTATTGCTCTGACGGTGGGCAACGGCGCCGGCAGCGGCGTTTACGCCAACGGATCGCAGGTGACCATCACTGCTCCCGATGATCCGCCGGGTATGGTGTTTGCCGCATGGGTGGTCAACTCTGGAAGCCCGGTGATCGCAAACCCCAATGCGCCCATCGCGACACTGACGATGCCGTCAAACAGCACGGCTTCCGTGACCGCCACTTTCACCAATATTCCAGCGCCGCCTCCCATTGCCGGCTGGGGATACTGTTTGGCGTGGAATGATGAATTTGATGCGGGTCTCAAAAGCGTTGATCTCAATAATACCCAGGCAAGTGGATACAAATGGTATGTGCAGGCACCAGATTACAGCCCTGTGCAAGCATCATACTTCACCAATCCTGCACCATCAGTGTTGCGCATTCTTGGATCTGGTCCACATAGTGGCGGGGTCGTGAGTGCAGTTTCCATGAACAATGGATTTAACCTGGCAGACTCGGACGGGTTTTATTTTGAGGGCCGCATCCGACTCCTGTCCACGGTATATGTTCCGGCAAACAGTTGGCCTGCCTTTTGGTTGCGGGGGTCCGACGGGGCTTTTCCCGGCACCGCCGCACCCTGGCCCGGAACTACCAATGGCTGGCAGAATTCCGTGGAAATTGACCTTATGGAATACTATGGGGGAACAAGTTATGGCTCCGCCCTGCACGACTGGTATGGTTCTGGCCCCTTCACCGATAATAATGCCCATACCCTTTGGTCCGCCAACAGCTATGGCGGCTATCCCACCAATGCGTGGCACACCTACGGCTGCCTTATGGTGCCCAGTTGGCAGACGACCAACGGAGTGGGATATGTGAAGATGTTTCTCGACAATGTCTTTGTAACCGGGTTCACCGTGGCCTGGCAGAATCCGACCAACCTTTACACGAATAATCCGAATGCCACACCCACGCCTGCCGGCAGCAATATATATTCCACCAGCGAATTATGGCATCATATAATTTCCATCGGCACGGCTACCATTAACAGTCCGATAGACGTGGACTGGGTCCGCGTGTGGCAGCCGGTGACCCTGACCGGCATTGGGAAGCATACGAATGGGTTTGGTTTTTCCATCGGCGACTATCACGCAACCAATGTGGTGGAAGCCTGCACCAATCTGGCCAACCCCGTGTGGCAGCCGCTTCAAACCAACTCGATAAACAGCTACATGACGAACCTCAACTCTTCGAGTGTCAATCCGTTGAATGCCAATCCGATTTATTTTAGCGATCCCCAGTGGACAAATCATCCCGGCCGTTTCTACCGCCTCCATTGGCCGTGATCTCCCCAGCGGCCAAATCGCAGCAATGACAATTCACAGAAAAGGCAATTTCCATAGCCATTATGCGAGGTCAACGGGTCTTTATCGCGCCAATGCAATAATCGGGTATGGTCCACGCGGATGGCCGCTAAGAATCTTGAAATGAAAACGATAAAGCCGCTGGCGGCGGGACTGCTTGTGCTGGCGGTGTTCGCGCTGTCTGGCGGCACCGCGCAAGCGGCGGCGGATACCTGGACGGGAGCCGTGTCGGCAAACTGGAGCGACCACAACTGGACGGGTGGCAACAATCCGCCCCAGACCGGCGACTCGCTCAGCTTCACCAACGCCACGGGTGCGGGCGGGACGGCGCTGAACAACAATCTAACCACGTCGTCCTTCAACCTTTCGGGCCTCACCTTCAATTCCGGGGCGGCGGCCTTCACGGTGAGCGGCAATGTCTTTAATCTTAATGGCTTGGTCGCCAACAACAGCACCAATCTACAGATCATAAACGATTCGTTTGGCATATCGCTCGCGCAAACCTTCACGACGACGAGTGGCGGGGGCAACCTTATGTTGGGTGGCAACCTTAACGACAATGGGGCTGGCAGCAGCAGCCTCACGATAGCCGGTTCCGGCACGGTGACGCTTTCAGGGGCGAACAGCTATAGCGGCGCCACCACGGTTGGTGGCGGCACGCTGTTGCTCAACAACGCGGCGGCGCTGCCGAGGACGACCACTCTGACGGTGAACGGTGGAACCGTTGACCTTCAGGGCAATAGCGCCGGCATCACCGGCATTGGTGCCGGCAGCATCAGTGGATTGATCACCAACAGTGCAAGTGGAACCGGCACGCTTACCGTGAGCAACTGGAACACCGGGTTGAACCCGCTCATCGCTGACGGGCCAACGGGGCTGGTAGCACTGAACTTCTTGAGCGTGGGAAATGTTACCGGTGGTTTCATGGGCAACAATGCCAACACCTTCTCCGGCGGTCTGACGCTCGGCAACGCCGTCAGCGGATCGGGTTACGCGCGATTCCAAATCACCGCCGTCCCCGTCAACACGGGCGTGGCTGGCAACATCACGAGCAGTCCGTTTGGCCGGGGCACGATCACGATCGGCAAGGCGGCTACTGACAAAGCCCAAATTCGGGTGTCTACCGGGGCTAATTGCCTGGTTTTAAACGATATCATCTTTAATTCGGCGCTCGGCTCAGACACCGCTTCAGGCGCAATTCGCGTGGACAATTGCACCCTGACCTTGGCGGGCACCTTGACGGCCAATAAGGCGCCGGCAAGCCTGGGTCAGAATAACACTGGCGTGGTCTTCCTGACCGGTCCGATTACCGGCGCCAACGGTCTCTGGCTGGTGTACCGCAACGCCAGCACCATGACTGCGATCTTGAGCAACTATACCGCCAACGCCAACAACTATCAGGGGGGCACCGAGATAGATTCGCCGCACCTTTTGGTGATGGGCAACACGAATCAGATGCCCAACGGGGTGAATACCGGCAATGTCACGAACAACGGAAGCTTCAAGCTAAACGGCTACAACCAGACGATCAACGGACTTTTTGGCGCCGGCGTGGTGGACGGCGTAAGCGGCACGCCGACGCTGACGGTTGGGGGCAACGACGCGACGTCCGCGTTCACCGGCGTGATCAAGAACTCCGGCAGCACCCTGGCCCTGACCAAGATCGGCTCCGGCACGCAGACACTTTCAGGCCAGAATACTTACAGCGGTGCTACGACCATCAATGCGGGAGTCTTGCAAGGCGCGGTGGGCGGCTCCTGCTCGAACAGTGCCGTGACGGTCGCGGCGACGACCGGAAACCATGCCCTGCTGGGTGTTTCCGTCACGTCTCCTTCCCAACAGTGGACTTGCTCCAGCCTGACCGTGAGCAATGCGGGCACCGGTCCTGGTTTGCAGTTCAACTTTGGCCTGCTGACGCCCAGCACCACGATTGCCCCGTTGAACGTCACCGGAGGCGTGGCCTTCTCAAACGCACCAGCCATCACGATTTCAGGGAATGATCTTCCGGTGAGCACCGGCAACGGCTATCCGATATTGACTTGGGGTTCAGGTTCCGCTCCCAGTTTGACTGGGGCCACCTTGACCTTCGCCCCGGCAGTATTCTCTGGCAACCTGTTGATCGCTGGGAACACGCTATATTTGCAATGCCTCGGCCTTAGCACCAACAGCATCAGCCTGACGGTGGCCAACGGCACCGGCGGGGGCAGTTACAGCAATGGCTCGCAGGTGTCAATCACGGCCGCCGATGATCCTCCGGGTATGGTGTTTGCCGAATGGGTGATCAATTCTGGAAATCCCGTGATCGCAAATACGATTGCGCCCAGCACCACGCTGACAATGCCCGCAAACAGCGCGGCGTCAGTGACTGCCATTTTCACCAACATCCCGGTGCCACGTCCCATAGCCGGCCAGGGCTACAGTCTGGCGTGGAATGATGAATTTGATGGTGGGCTCAAGAGCATTGACCTCAATAACACCGAGACAAACGGATACAAATGGTATGTGCAGGCGCCCTATAACACGCCCATACCAGCATCCTCGTTCACCAATCCGGAACCGTCGGTGTTGCGCATCCTCGGCGGGGGACAACCCGAAGGCAACGAGCAACTTGTGAGTTCCGTTTCCATGAATACTGGATTCAATCTGGCCGATTCAGACGGTTTTTACCTTGAAGGCCGCATCCGGATGTTGTCCACGGTGTATGTTCACACCAACGGCTGGTTTGGTTTTTGGACGAGGGCGACTGAACAAGCTTTCCCCGGCACGATGTCGCCCTGGCCCGGAACCACGAACGGCTGGCAGAATTCCGTGGAGATTGACCTGATTGAATACTTTGGAGGGACAAGCTATGGCTCTGGCCTGCACAACTGGTATGGCTTCGGTCCCTTCACCGATAACAATGCCCATACCCTCTGGCCCGGCAATCAATATGGAACCTATGCCAACACCACCAATGTCTGGCACACCTACGGCTGTCTTCTGGTTCCCAGTTGGCGGACAACTAACGGGCTGGGTTATGCGAAGATGTTTTTCGACAACGTGTTTGTAACTGGGTTCAGCGTCAGTTGGAATAACTCAACCAACCTATATCAGGGTAATCCAAACGCCACACCCACGCCTGCCGGAGGCAATGTCCTTTCCGCCAGCGAATTATGGCATCGTATCATTTGCCTTGGCACGGCCGTTAGCGACGACCCGTTTGACGTGGACTGGATCCGGGTGTGGCAGCCAGTAACGATGACCGGCATCGGTATGCACACGAATGGTTTTGATTTCTGCCTCGGGGACTATCATGCAACCACGGTGGTGGAAGTCGCTACGAATCTGGCCAACCCCGTGTGGCAGTCGCTTCAAACCAATTCCATAAACAGTTATTTGACGAACCTCAACTTTTCGAGTATCAATCCGTTGAATGCCAACCCGATTTATTTCAGCGATCCCCAGTGGACAAATTACCCCGGCCGTTTTTACCGCCTGCGTTGGCCGTGATCTCAATGACAAACCACAGAAAAGGGAATTCCCATAGACGTTATGCGTGGTCAAGGGGTCTTTATCGCGCCAACGAAATTAACTGGTATGCTCAACTCAAGATGGCCGATAAGAATTTTGGTTCTTCCGGGATCTTCTGGGAGAAATTCATTGGCTAAAATACAGATGGTATCGCTTTGGAGCTCCGTTCGGCTTTGGCCAAATGTTCTTCGGACGCTGTGAATGCGCCTATTCGCGTGGGCTGGGTGAGTCCGTTGCGCGTGGCGACCGGCGGGGCCGCGAACTGTGGTTCGGGAGCCCGTCCCCGCCGCTCACCAGCCCACGCGAATACACGGCGCAAATTTGCGTTTGGTTCAATAAACACCGACTTTTGAGTCCTTTTGGCTAGATTAGCCTTCGATTTGCTCAATGAAAAACTCCCAGAACATTCCTGAAGAGGCGCTTTCTTAAACTCGGCAATCGCAAAACACATAGAGCCAAGCAACCACAAAAACCACGGGCCAACAAACAACAAAATGGCAGCGGACCAACTCCACCCCCAAGCTTTTGCCGCCCCAATGATGCCAAGAACAGTCCCTACAATTGGAAGCATGGCGAGAAAGAGCGCGACAGGCCACGCGATGATTAACATTATCAATCCGACCCCCATTTTCATGCACGAAAAAATCGCAAACATCTGAACAATCCCCATTGAACAGTAGGCCATGTAAAACGCACAGCCAAGCTTTCCGCTAAGGAAAGCTTCGGGAGATTTCTCCCGCCGAATTGTTGGTGAAGCTGCTGGCTGCTGTCTCAAAACCGACGGAATTTCAGGCGGTTGCGCCCGTGCTGCGACCGACCCTAGAACAATTGCTTTGTGGCAATGGGGGCAATCTGTCGTTTGCCCAATAGCGTCCGCTGGAAATTCAATGCTCCCGTCGCAAGCCGGGCAAAGCGTTTTAAGGTATTCGACGTTTTCCATAAACTCCGCCACTTGGCGTCACATTGCAATCGAACCAGAGATTTGCGATTCCGTTAATGGCCTTGCTGGCTCTGCTGCTGTTGAATGATGTTGATTTGATTCGGCGGCTTCTGTGCTTCCACCATTGCCGCATTTGCTTTTATCCGTTCGGTTTCAAGTGCCGTCTGCTTGTCGGCTTGTACTTGCGCCGCTTGTTGGCGTGCCAACGCGATTTTGGCTTCCGCCTCCGCGTCAATTGCAAACTGTTTTTGCAGTGCTACAACCTGGTCCATCCATGCTTGACGGTCTGCCGCCGTGCGGGCGTCAAAATCATGCTGGTTGGCATTAAGCGTGTCCAGATTCAATCCTAAATACTGCAAAACCAACGGATGCAGGTCACGGCCTTGAAAGCCTCTAACCGTTCCTTTGTCGAGTGTGAAAAACACGCGGCTTCCCACGGTTAGATTGAACATTGCATTTGAGGCGATTATGCCTCCGTCCGGGCCACAAACTTTTGTGAAAAACGGGTGAGGCGTGCCGATGTTTAGTGGTTTTGGAATTGTCGCCAGATATTGCGTGCGTGCGTGTTTTTCAGCCTCCAATTGGTTTTGCAAATCGTCGGCCCGCTGCTGCGCGGCAAATGATTCTGCCGTGGCATTGCTGGATTCAATGCGGAGCTTGGAAGTTTCAGCCTGCAAAAAGGCAATCATCTTCTGGTCTTCTGCTCCCGCGCTTGCGCTTTCATCCAGTTTTGATTTTGCGGCGGCTGCTTCACCTTGCAGGCGATGCGCCAAGACATCCGATTGACTGGCGGATTTCAGGGATTTGAATGCCACGAATGTTGAACCGCTGGCAATTATCGCCAACACGACACACCCCGCGATTAGAGATTGTTTCATGTTTTCCTTTCCGCGCAACAGGAACGAAAAAGGCGTGCTGCCAACACCCCCCGCCCAAAAGCGGCCAGAGCTTATCGTTTGTGGCGTCGGTGACACGTCCAGTTAATCGTTTAACGGCGTGCAGGTCAAGACAAATGTCTTATGCGTGTTTTGTCTTGGACGCGGCATTTTGATGGCGATGCGCCGAAATGCTCTGGAATTGTCAGATGCCTTTGCCCGCGTTGTCCAAAAACAGCGGGAGGCAAAGAAATTCAGCCGCGCGGCTTTGGCCGAGAAAGCCGGCCTTCACCAGACGTACATTGGCCTTTTGGAAAGCGGAAAACGAAGCCCAAATTTGGACACGGCAAAGGCCATCGCCACGGCTTTGGGATCGTCGCTTGCTCAAATGGTTGCCGATTCGGAGCGGCTTCAGAAGCAGCATTGACTGCAATTTGTGAGCATGTCCATAGCGCTGCCCTGCGAATTCGGCCCTTGCCACCAAAACCGTCCGCCGTGTTCCGCTTCTGACCCGTGGCGGGCGTTCCCGGCGCCGGGAATGGTGGACCGGGGTCGGGCGGGGTTCATTGGAAAAAAGGCGTATGGCCTTTGAGTTCTCTCCCAGCCGCCTCCATGTCTCTGGCGAAAGGCACACGCCGGCCCAAAATGCCCGGCACCGGCTTGACCTCTATATACGCGCGCGCGTAGGCACAAGGACACCGGGCAAGGCGAGAAACCACCCGGAATCCGTCTCCCCCGTCAAAATCACCGTCCCGTTGACTTGCGCCAGGACACCGCTTGCCGTGCGCTGCGTGGCGCTGGGCAGGCGTTTGGATGGCCGCACGAGTGGAACAGCCCGGACCCGGCCCGGAGGCCACGGCGGGCCAAATCCTTGCACAGATTTTGCACAAATCCCGGCCAGACTTTTCGTTTGCACAACTTTTGCACAAGCCAGAGGCGTTGCACAGATTTTGCACAGATATTTCTTCCCGAAGTTGCCCAAAGAATCACAATAACGCTTGACAGCACTGGCTTTTGTCTGCTAATCTGCGGGCAATGAAAAGCAACGAAACACCCCCGACCGGCACGCGAGAGAACACCCCTTTTGGTGGTTCGATTCCACTCGCTGGCACCAGCCTTCGCCCGTCGCTGCGTTCCGGATTACGGCGCGGCAACGCACCTTGGTCCCGGGATGTGGAAGTTCGGCGGTGAAGAACCCGGAACAGGTGAAGCCGTGGTGAATCCTGAGCCTCCGCAAGACCAATGTGCCAGCCTTCAATAATCCCGAACTCCGAAGTAGAGTCGGGTGGCACGGGCGACCCGCCTGTACTGTCCGGCGACCCGCCGGACGGAACGGAACCGGCGTTGGCCATGAAGACAGCCGTCCGAAACAGTTCGAGCGCACGCTCCGTTCCGAGCGGCGAGTCGCCGCTCGGTACAGGCCAGTGGCCTGTGCCACCCAACGGAGTGGCCGCTGCCGCTCCGGAGTACGGGATAATTTCACCTTGCCGAAACTGCGATTGACCATGATGGCGGAAGCCAGGCGGAATGCCTTCCGGGTCTCGCTGCCGATGGCATGCGCGGATTGACCTGCTCGCACACACAGCTCAGCCGGGAATGCTTCCGCCGCGCCTCAAGGCGCAGGTGGAACGAAATAGAGGCGATAGAACTGCGTGCCCGTTGCGGGCGCAATCGTGACTTGCGTTTGTCCGTTCATGTTGACGGAATTGTTTGTCACGTCAACCCAGTTGGTCGAGAGCAACGATGAGTTGTGTTGCAGCACGTACGAGCCCACCGCCGTCGGCCAACTGATCGCGGCCTGATTATTCGAGCCCTGAATGGTCAGGCCAGGCATGCTCCAGAACGTAAAGTCGCTGACCTGCTGTTCCGCAACCTGGGTCCCATCGGCGGCGGTAAATCCGACATAGGCAGTATTGCCTCCGACAACCGCCGGGATGTTTATATTGGTCGAAGCCGAAAACTGCGTCGCCGCATTTGAATCCGTAAGCGTGACCGTGAGCACGCTGTTGAGATAGGTGGCAGCAACATTGATGCTATCGCCGCCGTTGAAAACCACCGGAGAGGTGGAAAGTGTCGGTCCAATTGCGCCATTTGTATTAAAGGAAAGGCCCACACCGCCGACACCGTTTCCGGAATAAATGTTAAGCTCCAATTCCACGCTGTGGGTGATCGGATCGGCGGTTCCGACGCCGAGTGAGTTGCCGTCTCCCCCAATGGCGGCGCTGCCTCGCGGATCGTTCTGGATGCAGAAGGTGACGCCATTGCCGCTGGTGCTCGGGGGATTGGGCACTTGGTAGGCAAAGGAGGCACTGAATCCGCCGATATAAACCGGATAATTATAAAATGCCGAGCTGTCCTCGTTGTTTACGCCATACGTCAACAACAGCACATTGTTGCCTTCCCAGACAAGGGAACCCGAGGGCGATTGACTGGACCAACCGGACCCAGACCCATTGAAACTAAGATAGGGCGCGACGGCCAGGCTGGCCTGGCTGCTGGAAACGGGCCCGCCGTAGGTGTTGCTGGCAAACAATTGATAGCTGCCGGCATCAGCCAGTTGAACTCCTGTGATGGTCAGAACGTTGCTGGTGGCGCCGCTGACCCGGCCTCCATTGACCAGCGGATTGCTGTTCATCTGCCATGAGTAGTGGATTGGCGCGGCGCCATCCACTCCAACAGAGAACGACACAGTGGAACCGGCAACGGCAGTGGGGTTTAAAGGGGTGATATCCTGGACCACGGTGGGAGTCGTGTAAACTGTAACCGAGTCGGAAGATGAGTTCACCGTGCCATAGGGGTTGGTGACCATTAAATGGTATGAGTCGCTGGCCAAATTATTGGATATGACCAAAGTGGCATTCGTCGCTCCCAAAATCGGCTGACCGCTCATTTCGTCGATCCATTGGTAGGATAACGGTGAACTGCCCCAAGCCGTGGCCGCAAGAGCCACTGTTCCGCCGTAGCTTACATTCGTGCTGCTGGCGGGCTGTTGGGCAATCTGCGGAGCGATGCCTGCGGCAAGATAATGGGTCTGTATTTGGCTGGCGGTTAGAGCATAATTGTAAATGGCCACATCCTGAATTTGTCCAGCCCAATTGTAATTATCCCCGGAAGTGGCCGTGCTCATATGACTGCCGATGGTGACCGGCGATAGTGTCGTGAATATTCCTATCGTCGGAGCATAGGTGTTGTTCGAGGCTTGCAGCACGCCGTCCACGTAAAGCAGTACCGTGCCGTTGGTCACATTCAACACACCCACCACATGATGCCAATTTCCATCCGTTCCTGACTGGTCGGTTGAGAGAGCCGTCGTTGTGTTTCCGCTCGCGTTGCGGACATAGAACTGCCAGGCGTTGTTGTAGTTCAAAGTGAACTGATCGCCATAGCCATTGCCGCTGGTCCCCCAGCCTTTGCTGACCAGGGTCGCACCGTTGACTTCCCCGCTGGTGCTGCCTTGAGCCCAAGCTTCAATGGAGAACGAGGGCCCAAAAGAGCTGGCGGCAAAGCTGATGTTGGGAATTTGACCGACCAAACTGTTCGTGGCCGGATAAGAAGGATAGAATCCAAACTCCGCCGAGGTGTTCGTGTCCGTCGGCCGCGCGTAACCGTATTCGCCCGCCAGGCCCGGCCCATAACCGGATTGAGCGATGATGGCATTGGTGTAGCCGCCGTCGTTGCCGGCCAGATAATCAAAAGCGGTCAATCCGTTGTTGCCCGAGCCGTTGTCCGGGGCTTCATTCAACGGGAAAAAGTCCAGGGGATGGTCGTTGAGCACCGCAACGGCATAGGGAGCAGCGGGCAGCGGCAGTACCTTGATGTAAAACGGTGAAGTGACATTGGTTCCGAAGGCATTGCTGGGCACGCAGGAGCATGTCGCGCTGGCTTGGACGTTGCTAAAGGTAAAGGTCGGGTTGTTGGTCGTCACCGCAACCACCACGCTGTTCGAATGCCAATAGTACACTATGGGCACCGTGCCCAGAGCGGTGAAAGAAAACGAGGCGTTGCCACCTGGGTAAAGCGGAACAGTGGATGGGGTGGGCTGGGTCTGGATCATGGGAGGTGTCGGCGTTCCATAGACAGTGACCGCCGATATCATGTTCGACACGGATCCAATCGAGTTGTTTACCACGATAGAATAGGCCCCATTGTCAAGGGAGCCGGCGCCGGCGATGGTTAAAGAGTTCCCCGTGGCCCCACTCACCGTCGCGCCGGAACCGGAAATGCTCGGGCCATTGGTTAGATTTCTGCCGTTTAACAGCCATTGGTAACTATTTGCCGAGCCGTTGTTCGGGGCCGTGATATTTAAATTAAACGTCGTGCTATAGACGTTGGTGCTGGCTGGTTCCGGATTGATAATGGTCGGACCGCCAGTCATCCAAGACCAGTTGGTTCCCATCCGAAACTGTCCGATTAGCAGATCGTTGGGCGTATCGGTGGCCCGGTTTTCCATCACAAAGCACGAGGTATAGGGGGTCAGGTTGTTCTCCCCGGTGTCGCTGACGGTTGACGCCGGTTGTGTCGCCGCGCCGAACGTGCTGGCGGACGGGTTAACCCACATTCTAGCCACGTCGTTTTGCGCGGGAGGCGTGGTATCAGCCCCTTGGATTTCCTCATCCACCACAATAAACACTATTTGGTTTGTACTTATGACGTTGGTGGCATAAACCGGAGTGGCGGAACCTGAGCCGCCCTGGGTCTTGGCAATGCCAATTACATAATTCGTGGAACTAACCGCTTTAAAATAAAGCCGGTAGGATACTGTTCCTGGCTGGTTGCCTTGGCTGCCGATGGAGCCGATGTCATTAAAACCGAAACAATAATCGCCGGACGTTGAAAGGCTGCTCATATTGGTCACGTCGATTAGCATCGAATAGTAAACCGTAACGGGGAGCGGCTGAGTGCCGCCGGATTCTCCGAAAAAATTCAGCGTGCTGTTCGTATTGACGAAGATATGCGCGCCTGGCCCGGAAATGTTTTGGAGCAGAACTGAGTTGCCCGGACTGGCCGGCAATCCGGCGTAAGCAAAACCGTTATAGGCGGCCACGACAATAGTGTTGGCCGCAGTGCCGCCGGAATCAACCTCCCACCAAGAATCCCCATTGGCATCAGTTTGTCCCCAGATGGGCTGGCCGGGAGTGTAATTAAAAGGGTCATAGACCGGAAAGGCCGGAGCGGTCGTCACGCCGGCAATGAAGAGACCTATGAAGAAAAGATTCGACAGTGGTTTTCTCATGCCAGCAACCTTGCAGGTTCTCCTCGGCAACGCGAGAAAAAAAGGCGGCAAATTTTATTTTGGGCAAAAAATTGGCATGGTGCCTGCTACGATATTTGAATCAGCTTTCCCCATTTACTTGATGATCATCGCTGCCACAGGAAAGATGCGGCCTGTGAAGAGGGTGAGGAGGTTCCGGGGGAGTCTAGGGAAAAGCGCTGGCATGAGTCGGATGGCATTCGTGGATGCTTTGTTGAGCTATGCGAAAAGATGGTGGACTCGAAGCATAAGGATACCACTCATTTTTTGGCTTTCCTTCCAAAAACAGTTTTGCTTTAATGCCCACTATGAGTATTGAACATCTGACATCACATCAACTGCGCCAAGCCGCCGATCTGAGTGAAAAGATCGAGGCTTTGAAAACTGAACTCGCCGGCCTGCTTGAAGGAAAGACTCCGTCACCGGCCGAATCACCGGCACCAGGCCAAGCCGCAAAGCCAGGCAAGAGGACCATGAGTGCCGCCCATAAAGCCGCGATCAGGGCAGCGCAGGCCAGACGCTGGGCTGCACATCGTGCCGCCCAAGCCAAAGCCGCTCCTGAAACTGCTGGACCTGCGAAGAAGAAGGGCGGGATGAGCGCAGCGGGGAAGGCTAGAATTGCAGCGGCTCAGAAAGCGAGATGGGCCAAACACAATGCTGCGAATGCTGCTGCTGACCCTGCCAAAAAACGGAAGATGAGTGCGGCGGGAAGAGCGCGGATCATTGCCGCGGTGAAGGCGAGATGGGCGAAGGTGAAAGCTGCGAAGGGGAAGAAGTGAGGATGGAAGCACTAGCGGTGAACTTGGGCAATCGGTTTTCAAAAAAGATCCCCAACCGAGCCTGCGTTTGAAAGCCGCAGGCTGCTGAAGGGACAATCACAACCGTTTAGTCCCATGAATAAAAGCTTGCTTCTGGCTCCTCTTGGCATCGCTCTGGGTATGGCATTGCTCACTGGATGTGCCTCCCCGCCTCCTCCGCTCGCCGCGGTTCCGCGGGGCGAATCTGTTGCCGCCTCCTCCGAACCGCCATCGTCACCGCCTGAAATCATCCGTGCCGCAGCCGCCCAACCGCTTGCATCCGTAACAGGTAAAGGATGGCATTCGTTGTTCGACGGTTCATCCTTCGAGGGCTGGCGTGTGACGGAATTCGGTGAAGGTGGGCGGGTCGAACTCCAAAACGGCCTGATGGTATTTCGTATGGGGACTCCATTCACCGGGGTCAATTACACCAACACCGTTCCGAACCAAAATTACGAAGTTACCTTGGAGGCGATGCGCGTGGAAGGCGACGACTTCTTCTGCGGTCTGACGGTTCCTGTAGGAAACACCTTTGTAAGCCTGATTGTGGGTGGGTGGGGAGGATCGGTGGTTGGAATTTCTTCCATTGATGGCGACGATGCTTCAGAAAACGAAACGAGCCAGACCATGACCTTTGAAACGGGCCGCTGGTATCGCATCCGCCTGCGCGTGTCGGAGCAGAAGATTGAAGCGTGGCTCGACCAGAAAAAGATTGTGGACGTGGTGACTAAGGGGCGCACCTTGTCGTTGCGGGCTGGAGAGATTGAGCTTTCCAAACCTTTTGGGATTGCATCTTGGGCCACGAGCGCGGCGTTTCGTGATATCAGGATCCGGGCTCTCGCGGATCCAGCAGATTCAACAAACTGAGACGGATTGAAATGAGGGGTGCCGCTGGAAGGGGCTGTAATTGGGAAGGCTGCCAGAGCGAGCTCGGCCAGGATGCGGGCAGGGAAGAAGTGAAATTGGATTTTGGGCTGGGGAAGAAAGTGCAGTTCCTTGATTGAAGCTGCACTTTATTATTGGTTTGTGACTGAAAAGGCCCCGATCACCTCTTATTTCTAGATTTTGTGGCGGTGCGCTTTTTAGCCACTTCTGGTGTTGGCGCCACTATTGGTTCTGCTTTGGCTGGTGCTGGTTTTGCTGGTGCTTCAGGGGCTGCGGGGGCCGCCGTTTTTTTGTTTGGCATATGTTTTATTTGCTTGTTGTTTTGTTTAGCTGACTATTGGCTTTGCTTTTCATCACCGCCGCGCCAAAGCCAGCGCATCGTGTCGGGGAATATTGATG
>Ga0302320_10011611_pt1 | contig 18603 bp, 17 predicted proteins | sample Bog_T0_3_FD_202130 | JGI IMG/M metagenome (GOLD analysis project Ga0302320, IMG submission 202130) | Peat permafrost microbial communities from Stordalen Mire near Abisko, Sweden - Bog_T0_3 | ecosystem: Environmental > Terrestrial > Soil > Wetlands > Peat | place: Sweden: Abisko, Stordalen Mire...
CATCAGGCCACTTCGCCGCCGCGATGCCGACACGGCGAGTACGAGGTGCCAACGGGATCGCCGGCCGCGGCTCGGCCACCTGGCAAGCTTGTGCCGAAGAGGAGGAGGCCCGTAGTGCCCGCGGAGTCTGATGTTTCCGAGCGCGACGAAGCTGTTTTGTCGCCGGGACTTCCCACGGTCTCGATCATCCTCCCTGTCCTGAACGAGGAGGCCCTGCTCGCGCGCTGCCTGCGAGCTGTTGGCGAACAGAGTTACCCCTCGATCATCGAGGCGGTTGTTGCCGATGGTGGCTCAACCGACGAGACCCGATCGGTGGTGTCGAGGTTCGCGAAGGTGCGTGTTGTCGACAACCCGAGGCGTATCCGCCCTGCCGGCCTGAACGCCGCCATTGCCGCTGCTTCCGGCGACATCATCGTCCGAGTCGACGCTCGCACGGCCCTCGCGTCCGATTATGTCAAGCGCTGCGTCTCGGCCCTCGAGCGGTCGGGGGCGGCCATCGTCGGCGGGCAGATGCGTTACGAGGCTGATGACGCACGTCAGCGCGGCATCGTGGCGGCGATGACCTCACGCATCGGCGCAGGGCCCGCGGCGTTTCGCCGTGAAGGTGGAGAGCCGCGCTATGTCGACACCGTCTACCTAGGGGCTTTCCGGGCGAGCACGATTCGCAAGATCGGCGGGTACGACGAGTGGTCGGGTGGCAACGAGGACGCCGAGCTCGCATGGCGGGCCCAGCGGTTCGGCGGGGTCTACTTGGACCCGTCGATCAAGTCCTACTACCTCGGCCGCGACGGGCTTGGACCGCTGGCGCGCCAGTTCTACCGGTACGGCCACAACCGCGCCCGCACCATCCGCAAGCACCCCGGATCGCTTTCGTGGCGCCAGCTTGCCGTGCCTGCGCTGTTCCTGGGGCTGGTGAGCCCGTGGCGCCGGCAGGTGCTGGCGGCGTATATGGCAGTCGTCCTTGGGCGGGGCGCGCTCGAGCTCACCCGCGATCCCCCGGCGGTTCCAACGCTGCTCGCGGCCTTTCCCACGATGCATGCGGCCTGGGGGCTGGGCTTCGTACGCGGAATCGTCAGGAAGGTGGGGGCGCGGGACGACTCTCGGGCGGGATCCGAAGACACTGTCGTACGCTTGTCGCCATGAACGACGTGCTCGGTGAGTCGTCTATGACGACCCCGCTCGTCATAGTTGGCGCTGGCGGTCACGCCAGGGAAGTTCTAGATGTCGTCAAGGCCATGGACGCGATAGCACCCACCTGGAGCTTCCTCGGGTTCGTCGCCGACGATGGTGGGGACCTAGACGAGGTTGAGGCGCTCGGGGAGCAGTTTCTTGGGGCGGTCGACCAGCTGGAGCCCGGCGGTGCCTACTGCGTGAGTGCCACACCTGCCGGGGTGCTGCCGCGTTTTGTGATCGGCATTGGGTCTTCGGCTGCGCGGCGATCGCTTGACAAGAGGCTCACCGAGGCCGGCTGGGCGGCAGCCACGCTCATTCATCCGTCTGCCACGATTGGGGCTCGGTGCGAGATCGGACCCGGGGTAGTCATCACTGCTGGCGTGCGCGTGACGACAAACGTTCACCTGGGGCGCCATGTCCACCTCAACGTCAACAGCACCGTGAGCCACGACTGCGTACTTGGCGATTACGTGACCGTCAGCCCTGGGGTGAACATCCCGGGGCACGTCACGCTCGACAACGGCGTCGAGTGTGGAACGGGCGCGGCGTTTCTTCCCGGAGTCACCGTCGGGAGCGATACCCGAGTCGGAGCGGGCGCTGTCGTGACGAAGGATTGGCCGCCTGACAGCACCGTGATTGGCGTTCCGGGCCGCCAGCTAACGGCCCTGTGACCGGGGCCTGGCGGTTCAGGGCCCCAGAGCTGCGATGACTGAGTCGCAGATGTGGTCGACATCGTCGAGCGCCAGGTCAGCGAAAAGCGGGACACAGAGCAGCTTGACGTGCAGTTCGTCGGTGCTCGGGTAGCTACCTGGCTTGGCGAACCGCTCGAAGGCCGGCATCGTATGCAACGGGACGAAGTAGCGCTTGGACTGTACTCCAGCATCACTCAACGCCGTCTCCACTGCTGTTCGGCGTTCGGCCGTTCGCAAGTCGAGCGCCAGGTCCTTGAAGGTGCTGCGATCAGTGTCGCGGACTTGCTGCCAGCCAACCAGATCCTCGAGCCGTTCGTGGTAGTGGGCGATCAGGCCGAGACGCTGTTTGAGCAGCGGCTCGATCAGATCAAGCTCCAGGGTGCCAAGCGCGGCGTGCAGCTCGGAGAGCTTGCCATTCAGACCGGGAAGACGCGAAAGGTAGTCGTTCTGGAAGCCGTAAGCCCGGATGTATGAGATTCGCTCGGCGAGATCGGGGTCGTGCGTGGCGATCAGGCCACCTTCTGCCATCGTGACCACCTTGGTGCCACTGAAGCTGAAGACCTCAGCATCACCGAAGCCTCCGACCTTCGTTCCGCCCCGCACGCTTCCATAAGCGTGAGCAGCGTCGAAGACAAGCCGAGAGCCGTGGGCGTCCGCTTTGAGCCTCAGGGAGTCGACATCGCATGGGTTCCCGAAGACATGTGTCGCGAGCACTGCGCCGGGCGGTTGACCGCGCATGGCTTGGGCGAGCGATTCATGGCTCATGTTGTAGGTGAAAGGATCGACATCGACCAGTACCGGCTTTAATCCGGCCCAGAGAGCGGCGTTGGCCGTCGAGTTGAAAGTGAAGTCCGAGATGAAACACGGCGCTCCGTCAGGCAGACCGAGCGACTTCAGCGTGATAATCAGACCGATATCGCACGAGACGACTCCTCTGGTTTCAGGGACTTCGAGATAGCTTGCCGCCTGGGCCTCGAACAGTTGGGAGAACTCGGAGAAGTTCGACAACATCCTCGTTTCCCAAATGCGCTCGAGCTGGGCCACGTAGTCCTCCAGCGGAGGGAGAGATGGACGGACGATCGGAATCACTTGGTGGCCTCGACGATGAGAAGCGAGTCGGGACGCCGTTCGAGGCACCTGAGTTCCGGGTACGCGGACACGCCCAGCTCCTTCGTCTCGACGGTCTTGAAGCCTGCTGTCTTCAGCCTCAAAGTGAGATCGGCGATGTCGTAGACGTATAAATGCTCCCACGAACGTAGGGCGAAATTGAGCATCCGAGCCGGGGTGTCGATCACCTCGTAGGCCGGCTCTTGCAGCCAGGGCTGGTCCTTCCAGTCACCCAGATAAAGATCGACGACACATCGCAGATCTGGCATGGCTATACGCATCACGGGACCGGACGTGAGAGCGAGCTGGCAGTCGGCGAAGGGTTTAATGCCATCCTCGAGAGTGAAGTGCTCGAAGACATGCTCGGAGAATATAAACGCGACCGAAGATGGCGGAGCGGGGAAGCCAAAGCGCAGGTCGAGGCGAACATCGGGCTTGGCGGCTCTGTTCACGTCGACGTTCACCCACCCTTCGAGATGAACGGGTCCACAGCCGAGATGAACCTTGGCGTGCCGGGGTAGGGCACGGCCAAGGTGAGCTTTCGCCCGAGCCCGTTCCACCTTTCGCGGGAGAACGACTGCGGCGGCACGGCCACGGCGTTCAAGGCCAGCCCTGGAGGGGATTCGCATCAGCTTCTCCGATACGTCTCGAGATAGTGCCGGTAGGTCACCCGGTCGAGGAAACCCATCTTGACGCCAGCAGACTGCATCCGGCGCCACCGGTTCCAGTCTCCGGGCTCGGCGAGCTTCCAGCTGTTCTCGTTGTAGCGTAAGAACCGGAGTCCTGCGGCGTGAAGCACCGACCCGTGGGTGATGTCGCCGCAAGCAAGTGGCCACCATCCGACCTCGGCCCAGCTGTTTGCTTCGACCTCCATTGTTGCTTTGCTCCAAACGAACTCAAGCCTACGCCGGCGGGCTTCACCCAGCAGGACCTCGACGTGATCGTCGGTGATCTCGTCGTCGTCGTCGCAGGGAGCGATCCACGCCCCTTGGGCAATGGCGAGCGCTGCGTTCATTGGTGCGACTCCGGCCACCATCCACCGCAGCAGGGGATCGGTTGGATATATACCGCGTTCGGCCATGTTGATGAAGCGCAGACGAGGATCCTTGACTGACCTGACCGATCGCTCGGTCGCCTCGTCGCAGTGGTCACCGATGACGAGAATCTCGAGCCGCTCGTAGGTTTGGCGGACAGCTGAGGCGATGGCTCGCTCGGCGACGAGCGGCCCGCGGTTATAGGTTGCGATCCGGACCGTGACGAGCGGTTCGGCTTCGTCTGTTGCCGCCCAGCAGACGTCGCCATCCCCTCGTGCCTGGGTCAGCAACCGGCGTTCGTCATCAGTTCCGAGACGGCTTCGCAGGACTTCGCCGAGGTACTGACCTGGGGCCTTCCGCACATAGGGCCACCGGTGGTGCAGGAAGAACCGACTGTTGTGGACGGCCCGACGCACGAAGCTCGGCTGAGCATCGTACCGGAGCTCAAAGGGACGGGATTTCGCTGACTCGCTGGTCATGCAACCATCATGTCAGCCAGCTTGTTGGTTCTGGTGCCTCGTCCTTGCAGCGGCGCTCAGGTGAGCCGCGTGTTGCGGAGCATCGATGCCAGGATGGCGCGCCCGCGCTGACGCAGGAGCACAAGCCCGAGCGCGCAACTGAACCCACCGCCGAGAGTGAGACCTACCAGCAATCGGATCCATAGGGCGCCGAACTCGAGTGCTGGGCTGGTCGCGAGGGCAGCGCTGGCACCGCCGGCGGCGATTGCCGCCAGGGCCTTCATGACTGTTCGCCGTGCAGCTCCGCTTGAGATCTCGTGGCGCACAATGTGAGGGAACAGGATCACGTTTGACACGACAATCGTGACCAAGGTGGCATACGCGGCACCGATCGGGCCGATCACGACAGCGAAGACGATTGTGAGGACGAGATTTGCCGATGCCTCGACGCCCACCAGCCAGATGAAGACCTTTTGCCGCCCCCGGGCGATCAGCAAGAGGTTGAGCCCATGTACGGGAACGTTTGCCAGCCATACGCAGCAGAACACGACGAGGACAGATTCACCTAGAGCAGATGCGTGGCCGGTGACCACCACGACCACTTCGACGCGCAGCACGATCACTGTCGCGAACATCGCGCCGGCTACAAACGCAGCCACGCGCGTGAGAAAGAGAGTGGCGCTCTCTTGGCCGTCCCTGTCGGTTGTGCCTGCCAGGTGCGGGTACACCGTGTCGTAGCCGGTGAAGAGCAGCGAAGTAGCTTGTGACGGCACGATCGAACCCACACGATAGAGGCCGACGGCCGCGGTAGTCGCAACGGCACCGACAACTACGAGGTCGGTCGCGGAAATAGCCTGTCCGGCGACTGACAAGACCAATAGCGGCGCGGAGAAGGACGCCACCCGACGAATGTCGGCCCAGCCGATTCGCCGGGGGAGGTGACGGAACCACGGCTCGTGCCTCTTGATCCACCAGGCACAGTACCCCTGCGAGACTAGAACACTCGCCAGGAACCCTGCGCCGAGGGCTACAAGATGCAGGTAGTTGATCGTGGTGACGACGACCGCGATCTCGACACCGGTGCCGGCGAGCCCGCCGATGGCCGGAACGTGGAACTGGCGTCGTCCGACAGGGATACCGGCGAACGATGCAGTGCCGAGGTTCAGCGCGACAGAGAACCCGACCAGCAGCACCATGATCGGGACGTGCTTTCCGGTGGCAGAAGGGTCGTGGCTGAGAGCGACCAGGAGCGTCAGTATGCCGGTGGCGACCAGGACGGCGAGACCCCACACGACGTATGTGGTGTGGGCAGCCTCTACGTCGTCTTGAGCTCGATGTCGCTCATCGTCAGTGAACGATCTGGAGTCGCGCGCTGTGGCTCTGATGACGAACATCCTTAGACCGAAGTCGACGGTGCCGAACACGCCGAGCACCGTGGCCGCCAGAGCGTAAAGCCCGTACGTCGATGCTCCGAGATGGCGGAAGGAGAAACTGAGTAGATAGAGACCGCCGAGCGCCGATGTTCCTGCGTTTAAGTACAGCCAGGCGGCATTGTGACCGAGGCCGGTGACTTGGAGCGACTCAGGTTGCAAACCTTCATCGGGTCCTGAGGGAGTGGGGAGCGAGGTCAAGTGTCGAACGCCAGCGTCACTGTCACGGGCTCTCGCTCAGCGTCGCCGACCTGTTGCAGAGTCGGACCGTACCGGCGGCATACCGAGCCACGAATGCCTGCATCATGAGGCAGTGTAGGGCCCGACGTGTTCGCTGCGTGGCACTCCACCGGCAGCCTGTTGCCGAGTGCGGCGGTCGGCTGACATGCGGTGACGGCCGGGATGGTCGTGACTTGAGCAAAGTAACATGGCAGGCAGACCGAAACCATCCCGAGGACGTTGAGGAGAGTTACTCATACATTGAAAAGAGAAATTCCGCGCCCATTCGTGAGTTGTTTTCAGTACTGCCAGGGTTCACAGATATGTCGATTATGGGAGAAATAGTCGATTTTGTGCATCAGTCGGGGGTCGGGTGACAACCGGATGAGCAGTGAGAAGGCGACCGTATGCCTGTGTACGTACAACGGAGGTCTCTATCTGAAGGAGCTCCTGGACAGTCTTGCCAGACAGACACACCTGCCCTCTGCGCTACTCGTCGGTGACGATGGCTCGTCAGACGACACGTTGCAGATTGTCCGCGAGTTCGCAGCCAACGCGTCCTTTCCCGTGAAGGTCCTTTCCAATTCGCGACGCCTGGGTCCTGCCGGCAACCTGGAACTGCTGCTTTCGGAGGCGACGGGCAGTGTGCTATTCCCGTGTGACCAGGACGATGTCTGGGAGCCAACCAAGATCGAGGTGCTCGCGAAGGCGCTCACCGACTCACCCGGCTTCGACGGTGCTATTTGCAACTCGTCGCTGATCGACGCGCGTGGCAGGGTGCTACCCGGCTCGCTGTTCGAGAAGGTCGGACTGGACATGTCAATCCGCCAACTCATGGAATCGGGCAACGCGATGGTGCAGATCGCGGGCCGCAATGTCGTGGCGAGCCACGCTCTGGCTCTCCGGCGGAGAGCGCTCGATATCGTGTTGCCGTTCGGACCTCTCCGTCACGCAGACTGGTGGATCGCCCTCGTTCTTGGCGCCACGACCGGTATTACCGTCGTCGACGATTGTCTTGTTGCGTACCGGCTCCACGATACGAACGCAGCCGGTCTCAGAGAAGATCTGCGGGTCGCCGAGCGAGCGTCGGCAGCAACTGCCGCCCGGTTCTCGAGCCATGCTGACATGCTCGAAGCGGCGATCGCCCGGGTCGATCTGGTGCGGGCGGGGAGGTTGGCTCCTCGTGACCGGGCTGTGCTCGAAGAACGGGTGTCTCACCTGCGCACCCGAGAATCATTGCCGCCGAAGAGGTCTCGGCGCGTGAGCACGGTCCTTCGCGAGGTAATCAAGGGCCGCTACGCCGAATTCGGGAACGGCTGGAGGAGCGTTCTCGTCGACCTCGTGCGCGAGGCGCCGGCCACCGATCATGAATTCGAATAGGTCTAGTCAGTCCTGCTCAGACGCGTTGCACAGTCTGCGAGTGCCGCTCGTTCATGCTTGAGGTTTGGCTTGCTGCTTTCGCGGTTCCGCGAGGAACCAGTACTCCCGTTGACCGAGTCGCCGCAAGATGCCATCACCGAGCCCGGCAAGAACGATGGTCATCTCCCGAGGGATGGCTGATGGCCCATTCACCGCCCCATACGCCCAACACCAGGAGAGCAGCTGGGCCAAGTAGACACTTAGGGGAAGTTGTCGGCGCAGCATAAGCAACGTCGAGTTCCTTGTTATGTAGTAGAGGCGCTGACCTGTTTCGTAGCGCCGCACCCTTCTCCTCACTTCAAACACCTGGCCGATCTGGTGGTCCATCAACACGTCCGTGAGCTCAAGCACGCGCCAACCGCGCGACCGCACAGCTGCGCAGAACGCGTAGTCCACCTGATCCATGAAAAGTGGCTCCTCGAATGGAATTGCCTCAGCGACCTCTCGCCTTACCAGGTTGCCGCTGGTGATGAGCAACCGCCTCTCCCGGAACCCGTTTCCGAGGTCACGAACGCGGTTGTCACGCTCAGCCCACCGCCACGGACCATGTGACATCTCGACCGACTTATGGCGCAGCCCCACCACTCCACACTCGTTTCGCGTGGTTGCGTCGAGAAGATCTAGAGAACCCAGCAAACTGGTGATAGCGCCCGGGTGCAATAAGGTGTCCTGATCAAGGGTGAGCACCCAGGTGTGGCCGAGTTCTTCAGTGGCAAGACGTCGAACCCCGATGTTGAGCGCCGCAGCGATACCGCGATTCTCCCCAAGCCGGATGAGCGCGACTCCTGATAATGGCTCCAAACGGCGCATGAGCGGGACCTGACATTGCGATCCGTTGTCCACGACCACGGTCCGGCTCACTTGTCGTGATGTCTCCTGGAGCGTCAGCAGGAGTGCGTCAATGTCGGGCTCGTGCGTGACGACGACCGCAGCCACTGACACTGCACCACTGCTCGCTCCGCCGCTCATGGGTGACGACAGCATGTCCACCTGTATCCGTCCTGGTAGCACGAGACATCGAGCAGAGGCCGAGCCGTTGTCATGAAGTCGACGTCACTGTTCCGCGCCCAATGAGGATGCTCTCTTCGGCATCAGCCGTGCTTCGCACCGAGACATCGCGGTTGTTCGGAGGTGGTCATCGGTCAGACCTGAAAGGGCTGCCCCTCAAGACGGACCTCAATTCGTGTCGCGTAGGTGGAGCCGTTGAGTTCTGAGCGAGAACGAGAATGTCATATGGGCGACGGGCTTCAGCTGCGGTCGGGGCCCAGCCAGCTTCACTGACAAGAAGCACTGCGTTCCTAAGATCGAACACGTGGTGATGGACTCCCCTCACCGTCCGATTGTCAGCGACTCGGCGCTCAAGGTCTTGCGATGTACGAACGCCAGGATCCCGACGGAGATCGTGACATCGAATGACCTCGCCAAAATGTGTGTCATCATCCTCGTCGACATTGCTTTCGTCATCAGACCGATAATGCTCGATCTGCGTCACCGGTCGTTTCCGGTCAAAGGTACCGTCGCGATGAGGTACGACGAGGCAAAGATAGCCATCGGGCCTACACACCCTTCGCCACTCCCGTATCGCCCGCAGAGGATTGGCGATGTGCTCAAGGCAATGGGACGACAAGATGACGTCATAGGAGTGTTCCCGAATGCCGTGCAGGTCAGTGGCTTCTCTGAGGAACTGGACGCCTGTTGGCCTTCCAGCTGGTGCGTAAGGCGCCCCCTCTTCGAGAGCCTCTCCCCACAACGTTTGAGCGGCGTAGTTGACGTTGTCGATGGCACGCAGCGCTGGATAGAGCGGAAGCATCCCGTGCCTCCGGAAGCGACCGCTCGGCCCCCCGATTTCGAGGCCCGCGGCACCCTCGGCAGCGGCAAGAGCTTCCTCGGCGAGGGAGGACCGAGTTCCGGTCAGGCGGTCTCTTGCGGACTGGATGAGTCCCAGCGTGCCCTGGCTACGCCAAGCGGAGCGTACAGAGCGCATCATGACTGGTAGATCCTAATCCTGGGGTGACAAGAGGCCACTGCCGGTCGATGCCATCGCAGGCACAGCGTCGATGGTAGTCGTATTGTCCAGCCCTCCCGATCCAAGGTGACTAGCGTCTTGCATCACCCATGACAAGTGATCCGCCTGTCCACGAGGTCGCCGCCGTCGTAGTGAACTACAACGCCGGGCCAGCCCTCGGCGAGTGCGTCGCGAGCTTGGAGCGCGAGGGCGTGAGCGCGATCGTGGTCGTGGACAACGGATCGACCGACGACTCGCTCGAACTTCTAACAGAGGCGGATCCACACGTTCGATTGCTCCGACCTGGTCGGAACCTTGGTTATGGGGGCGGTGTCAACTTCGGTGCGCGGCGGGTGGCCGGGGATCTGGTCTTGGTGTGCAACCCTGATCTCGTGTTGCTGCAAGGGTCTTTGGGCGCGATGGTCGACCGCCTCGTGAAAGACCCGTCGCTCGGGCTCGTCGGTCCGGCGCTCGCGACCCCTGCCGGAGACTTACAGCCTTCTGGGCGGGCATTTCCGGTTCTTCGTCGTTCGAGCCTTCATGCGGCGCTGGGGGTGCTGGTTCCTCAGAACGCGTACAGCCGGCGCTATCGGGAGGTCAGCCGCTCACGCGTCGGAACAGGGATCGTGGACTGGGTGACTGGCGCGTGTTTCCTCGTTCGTCGAGAGGCCTTCGACGCGGTCGGGGGCTTTGACGACCGGTATTTCATGTACGTCGAGGAGGTGGATCTTTGCTGGCGGCTCGCGAGGGCTGGATGGCGTACCGGCTATGAGTCTTCAGCTCGTGTCCGCCATCTCGGCGGCGTCTCGACCGCCGCGGTTCCTTACCGGATGATCGTCGCGCATCACTCGTCGTTGTGGCGGTTTGCTCGTCGGACCACTTGTGGTTACGACCGGCTCTTGCTGCCTGTCGTGGCAGTAGGGATCGCCGGTCGGTGCGCGGCTGTGTGCCTTCGTCGCTTCGCCGCTCAGCTCGGCCGGCACCGATGAGCTGACGCTAGAGAAGGCATCGCTAGCGCGCCTTGTCTTCGAAGACGGTTCGCAACGTCTGGCCGATGATCCGCAGGTCCAGGCTCAAGCTTTGGTGGCGAAGGTAGAAGAATTCGTACTGCAGCTTCTCGAGGGCGTCGGTGTCGCTCGATCCGTAGTCATAGTTGATCTGCGCCCAGCCCGTGATACCTGGGCGGACGAGATGGCGCAGGTCGTAGAAGGGGATGGTCTTGGCGAGCAGCTCGACATAGTGCGGTTGCTCAGGTCGTGGCCCCACGATCGAAAGATCGTGGCGAAGAATGTTCCACATCTGAGGGAGCTCATCGATGTGGAGGCGCCGAAGCATTCGCCCGACCTTGCCAAGTCGCGGGTCGTCTGCTGTGGTCCAGTTCGAGGAGGAGCCCCCGGGACGCATCGTCCGGAACTTGTGAATGGAGAAGACGACACCGTCCTTGCCCACCCTGGGCTGGCTGTAGAAGACAGGCCCGCGATTGCCGAACAAGTCAAGAACCGCCACAAGCGGCACAGCTAGGGCAAGGGCGAACATCCCGACCAATGCGGCCACAAGGTCCAACACCCTCTTGCTCCGCGCGTAGGTGGGCCTGTGGATCTCGTTGATGTCGAACAAGAGTGATATGCGCTCGAGCTCCGAGATCGGCAACTTGCCCAGCCAGAAGTCGTAGAAAAGCGAAAGAGTCCGGATCCGCACTCCCTTCGAGTGGAGTTGTGCGGCTTGAGTGACGATCTCCTCGCGCGACTGCGCCTCCCGGTCGAGAACCAGGAGGTTGGCCCTGTTTGCTTGGAAAAGAGCCGTGAGCGGTTCGGGTTGGTCCATGGTGGGCATAACCTCTTGAGGCCGCACTGTGGAGATGAGCAGCGCAGGACGTTTTGTCCGTCCCGCGATCTCGTGACGGAGGCGCTCTGCTTCTTCGTCCGCGACCACGGCGATCATCCTGTCCTGACCTGCCTGGCGCCGCTGTGTTACCCCTGCGAGGCCAGAAACCAGCACGAATACAGGGAGCAGAATGCCAGAACCGACAAACACGACCAACCGAGGGAGCAGTTGGGCTCCGGTGAACAACTGCAACACCGAGATGATGCCGTCGGTTGCCGCGAGTGCTGCGAACGCTCGCGCGGCACGGCGAGCGGGGGAACCGACTGCGTCCGGTAGGCCGGCCGCATAGCTAGTCAGCCAGATCAGTCCTATGAAGACCAAGATCCATGTGAACCGAGGTTCTTGGGTCAACGAATAGGGGGTTGGCGCCACGTACTGCGAATGAACCACTTCGATCGTCAGGACAACGACTACCGTGAACGCGGGGATGAGCCACTTGACCGAGCGAGACATCGACAACCATTCAAGCCGAGCTGAAGGTGTCGGCGGTGCCAATGATGCGGCCGGAGGGTTAGCGCGCGTATTGCCGGGGGCGACAGGACTAGCGTCACGTGTCCCGTTAGGAGGCGCGAGCGCGCTTGGTGTCTTCGCCGCGATCAGTGCCGCGGCGCTTTGCCTAGCTGCATCTCCGAAGACGAACGGTGTCACGTTCACTCCGAAGTTCGCCGTAGTTCTTCTTTTTGCAGCGGTCGGCATCATGCCAGTGATCCACCTGCTCCGCAGTAGGTCTGCGACTCGTGGGGTCGTTCTTGCAGGTGTCGTGTTCCTTGCTGTGGCGTTGGTATCCGCGATTGCTTCGCCTTCGCCGAACATCGGTTTCTTCGGCCTCTACCTCTGGGGTACCGGCTGGCTACTTTGGCTCGGCACGCTCGGGGCCTTCGCCATCGGAGCCTCGTTACGCGCCGCTGATCGGCGCTGGCTTCTTGGGGGGTTGCTCGTCGGCGCGTTCGGTAGCGCCGTGGTAGCTGTGTGGCAGACGGTGGCGAACCCGACAACGCCTGGTCTGGGTCTCTATGACGGCACTCAGGCAGATGCCCTGCTGGGAAATCCGATCTACCTCGAAGCGCTCATGCTTGGCGGGCTGGCGCTCGTGCTCGGCCGGGCTTGCCGCTCACCGTTACGATGGGCGCCAGCGGTTCTGCTGTTCACTGTTGCACTTGAATTCACCGCAGAGCGCCTGGCGTTGCCGATCGCAGCGCTTCTTGTCTGCTACGCCGTTTTCTCCTACGGCCTGCGTCGAGGACTGACCTTCGGCGCGATCGCCGCAGCAGGATACGGCGTCGGGTATCTCGGTGGTGGTTCGGGGCTGGGCTCGAGGGTCATCTCTGGGACAGGAGAGACCACTTTCGGTCTCCGTATCCGAGTCTGGGTCCAAGGAGCGCGCTACGTCATACATCATCCCCTGCTCGGTGCGGGTCCCGGCCAGGTAAGAACGGCGCTCGACTCGATCGCCACTCTGGCTTATGCGCAAAACGTCGAACCGACTCGCGCTCTGACAGACGGACACGACATCTTCGTGGAGGTCGCGGTCACGACCGGTCTGCTCGGCCTCGTGTGCTTTCTGACCTGGTTCCTTGGCGCTGCCCGGATCGCAAGACGGGGAGAGTTTCTCGGATTCGCTCTTGCGATGCTCGCTGTCGAGCTGGTCGAGCCCCTCGATGTCGCTGTTTTGCCGCTCGCCTTCCTGGCTCTGGGCGCTGCCGTCGCCAGTCGATCTAGACGCCCACCGAACGCCGTGGCAGTCACAACAGAAACTGTGTTGCACGACAGCGCCTATGGGCGGATCGGAGCCGTCGTGACTGTCGCGGCGGTCCTCGTGGCGCTCGCGCTCGGTGTCACGATGGTCGCTGGGGACGCGCTCATGTACTCCGCGACGCATTTCGAACCCGGTACCCCTTACAACCTCGCAAAGGCTAAGGACGCGAACACGCTCATGCCCTACTGGCCTGACTCTGCGCTAACGGTGGCCAAAGTAGAAGCATTCGACGCAATTGAACGAGGCAACGTCAACAAAGCCATCTTGGCGAAGTCGCGGCATTGGACGGTCGTTGCTCTTGGTCGCGACCCGAGGAACCCGGAGCTTTGGACCCTCCTCGGGAACTCAGACCTCGAGGTCAACGCGTACGCCCTGGCGCGAAGCGACTATCTGCGTGCGCTGGCTTGTGATCACTGGTTCACCCAAGCCCTGGAGGGACTCGGCGGTGTTGCGGCAGCAGGCCATCATTGGGGCGAGGCGGTGTCCTGGTACCGGCTAGCCGTCGAGACCGCCGTCAGTGAACCGCCTGTGGAAAAGGCGCTGAAGTCTCTGCTCACAGCAGCTCAACAGCATGCTTCTTCCCATTTGCATTGACTCGGGCTCTGGTGGCAGGGGGTGGCGATCTTGCGGGGTCGGGAGCGATGGATCGCCGAAGGGTCGCCGAGCGATTCCCGGTGCGGTAAAGCACGGCGCTTCGACTCGGGGAGTGGCGCCCTTTCGGGTCCGCGAGCACGAAGATGCTCTCTGAGACGACAGCCCCCATGACCCGGGAGCCGGTAACGGCGGTAAGAGCCAGCTGCCCGCTTCGCGCGGTGGATCCGTTGGAGCCGGTCGGTCCGTTCGGGGCACGGGCCGAGACTGCCATCTCGAGCTCAACTAGGGCCAGTACCCGTTGTTGCTCTTTGGAATACTCTATCGGTCGCCAGTCGGTATATCAGAGCTAAAGTCGTCGAGCCAAACGCCGATACAAGTTTGGGAGTTAGTTTTCATTGACCCGAGGAGGAAACCTATGGCAAACGTAGCAGAGAGGCTCCGCGCGCGGCGCCTCAGGATTGAGGCGGGTGGAAACGAAGGCTTCACGCTTATCGAGCTCCTCGTCGTGCTCCTCATCATCGGCATCTTGCTGGCGATCGCGATCCCGACGTTCCTGTCGGTGACCAAGAGCGCCAACAACACTGCCGCGCAGGCCAACCTGCAGACGGCACTGACCGGAGCTGACACCTTCTACACGAATGCCAACCAGACGTACTCAGGCATCTATGTCGCTGCTCCTACCTACGACTCGGACTTGTCGGCAATCGATACCGGCCTCAGCTTCGTGAGTGGTAGCAACTCGACAGGGCCTAGCTCCATCTCGTTGTGGACGAACGGCAACAAGGGAGCTCTAATCATGGCGGCGTACTCGAAGGGCACCAGGGACTGCTGGTATGTCCTCGACCTGAAATCCACCCAGGGGACGGCTGTCTTCACCGAGACAGCGGCCGGCACGTACTACGCCGTAACAAAGACCGTCGCTGGACCATCGGCCTGCACGGCCGGGACGTATTCCTCGGCCGGGACACCTCCCACGGAGCCGACCGGGACGGTCGTCTCGTCGTCGGGCTTCCCAACTGGCTAGTCGGGCGGGTATCGTCCCAATCCGTTGACGGCCTCTGGGACGGCAGGTCGGATTGGACTATGAGACACATATAGAGGGCCCCTCGTTGACCGTGGTCACGGGGGGTCCTCTATGTCTGGCGGACAAGTTCAGCCAGATGAGGCCATTACGTTCCGCCGACAGGGCGAGCCGGCGCTCGGCGTAGCCCAGGATTGCCGGCGTGGGAACTGTCACCGAAGACGCGGCCTGTTTCTCGAGGTTCTCCTCTGTCACGGCGAAGCCCTTCGAGGGCAGCTGTCGCGGATGGGTGGCGCACGAGACCTGGCTCCGAGGATGCAGCTTGTCCGACGCTGCTCTGTCGTCGACCCTTTCCCACCACCGAGCCCGCCTTTCTTCGTTCGAGGCGCATCTCGTTGCTGTCGAGGTCGACTTTGAAGTCCCTCGCGCTGTGTCGGTCCCTTCGTCGACGCGGTCGGTTGTTGACGATGCCGGAATTCCTGAACTGTCGGTCGGCATGGAGTGTCGCGGCACCACCAAGAGGGGTCAACCACTCAGCCCGACCACGCCGGTGAACCGGGGATCATGACCTAAGGCGGCCCGCGCCTGGTCGTGTCGTACCGCGTCACGCCTCCTCCGAAATGGCTCTGGAGTGGCCGGTGTCGTCCCGAAGGCGGTATTGGACAAGGGCCAACGATCTTCGCACCACAACGATCCGGGTGATCTTGCGGGTACCGACGCTGTCGCAGTGGTGGGCGGTGATGCGGGCAAAGTCGGCGCCGTAGCTTGGTCCCGTTCGCCTAGCCCTGAGCCGCTTCGACGGCCGCCCACCGAGCGAAACGTGATCGGCGGGCGGTGGGTGTCGGCCCCTGTGCACTGCCTTGTAAAACTCGTGGCGCTCTGGAGGTAACCTGCCCAGCTCTGGGAAGCCTGAACCTCGTCACACCGCTATCGGTCACGAACACCGAGACGAACAGCAGCAAAGCCACTTATTCACAGCAGGTCCTGCTCAGAGCGCCAAGGATCAAGAAATCGCCGCTCACCAGCCAAACTCCGGCGGGGGACCCGTGTGCCCTCCTACTCCTCGGTGTGGGCGGGCGGAGTATCCACCGATCCGGTCAGGTGGAAGCGATCAGACGCCCATTCATCACGCCAAGCCCACCGCCGGCCATCCCAGCGAAAATTCCAGGTGCTTGCCGCACCACGCCGGAACAGCGAGGGAAACAACGGACCAATTGAGGCCGACCTCACCTTCGAATACTCATCCGCCTTGTTAGTTTTCGAGGGTCAGGCCGCAGGAGCCACATAGGTCGTGTAAGCGGATGCGCTCACGGTCATAGTGTATTGCTGCCCATCGCCTGCAGCCAAGATGTTCGGGCTGGTGCCCCCCGGAGAGAGACTGACTGCACTGATTGTCATGAGCCGTTTCATGGCATAGAAGTCCGTCAGGAACGCGAACACATTCTGATGGGTTCCCGAGACTGAGAAAGAGACGCTTATATCTGAAAGGCCTGCGACGGCACTTGGGCTCGGGCTGTTGGCCGGAGCGACTGACAATAGATCGCAACCCGTCTGGTTTGCGAGGCTGTTGAGTGAATCGACAATACCTGGCGGGTCCTCGGTTGGCGGGATAGCTGTTGTCACTTTCTTGAGGTACGGGAGCTCACGCAGCACCAGTTTGCTCTCCGCCTTCAGCGATGCAAGTTCCGTATTCAATTGGGCCACAGTCGACTGGTCGGAGGTCACCTGCTGCTGAACGGTGGTCAGCTTGTTGGCTTCGGGCGTCATCCACGCGAACCACCAGACGACGAGCAGGATGATCACACAGCCCGTGACGATGAGCACTACCTTCGACTTCAGCAAGTCGAAGTTGAGGCCGCGGAGTTCGTTCATGCTGGCACCTTGAATTCGTTGACCCGACTCGAAACTACCTCGGCGGTAACCCCCAATGTGGCACTGAAGTTGACCTGCTTTGTGGCAGCCTGTGAAAGCCCACTGAATCCGTTTACGGTGAGCTTGCCCGAGCCGTTGATGGAGTAATACCAGTTACGGAAGTACGTGTATCCAGTCGAAGCCTGGAGAGAGATACTCAGCGTCGCGATCTGGGTCTCGGCCGGTGTGAGTGACGCAGCTGCAACCGGGGGCGGGTCGCTGCTTGCAGAGAAGGTGCCGATTGTGCCGCCTGTGGGTGTGGCATTGGCGAGGGCCGCGATCACTCCCGGCCAGTACACTTCGTCGGTCACAATAGGAACGCTGATGTCCTCGAGCCCGAGGATCTGGGCTCGTTCCTGCTGGACTTTGTTGTACTTGGGAATCTGAATCTGGAGGCTCGTGATCTGTCCCTGGAGGCTCGCGACCTGATTCTCCGCATTGTGCACCTTGAGGTAGCGAAGCACGCCGAGACCGGCCATCGCGACTACAAGGAGGATGCCGACAAGGACGACCGCGCGCTCTAGTTGCTTGCGCTTGCGCCCGAGTATCACTTCAGGTGGGAGTAGATCGAGCTCCTTTACGCCCTTGGAACCAGGCAGCGCAAGGCCAACGACCACCGCGACCGCGGCGTCGATTCGAGCAATCTCGGCAGCGGGCAGGTGAAGGCGAGAGCAGTCGATTCGGTCCAGCGCGCTCCCCTGCACCACAGGTAGTCGGAGCTGCTGCTGCAGCTGCTCGACAAACCCGGATAGGCAAGATCCGCCTCCGGTGACAACAACCCGGCGAACAGGGCTACGGCCTGTCATAGTCGCGTAATAGTCGATCGAGCTTCGCAGATCGGCGATCAGCGACATAGACGCATCGCGTGCCGCACTGACTGCGGTACGAATATGTGGCGCGGGCTCGTCCAGATTGCGTTTCACCATTTCGGCATCGGCAGCCGGCAAGTCGAGTGCGCCCGCGATCGCCGCAGTGACGGTATCGCCACCTTCTGCAATCGTCCGAACAAAATGGAGAACGCCGTTTTCGTGAACCGCCACGTTGGTGAGCCCGGCGCCTATCGCGACAATCGCTTCGGGGCCCTCGATGCCGGTTGCCGGGTCGAAAAGGACCCGGATCATCGCGGAAGAAGTAGGTTCGATGCTGACGGGCGTCAGTCCAGCCGCGGTCACGATCTCGACAAGGGGATCGACAAGGTCGCGATGGGCCGCCGCGACAAGGACCCGCCGCTCGGGTACCCCATTAGAGTCGACAGTCTCTTCCAGTGGACGCGCGGAGATGAGCGCTCTGTCGATCGCAAATGGGATGACGTCAAGCGCCTGCAGCCGCACTGCGGAATCAATTTCCGAGTCAGGCACGAGCGGCATCCCGAACTCGCGCGTAATTGCGCGAAGTCCGACAATTCCCAGATGCACATCTCCAGGCGAGAAGCCGCCTTCTTTCATGCAGCGTTCCAGGCAAACGCGCACCGCGGCGACATCGAGAATCACACCGTCAACAACGGCTCGTGGCGGGAGGGCGACTTGGCCAATACGGATGAGCTCAGGCTTTCCACGCCCTACGAGCACTTCGGCCATGCGGACCGCGCTGCTGCTGATCTCGACACTCAAGCGTCCCGTAGCCATCAACGTGCTCCTGACACTGAGAATGAACCAATCATGCTGGAAACTGCCGGAAACATGCTAGCGGTTGACCTTTCGGATGGCTGATATTGCAAGGTCCCGGTACGGCGGCCAAGTTCTGTCAACAATCGCAGACATATCGTGCGCAACGTTCTTCATATCGGCTGTTTCCAGACGCTCCTTGAGCTGGGGGAGCGCAGACCCTTGTTGAGGCGTTCGTTCCTGCACTAGATCGCCGTTCAATCGGGAGCTAGGCCGATGGAGATTGGAGCAGCTTC
>Ga0302320_10011612_pt1 | contig 18600 bp, 9 predicted proteins | sample Bog_T0_3_FD_202130 | JGI IMG/M metagenome (GOLD analysis project Ga0302320, IMG submission 202130) | Peat permafrost microbial communities from Stordalen Mire near Abisko, Sweden - Bog_T0_3 | ecosystem: Environmental > Terrestrial > Soil > Wetlands > Peat | place: Sweden: Abisko, Stordalen Mire...
ATTCATGCAGATATTCGTAACCAAACTTGAAGCTATGATGGCCTTTGAGCAGCGAGTAGTTGAACTTGGGATCGATGACGGTAGGATTAACCACAGTGGGCAGTTGGGTGTTGCGGCCAAACTGGGCAAAGCCGGTCACGGCGACGGTGTTCAGGCCGCTGGCAAAGGATGGGTCGGAGGGTACGTTGGGCTCGCCCGCTGCGACCAGCATGTTGGGCAGGCCGATCGACGCCGGGTTTTGCGCACCGCCGTTCCATGTATAGCCAAAGCGCACATCGATAGCCGAGGCTGTATTCAACTGGATGGTGTATCCCACGGCCAACTGCTTGTTGTATTGGAAAATGTTGCCCTTTGCGGTCGAGTAGATGGGCGCCGGTATGGGGGCCGGATCGAGCGCGTTGAACCGGCGCTGGCTATAGCGGGCAAAGACGGTCGCGCGCGGCGAGATGTTGTAATCCAGGCGCGCATCGCCCTTGTCCGAGTCCTCAGTTCCCAACGGGAATGAAGTGTAGTTGTTGCCTGCGCTCACGTTCTGCGGGGTCAGGCCGCTGGTGGGCAGGATACCCAGGACAGTTGTATCCAGGGGGCTGATCTGCGGCGTCGTAGTTCCAGGCAGGTTGGTGGCCTGAAGCGCGGCGATGGGAATGACGCCGGTCGCGTAGACGGCTTTCGTATAGGGATTGGTAATGGGAATGGCTTTGCCGTTTTCGTCGAGGAATTGCCCTGTGGCCCAAGATGCGGGAGGCAGCGTCGCCTGCTGGGCGGAGTGCAGGATACGGCGGAAGCCTTCGTAGTCGCCGAAGAAGAAGACTTTGTCGTGGAATTTCTGGCGCAGCACGGGACCGCCGATGATAGCTCCAAACTGATTCTGGATCAGGGCAGGTTTCTCGCCGTTGACCGGCGGAATCGGCCCGTTGGCGTTCAAGACCGTGTTGCGCAGGTAGTCCCAGGCGGCGCCATGGAACTCGCTGGTTCCGCGGCGCGAGACTTCGTTAACCAAGCCGCCGGCCGACTGGCCGAACTCCGCGCTCTGGTTGCCGGTAGTGAAGCGGAACTCAGAGAGCGCATCGGGACTGAGCTGACTCTCCTGATTGGAGAAACCCAGATCGTTCAGGCTCCAACTGTTGTTGTCCAGTCCGTCCAGCAGGAAGGAGTTGACCTGATTGCGCAGGCCATTCACGTTGTAAGCGCCTTCCCGGCTGGTCGCGCCTTCGATTTCCAGAAACGACTTGTTGACGCCGGGTACGACGAGCGCCAAGTCGGCCGGATCTCTGCCGTTCAAGGGTAGATTGACGACCTCGGTGGGATTGATCACCATGCTGCGATCGCTGGTGTCGGTTTCAAGCAGGACGGCCGCCGCTGCCACCACCACCTGCTGGGACACAGCAGCAGGATAGAAAACCAGATCGACTCTCTGGCGCGCGCCGACGGTTACTGTAAACGCCGAAGTCGTGGCATCCTTGAAGCCGGCGTGGCGCGCCGTGACAATATAGTCTCCGGGAGCAATGCTCGAGAATGTGTAGTCGCCCACGGCGTTGCTAACGGTGGTTTTCAAAAGGCCGGTGCTGAGGCTCTCAAGCGAAATCGGGACCTCTGGCACCACTCCGCCGTTGATTTCTTTTACGGTCCCGAGGATGCTTCCATTGTCGAATTGGGCATGCAGGACGGTGGCGGCAGTGAAAAGAACAATTATCCAGAACAGACTACGCAAAAACGACATAGGACTCCTTCGTAGGACTCTCCTGAGAATCGGAGGTCACTACAAATAGCAGACGATAGTACTCGGCAAATCTGACACCATAGTACTCGATTATCCGGATTATGCAATAGAAAAGTAGCTACGAATGCCATACGTCTCCGCCTGAGCGGCAATCATCTCTCAATGCATCAACCGTGAAATGGTCAAAAACGCACTATATTATGCAATTATTTGCACATGGCGATGGCTGATGAGGTGGGGCAGAGGCGGGCACATGGACAGTTTTGCTCAGGAATTCAGCAGCAGAGCGATGGATCCCTATGATTCCGGCCATCGCATTCGTCAATCCGAGCGTTTTCTGGTCAGCTTCGGACAGCACAGGAGAATCGTATCGCCCGGAAAGTCGATGGCAGGGTGAGACGCGTTACTTATAAGTTACCTTGGTTCGTAGCCTATGTGACTTATAGGGGATGCGGACGCTTGTCTTGGACGGTGCTTAACCGCCGCTCGACGGCGGGACTTGCCGAGATAGAAAGCTCCGGTTCCCTTTAGCGATAACACCGAGGATATCTTGTCTTCGCATGGCCCACCTTTCGGGCGGCCTGGTCAATCGGCTCGTTCAATGGCTCCGGTTGTGGGGACATCCCATCCCCTCTGTTTATGCCGTATCCAGCGATCCACACTAAATGCCGCAATTTGTGCAACCTGTAAGCGCCCAGGTTCATGTTACTTGCTAGTTAGTATCTTCTTATTACCAATGAGGGACACCGCGCGGTTACGAATGTGGCACCGGACTAGCCTTAAATTGGGATTGGCCTCACTGAAGCTTTTCGGGATAATGAGCCATTGTTGCTCTCAATATCGAGCAGCTTACACAGGCTCTGTGAGGAAGTTACCCCATGATGATTAAGGCAAGCGAAACCAGATTGGACAAGATTGCGACGCGTTTTGGCGCCGGAATCGTCACCTTGATGGTTGCTTTGGCAATGGTTTCAATGTCGCCTATGTCTGCCGCGGCACAGCAGAAGTCAAACATTGCCGGTGACTACGCTGGAACCCTCGGCCCCCTGCACATCAAGTTGCATCTGAAGGTTGATGCCGCAGGCACTGTGAAGGGTACTCTCGACAACCCCGATCGCGGTGCCATCGGCATCCGTTGCGCCAACTTTCAGGTTGACGGACAAACGTTTAGTTTCACAGTTCCCGCCGTAGCGGCAAAGTGGAAGGGGACTGTCGCCGCCGACGGTACTCTCAATGGAACCTGGGATCAGGGCAGTTCGCTTCCCCTCAACTTCGCCCCCGACCCGACTACCCTGACAGCCAAATCCTCCAAAACCGGAGACGCGCTGTAGGTTCAAGCGTTACGGAAAAAAGCCTCCGGCGGTAGAGATGCCTCATTGCGCAGGACGGCCGCCCCATCTCTGATGACCAGCTTGGCGCTATTGCCGGCCCCACGTTGCTTCCGCAATGTCCACGCGATCCTCGCCCCCGACCGCTCAGCCCATCCCCCGCCATCGCCCACTCCCGCATGGTGAGTTGAATTAGTTGCGCAGATCCAGCGTGCGATTCACCGCAGACTCCCTCAATCAACAACAAGATATCGGCAACAGTACCCTCGACCTTCTCATCTTCTCATAGCACTCGCCGGAAGTAGAAAGACCTAACCTCAGTGTTTTTCTGTAGTTAGGTCTCTTTATTGAATATCTTGAGATGTTTCTGGAAGAGGTCTATGGCGGAGAGCGAGGGATTCGAACCCCCGATACCCTTTCGGGTACGTCGGTTTTCAAGACCGATGCCATCAACCACTCGGCCAGCTCTCCGCAATTTTGAGGCTGTTCCGATTGTAAGGCCGAAAGCGCATTCCGTGAAGATTGTGCGCGAGTAACGGCGCGGACATCGGTTCGCCGTGAAAAAAGTTCACTTCACCTTCATCAGGGCTGCGGCAGCACCAGCACTTCCACGCCGCTGGCTGCGTCCTTTTGACGGAAGATTTGCTCGGTGGCCTTCTGAAACTCTTCCGGTTTGGCGTTGGGGATGTCTGTGAAAGTCTGCGGATTGCGGTCGGTGAGCGGGAACCATGAACTTTGCACCTGAATCATGATGCGGTGGCCGCGTCGAAAGGTATGGAAGAGGTCGGGCATGGTGAAGTTAATTTCTGCTTCTCTACCCGGCGTGAGCGGCTCGGGCTTCTCCCAACTGTTGCGGAATTTGGCGCGGAAGGGCTCCCCGCGCAGCAACTGCTGGTAGCCGCCCATGTGCAGCGGCGCCGCATCGACGATGCGCTTGTTGCCGTTCAAAGAGCTATCCGGATCGGGATAGTCCTCCGGATAAACATCGATCAGTTTCACGTCGAAATCGGAGTCCGTGCCGGAACTGGCGATCTTGAGTTTGGGCGAAATGGGACCGGCAATGGTCACGTCCTCTTCAAGTGGGTCGGTCTGGTAGACCACGACATCGGGCCGGGTGCTGGCAAATCGCTGGTCGTCCACCATATAGCGCTGAGGCACAGTGTCCGTGGTGTAGCCCACAAAGGGTACGGGATGGTTGGGGTCGCTCAGGTACTCGTCTACTCCCTTGGCCTCGGCAGGCGGGTCGAAGCTTAGCTTGCCGCCGGCGTGGAAGTAGAGGGTTTTAGGCTGAGCGGCCTTGGGAGGCCAGGCCTCGAAGCTGCGCCAGACATTGGTTCCGGTCTCAAAGACCACGGCCTTGGGCTGAGCCGCGCCTTTGCCTTTGAGGTAGTGCTCAAAAAAAGGAAATTGGATATTGCTGCGGAAGTACTCGCTGGTCTTCGCGTTGAACTGCACATCGCCTAAATGGTCGCCGTCACTGCGCGCCCATCCGCCGTGGACCCAGGGCCCCTCAACCAGCGTACTGGGCGTCTGCGGGTTGAACTTACCGACGGCGTTGAAGATCTTGTAGGGTCCGCTCAGGTCCTCAGCATCAAACCAGCCGCCCACCACCAGCACCGCACAATGCACGTTCTTCATGTGGCGGGAGAGATCGCGGGCCTGCCAATAATCGTCGTAGGTGTTGTGTTTGTACTGGTCGTTGAAAAGCCAGTTGGAGCCTTTCAGGTAGTTCTTGTCGAGGTTGGCGACGTTACCGGCCTGGAGATAGAACTTGTAAGTGTCCGTGGTGCCGAAGTCGAATTCGACCATGGGCTTTGGGGTCATCGGGTTCTGCTGCGGATGGAAGAAGGGCGCATAGAATCCGAAGTTAGCCGAGAGCATGAAAGCTCCGCCATGATACGTGTCGTCGCCCAGAAAGAGATCGGTCATGGGCGCCTGGGGGCTGGCAGCGGCCAGCGCGGGGTGGGAGTCGATGATTGAGGCCGAGGTATAGAAGCCTGGGTACGAGATGCCCCAGATGCCCACTTTTCCGTTATTGCCGGCGACGTGCTTGAGCAGAAACTCGATGGTGTCGTAGGTATCGGAGGAGTCATCAACATCTTGCGGAGATTTCTTCTCGTCGATGTGCGGCCGCATCTCGACAAAATCGCCCTCGCTCATCCAGCGTCCGCGCACGTCCTGATACACGAAGATGTAGCCGGCCTTCTCGAACTCGTCGGAGGGACCAAGGTGCGATGGAAACTGATCTTCGCCGTAAGGGGCAACGCTATAGGGGGTACGGCCCATCAGGAAGGGATACGGGCCGCCGGCAGCATCCTTGGGCACATACACCGCCGTGAACAGCCGCTTGCCGTCGCGCATGGGAATGCGGAACTCGTACTTGGTATAGTGGGCGCGGACATAGTCCTCCTGGGACGCGGCGGGGGCCGGCTGTTGTGCGCGGACAACGGTAAGCGCGAGGACAAGAATGGCCAGAACAACGAAAGGGAGACGGCGCGGTTTAGGCATCGGCTACAAGAACCTCCTAAGAAATCGAGAGTACCCCAGCACGGCGGTCAATCCGCTCCTACTCTCTTTATTCGCTCTACTCCTCACCCTTCTTCGACATAGCTGGCGGACTTTCCGGCTTCGTCAACGGCCTGGTGATGTCGTCGAGGTAGGCGGGCGCGGCATCCACGCGCTCGAGAGCCGGATAGCGCTCGCCATCGTGGTAGTCGAGCTCGACAGTGGAAACAAAGGAGTCAGCTTGCACGATGAGATGTATTGGCTCGGTATTGCTTTTTGCCCCGCGGATGGCGGCCTGTAGCGCATCGGAAGAAAAGATCTGCCCATCCACGGCGATGATCTTTTCGCCGGGGGCCAGGCGCGCCTTATCCGCGGGCGAGTTCCAGCGCACATCGCTAATGCTGCCGTCCATTCCGATGCGCAGGCCCATGGAAAACCAGCAATCCAGGCCCCTGCCCCGCGACTCTGTCACGGTATCAATCATTCGCTCTGAGGCGTTGGGCTTGTCTTTGAATACCAGCTTGTAACCGCCCTGTTCGATTCCAGCCAGGTCGGCGCGCGGATTGATCTTGCCCACGCGATCGTGCAGGAACGTGGCCCAGTCATAGGGGACGACGGCGTTCAGATCCTGGACGAGCTCATCGAAGTTATAGGTCACAATGAGCGGGCCCGTATTGCCGCCCTTGCCCAGAAAAATCTTCTGGAAGTTATCCAGCGACTTCTCGTTCTTCGTGAGTTTGCGGATGAGCGTGTCGGCGTCCAGCCATAGCAGCTCACCCTCTTGGTAGTAGTCCTGGTCGCGACGCCAGTTGGTCCATGCGGGGTTGCCACCGCGCAGAATGCTGGCGGCAACGGCTGTGTCTGTCGTGGTGCGCCACTCGCGTCCGGGCCGATAGTCGAGATTTGCAGCGGAAATGGCCAGCAAGTCACGATATTGGGCTTGTGTGATGATTCCCGAGCGCGCTGCAAGCACATGGCCGAGATACTGGGTCATCCCTTCGTAGACCCACAGCAATGCGCCTTGCTGCGCGGTGGCAAAGTCGGGCTGATAGAGGCCAACGGGACGGCGGTACTTGCCGTTCCACGAGTGGGTAAACTCATGCGGCAACAGATCGCCCATCGCTAACTGATGGGCATCGTCGGCATAGCCCTTTTCATCCACGCCGTTATCCGAGGACTGGCCGTGTTCCAGGCCGTCTTCGCCTGCCCCGTCTGCCAGCGTCAGCAGGAAGTGGTAGACGTTGTAGTGATGCGAGCTGTAAAGGGCGTCGGCCTCGCGCACCAGGTTGTTCAGTTCAGACAGCAGGACGGGACGCAAACTTGAATCGTCGGGATGATCGGAAACCACGTCGATGAAGTGCTTAGGCGTAATCTCGGGCGCCAGGGGAAACTCATGGAAGTATTGGCCGGCGATGACCGGCGAGTCCTCGAGCTGTTCGACGTTGGTAACGGCATAGTGAGTCGTGGAACTTGCAGCCGGGACCAAGTAGGGACCAGAGCCGATAGGAGTTAGTGCTGTACCGACACCCCATCCAGCAGGAACAATCAGTGACGGCTGAATGGGAATGTCGCGGACCGGCGTATTGGCCGGATAGAGCATCAGTTTTTCCCATTCGAGCACGGCTAGCTTCTGGCTGACGCGCATGGTAACGATGCAGTCAAGATGCGCATGAATCGTGGTCACGCCCGCGGGCACGACGAGGTGGAATTGGTACAGGTCCACGTCGTCGCGCCGCCACGGGATGGGCTGGCCATTGGCGGTAAAAGCCACGCCGGTGATCTCGTCCACCGGACCGGTGGGGCGATGGTCGCCGGGAATCCACTTCGGCGTTGTCAGGGTCAGCGGCCCGGCTGTGACCGGCAGATCAATCTCGGCGTGAAAAAGCTTGCGCGGCGCGTCGGATAGGTCGGCCGTGATTTGGATGGGGGCATTCTGGGCCAGCATGTGACCGAATGCGGCGGCAAGCAAGATGGTCGCGAGAGTCGGGTTCGTAAAGCGGAGCAGCCTGTTCATCGCCGGTTGGGTCTCCTGAGAATTTCAGAGTATCGCACCGTGCCGGGCTGGAGACGATTTTCGCAGCGCACTAGGAGGCTGAGGACAGAATGATAAACCGAACGCGGATGCGATTTTCTTATGCGCTGGGTGCCGGGCCGCGTTACCCTATATGCACAAATCCACAAACAGCCGCCAGCGTCCTCAAACGCCGGGACTGCACCTTTTTTTCGCTAAGAAGGAGAACCATGTCTACTGAGTACCGGAATTTCCTTGCTCTCTCGTACGAGGAGCTGGAAGAGCTCAACCTGGCAGCCAAGGCTGACCGCACCAACCGCACGGCAGCCCACGAGGTCCGCGAGAAGCGGCTGAAATACCTGACCGACGAGAAGCGGATCAAGGCCGTGACCGTGCTGTTCAGCGACCTGGAAGGCCGCTTGCACCTGCTCGACTACGACAAGAAGTTTCTGCTCGGCTCCTATGAGAACCTGACCTTCGACGGCTCGTCGATTCGCGGATTCACAGCGCAAAAAGAGAGCGATCTGCGCCTGGGCATCGACTGGAGCGCCTTCTACTGGGTTCCGGCCGACGTCTTCGGTACCGGCAAGGTGCTGGTCTTCGGCAACGTGATTGACAAGGACGGAACAGCATACTCCGGCGACCTGCGCGGCGTACTTAAGCAATACGCCGACGAGCAGTTCAAGACCAACGGCTACACCCTGAATGCGGCCACCGAGATCGAGGGCTTTCTCTTCGCGGGCAAAGACGCCGAGCAGCGCTATCACGAAACAGGCAAGTTTGAGTTCATTTCCAACGGCGGCTACTACCACTCGCTGCCGCTTGATCCGCTGCGCCAGTTCATTGATACCTCCGCCGAAGTGCAGCGCGCCATGGGCTTCCAGAATGAGAAGGACCACCCCGAAGTTGCGCCCAGCCAATACGAGATCAACTACAGCTACGCCGAAGTTGTCGGCGCTGCCGACCAGATTCAGCTTTACAAGCTGCTCACCCGCCAAATCGCCAACAACATGGGCTACACCGCCTGCTACTTGCCTAAGCCCGTGGTGGGCGTCAACGGCAGCGGCATGCACACCAACGTCTCGGTTTCCAAAGGCAAGACCAACTTGTTCTGGGAAGAAAAAGGCATCGAACAGCTCTCCACCTTCGGCTGGAACTTCCTGGACCGCATCCTGACCCATGCGCTCGACCTTTGCCTGGTCTTCAACTCCAGCGTCAACGCCTACAGGCGCCTGGACCCGCACTTCGAGGCGCCCAACCAGATTCGCGCTTCGGCCACAGACCGCGGCGCCATGGTGCGGGTACCCATAGGCAACCACCGCTCCATGCGCACTGAAGTCCGGGCCGTTGCGCCAGACGCCAACCCCTATCTCTCGCTCTACGGCATCTTCAAGACCGGTATCGATGGCGACATTTCCTCTGTGGAAAACCTGCGTGCCGGCGGCCGCTACTTGCCAGACAACATCCAGAAGGCCATCGACGACTTCCAGTCATCGGCCTGGATCGCCAAGATTCTTGGCTCCGATGTGCAGGGCCGCTATGCCGAGCTGAAACAGGCCGTCGCTAACCGTTCTCCGCGCGAGCTGGGCAGCATTGTCAAAGGCTCCGAGGTGCAGTTCCATCATGCGGTATACAACCAGTCGCTCTGGAATTTGTTCTAGACAGAAGCTGTATAAATCGAACTAGTTCCGGAAGTAAATCCGGACCGGAAAACAGACGGACGGCGCAGTCATCATCGGCTGCGCCGCTCCAGTCGCATTTGACCAGATCCACTCGGGATGCCCCCAACTCGTCCGCAAGTGGCTTTTTATCTGCCGGTAATATCACCGTGTTTGGATGGATTCCAGTCGGCACTTTACGGGAAATCTTCCGTTGCACCTGAGAATCCATCGCAGTCGAGCAGGCGTTCGGCGTCCTCAACAAGGATAGGCGAACAGACCAAAGAACCTGATGAATCCTCAATGGGCCTCGGTGAATCCGTGAATTATCACGCAAAAAGTGTGGCATGATTCAAACAACCCAGTGCATGCAAAACTTTCAAGGAGGCAATGATGCTGAGAAAATGGTGTACCCAAAACCATCTCGTCGCGCTGCTCTTAGGGGTAGCTCTTTCTGTTGCGTCTACCGGCGTTTCTGCCATGGCGCAAACATCGGGCGCAGGCTCAATTACCGGAACCGTGATGGATGCCAAGCAGTCGGTCATTCCTGGCGCTTCTGTGACAGTCACGAATGTCGATACTGGCGTTGATCATGCCTATACGACCAACGGGTCTGGCCTCTACGTGGCCCCATTTTTGCAGCCGGGACACTACAAGATTGACGCGTCCGCCGACAATTTTGGCGCTGTGGAAGCCAAGAATCTGACCCTTCAGGTGGGTCAGACGCTCACTGTCGATCTGACCATGGAGGTCAAGTCCGCTGCCACGACAGTGGAGGTATCGGCCTCCAGCACCATTCTGGATGTCCAGAAGGATGAAGTTTCGCAGGTCGTCGATTCGCAATTGGTCGCAAACCTGCCGGTAAATGCGCGCAACTGGAGCGATTTTGTGCTTCTGACGCCCAACGTGACTCAGGACGGCGGCAGCGGCCTGGTAAGCTTCCATGGCATCAGCGGCCTCTACAACCAGAACTATGTGGACGGCGCGAACAACAATGAAATGCTCTTTTCCGAGGCCCGTGGCCGTGCCAGCGGCGCGCCGTACGTTTACTCGGTCGACTCCATCAAGGAGTTCCAGGCCGAGACTTCAAACTACTCGGTCGAGTTCGGCCAGGCGGCCGGCGGTCAGGTGAACGCAATCACAAAGAGCGGGACCAACGCGGTACACGGAGACCTATTCTACTTTCTGCGCTATCCCACGCTGAATGCGCTGGACCCGTTGACCAAGTACAACGCGCTATTCAACCAGCCGAATCCGGTGATTCAGGCGTTCCTGCTGACACAGCCGACGCACCAGCAACAGCAGTTCGGCGGCTCGGCGGGCGGCCCGATCATCAAGGACAAGCTGTTCTACTTTTTTACCTATGATGGATTCCACAAGGTGGGCAAAGCGCTGTATACGGACTCCAACTATATTTCGACGCTGCCATCGGCGACGACCCCACCCCCTTCGGGCACCTCGGCCAGCAACACCATTACGCCAACGCAGTGCCCGTCCACGATTTCCGCGACGCAGTGCATCAACGGCATCCAATTCCTGATCAACCAGTCAACGGCTGCGCCGACGCGCTTCTCAAAGGAAGGCCTCTTCTTCCCGCGGCTGGATTACCACATCAACAGCAAGAACGATGCGTTCATTGACTTCAACTTCGCCAATTATCAGTCAGCGTACGGATACAATTCGTCGGCGACGTTCAGCAACAGTTCGCCTTCGACCAACGGGCCGACCTACTACCACGAGCGGTTCCTGGTCGGGGGGTGGACTAGGCAGATCGGCAATGCCAGCGTGAATGAGTTCCACGGTCAGTGGGGACGGGATCTGGAGACGGCGGGGGCTTATGCCTCGGGTCCCTCGGTTGGCATGGGCGCGGTCACATTTGGCATGCCCAACGCGCTTCCGCGCGCGGCAGAGCCCGACGAGCATCGCATCCAGTTAAGCAATGTCTTCTCGACTTCCAGAGGCCAGCACACGCTGAAGTTCGGCGGCGATGCCAACATCGTTCATGAGGTGATGATCAATCTCTTCCAGGGCGGTGGCATTTACAGCTATGGCGAATCAACCAACGTGGCTAACTTCCAGGACTGGATTCAGGACGCCTTCGCTGGCCAGTCGGGCGACACAGATCCCTATGCAGGCTATCGCTACAAATCCCTCATCGAGACGGTGGACCAGGTGAACAAGACGCCGGGAACACAGGGCAAGGACGACTTCTGGATGAAGATGCTCGACGGCTTCGCCGAGGACACTTGGAAGATTGCCCCGAACTTTACGGTAACAGCGGGCTTGCGGTACGACATCCAACTGACGCCCAGTCCTGGCCGGGTAAACCACCTGTTCGACCCGATCTCCTCGGAGTATACAAGTTCGATCAAAAACGTGACGGACCGCGTGCAGCCGCGCGTGGCTTTCTCCTGGTCGCCGTATAAGGGCGCTGTGGTTCGTGGTGGATACGGGTTGTTCTCAGCCCTCAATCAGGGCAGCACGTATTACGCAATGCGCGTCGAGAACGGCGTAGTCCAGTTGAACTATACGTTCTCAGGATGCTATTCGAGCAAGAATGGAACTCCGCCTAACAACGATGTCTGCCCAACACCGCCGGCAAGTGGAACAAAGCTTCAGTACCCAAATCTGCCCTACCAGCCTTCAGGTCCGGCACTATCGAGCGCGCTATTCCCTACCGGCGGCGCAGCGCCCACAGTCGCGCTCCCGTCATCCTCCACAGTTAGCTACAGCTTCCATGGGTTGGATCCGAACTTCGTTCCGCCTTTTGCGCATGAGATGAACCTGAGCATGGAGCAGTCGCTGCCCGGCAAGCTTTCGTTGCAGGTGGGCTATGTAGGCACGCGCGGGATGCGGCTCCCGGTATTCATCGACTCAAATCTGGTGGGCGTAAAGCCAAGTGGCTTGGCTAGTTATCTCGTGCAGGATGCGAACAACAATGTTACCAAAACCATCACCGTGCCAGTGTACCTGCCCACGGATCGCCGTAACCCGCTTTTGTCCAGCTTCAACACTGGCTTCAGCGTGGCCAACACTTGGTATAACGCGATGGCTGTGACGGTACGCCGTCCGTTCGCTAACGGTCTCGAGGTGCTGGGAAACTACACATGGGCTCACGCCAGCGACACGGGCCAGGTGGGGGGTGCTAATGGCACCTTCTATGGCGGCGACACCCCGTCGGACCCGAACAACATTCGCGCGGATAATGGACCGTCTGACATCGACATCCGAAATCGCGGATCTCTGAGCTTTGTGTACCAGCCCAGGATCATGCAGAACAATAAATTGGCGAAGTACATTCTGGATGACTTTCAGTTCTCCGGCGCGGAGATCGCTTCGGGCGGCGAGCCCATCTTCCTGGGCGTCAGCGGCACCATCTACTCGGGCAACACCAGTTCATCGAGCTACGCCGATGAGGGCGGCATTTACGGTGGCGCCATCAGCTCCAGCTCGGGAAGCGCCACCAGCGGACGTCCTCCTCAGATCGGTCGCAACAGCATCTCCATGCCGGGGTTTAACGACTTCGATCTGCGGGTGACGCGGAACGTGCCGATCCACGATAAAATCTCCATGCAATTCAACGCGGAGGCCTTCAACCTCTTGAACCACCAAATCGTCACGGGCGTGAACAGCACCTACACAACATTTCTGGCGCCCGGAGCGAGCGTAAAGGTGAACTCGACACTAAGCTACACCTGCAACATCGTTACGCCGCCAACGGGCTCCAGAGAAACCGGATGCTTTGTACCCTACCAGGGTACCGGGCTTTCGGCCTTCGGCGCTACGTCAAGTACGAGCAGCAGCACCCTGTACGGTTCGCGGCAGTTGCAGATGTCCGCCAAGTTGTTCTTCTAGCCTCAGGCCAAATCTGCGTGAACCAAGGGCGGCGGCTTCGGCTGCCGCCCTTGATTTGTCTCGGCTGACGTGACGTACAAGCCCCGCGCCGCGAATGGTCTGCCCTTTTTCCTCACGGCTCCCTTATATCGAATGTGTTACAAGCTTAGGTACGGGGTACAAGCGGTGTGGGATCGGAAACCGGAGCGGGGCGGATGCGGTCTATCCGCCGGGAGACCGAAGCCCATTGGCGTCCGCACCCTGAATTTTAGGTAAAGAAAGCTCCAGGTCCTCATGAGCGCTGGTCAACCTGTGGAATTGGAGACACTGTACGGCGATTATCCGCTCGATCAGGCCTTCGACGAGATGCGCGAGGCGAGCGGTGAGGTGCGTCCGCAGTACCGGGCGCTGGCCGAGACCCTGGCCGGGTTGCCCCCGGATGAGCTGATGCGGCGAAAGCAGTCGGCCGACCTGTCGTTTCTCACTCAGGGCATTACGTTTACCGTCTACGGGCGCGACGAGGGTACGGAGCGCATCTTCCCCTACGATCTGCTGCCGCGGATCATCACGGCTCAGGAATGGGACCGCATTGAGCGCGGCCTCACCCAGCGCATCACAGCCCTCAATCTCTTCCTGCGCGACGTCTATTCCGAAGCCAAGATTCTCAACGACCGGGTGATTCCCCGCGAGCTGGTCTACAGTTGCAAGCACTACCGGCGGCAGATGCGCGGTTTGCAAGTGCCGCGCAATGTATATATCTCCGTGGTTGGCTCCGACCTGCTGCGGTTGAATACCGGCGAGTTTGTGGTGCTGGAAGACAACCTGCGCGTCCCCTCGGGCGTGAGTTACATGCTTACCAACCGCCGGGTGATGAAGCGGACCTTCCCGCAGCTCTTCCACAGTTACGGCGTGCGGCCCATCGAGCACTACGCGCAACTGCTGCTGGCCACGTTGCGTTCTCTGGCCCCGGAGGGCCGGCCAGAGCCGAACATTGTGCTGCTTACGCCGGGTGTCTTCAACTCCGCCTACTTTGAGCACACTTACCTGGCGCGGCAGATGGGCATCGATCTGGTCGAGGGCCGCGACCTGGTAACCCACGACAACATCGTCTACATGCGCACCACAGACGGCCTCAAGCGCGTGGATGTGATCTATCGCCGCGTGGACGACGACTTCAGCGATCCGCTGGTCTTCCGCCCGGACTCGTCTCTGGGCTGCGGGGGATTGTTCAATGCCTATCGCGCCGGCAACGTCACCGTGACCAACGCCTTCGGCACCGGCCTTGCCGACGACAAAGCGGTCTATGCATATGTGCCAGACATGATTCGCTATTACATGGACGAGGATGCCATCCTGCCCAACGTGAAAACCTTCCTGCTGGCCGAGGACAAGCAGCGCCAGCACGTGCTGGCCAACCTGGACAAGCTGGTGGTGAAGGCCGTGGGTGAGAGCGGCGGTTACGGAATGTTGATCGGCCCGCAATCGACAGCCCGCCAGCGGGAAGAGTTTGCCCGCCAGATCGAAGCCAATCCGCGCAACTACATTGCGCAGCCCACGCTGGATTTTTCGCGCGCTCCGTGTCTTATCGGCGATCGCCTTGAGCCGCGCCATGTGGACCTGCGGCCCTACATTCTATTTGGCGACAAAGTGAGTATTGTGCCGGGCGGCTTGACCCGCGTGGCTCTCGAAAAGGGTTCGCTGGTGGTCAACTCCTCGCAGGGCGGCGGCAGCAAAGACACATGGATTCTGGATCAGTAATTAAACGCTGAGTTGGGGAGAGCAAGACGATGTTATCGCGCGTTGCAGACAGCCTGTATTGGATGAGCCGCTACCTGGAGCGGGCAGAGAATACCGTGCGCCAGCTCGACGTGACCATGAGCCTGATGCTCGACACCGGCGGCGCCAGCTCAGAAGCGCGCTGGAAGAGGCTGATGGCCTCTCTCGGAAAAGCAACCGCCGTAGAATGGAACGGCGATCTGGATGCGATGGCCAGCACCCTGGTCTTCGATAGCCTTAACCCTGTGTCGGTTACCTATTGCATGAACGGAGCGCGGGAGAACGCGCGCCAGGTGCGCGAAGAGATTTCCAGCGAACAGTGGCAGCGGCTCAACCGGCTCTTCCATCATATGCACTCCCCGCACACGCAAGCCCAATTTCGCTCAAACATCAACGATGCCCTGGCATCGGTGCTGGATGGCATTCACCTGTTCAAGGGCGTGAGCGATACCACCATGATCCATGGCCAGGGCTGGCAGTTCATTCGCCTCGGCCGCTATCTCGAACGCGCCTACGCCACCGCGACACTGTTGGAGGTCTGCCAGGCCGATCTCTTCCACCCGCAGGAGCGCGAACACTCCGGCTACCAATACCTCGAATTGGTGGGGCTTCTGCGTTGCTGCACATCTTTCGAGGCCTACTGCCAGGTCTATACAGCCGAGCTCTCGCCCGACCGCATTCTGGAGTTTCTGCTGCTCAACCGCGAATTTCCTCACGCCATCCTCTACACCGTCGAAGGCATGCGTCACGCCATCGAATCCGTACAACGCACAGGCGGCCGCCGTACCCCCGATGAGTTGATTGCGGTCATCGGCAGGCTATACGCCATGCTTGTCTATACCACCATCGAAGAGATCCTGGCCGGGGATACCGCGGCCTTCCTGCACGCCATCCGCGAGCAATGCATGCGCATCCACGAGCTCATCTACCGTTATTACGTGCATTACTCCATCCAGTCCGCGCTGGCCAGTTAACAGATCGGGAGCGAGCATGAACTTTTATTCCATCCGGCACCTTACGCGCTTCCGCTACTCGAAGCCCATCAGCGAGAGCATCATGGAAACGCGCATGCACCCGCGCTCGGACTCGAACCAGCACTGCCTATCGTTCTCGCTCTCGGTGAGCCCGCGCTGCCGCGTCTTCAGCTATCGCGACCACCTGGGAAACAACGTGCAGCACTTCGATATTCCCGGCGAGCACAATCAATTGGTCATCGTGGCGGAGTCGGTTGTCGAGCAGCAGGTGCTGCCCGACGTACCCGCGTTTTTATCGCCCGATGCCTGGGGCGCTCTCGACGACATGGTCGAGGCCGGCGACTACTGGGAGATGCTTCTGCCTTCGACCTTTGCCGTGGAGACTCCCGCCGTCACGCTGCTGGCTAAACAAATGGGCGTTACCCGCCGCGACGATCCCCTGATGCTGGTGCAGGAGTTGAACCAGCGGCTCTTCGACTACTTCAAGTATGTGCCCCGCTCAACGCGCGTTGACTCGCCGATCGACGAGGCCATCATCAGCGGCGAGGGCGTCTGCCAGGACTTTGCCCACACCATGATCGCGCTGTTGCGCCACGTGGGGATTCCGGCCCGCTACGTCTCCGGCTATTTGTATCGCAGCCGTGAGGACCACGACCGCTCAACCCCCGACGCCACACACGCCTGGGTCGACGTACTCATGCCGCATCTGGGCTGGATCGGCTTCGACCCCACCAATAACCTCGTCGCCCACCACCGGCATATCCGCACCGCGGTGGGCCGGGATTACGCCGATGTGCCGCCCACCCACGGCATCTTCCGCGGAAAAACCGATAGCGAGCTCTACGTGGCCGTGCATGTGGAGGCCGGCGAGCAGCCGCCCGCGCTTGACCGCCAGATGCCCATCCCCGAGGACTGGAGCGTGCTGGTGGAGCGCGCCCAGCAACCGCCAGAGGTCGCCATACCCTTCATCGACTTGCAGCAAATGCAGCAACAACAGCAGCAATAGGAGCATCCAAACTGACGCAATCGCAAAGCCAGAAGCGCCGCGCTCGATCCTTCTTCATACGATAAGCAACTGACCGCGAAGGGCTGCGAGTCGAAGTTAAGGTTAAGACGTTCTCTCTTGGCTCACACCCTGCCCCACGGCCACGGGCGGCAACTCCAGGGCAAAGTAAGTATTCAGCAACTCCCGCAAGGCGCCTGCAACCGCTTGGCGTCCAAATTTTGCGTCGTAAGTCTGCCGGGCAGCCACCGCGATCTCATTGAGGCGATTTGGCGTATCGATCAATTCCTTGAGAATCCGCGCAAAATCGCGAGGATCGTCGGCAATGAGAATATTGCGGCCGGGTTCTAAATATCTGACCCCACCCGCGGCCACTGTCGTGCAGAGAACAGGCAGGCCGTAGGCCCACGATTCGATAATCCGCGAGCGCCTGCCGGTGGCCTTGGTCGACGCCACAACCTGAAGATCGTTTCGGGCATACGCCGTGCGAATATCCTCCACAAAGCCGGAGAATCGCACCATGGGATACGGCCGGGCCATCTCCATGATCGCGTTGGTTCGCGCACCGCCAGGCGCAGAAGTACCCACAGCCTCGATCTTCAATTGCGAGAGAGTCTCAGCGTCAAGCAGCGGAAACACTCTGGTGAAAAGGAATTCCAGAGAGCTATAGTTCGCGGGAAGGTCCAAGGCTCCCACATGCAAGAGGCGCAAATGCCCGGCTGCTCTGCCTGCGCCCGCGGCAACCGTATTGTCGCCGTTTGTAATGCTGATCGGGAGATATGCCGCGCGAGGAACACGCCACTCTTCGACAATCTGTTTCGCATCCTCAGGCGCAACGCATGCAACCAGCCCGCTTGCGCAGGCTACGGCGCGCTCCAAATCCGATACTCGCCGCAACTTCCGGCTCTCCCAGCCATAGGGCTGCCGCTTCTCGCGTTTCTCGTCGATAGCGGCATCGCGCACAAGGAATTCCGACTCAATGTCGTGGCAGGCCCATAGCGTCCTCGCCGCGGGCAGGCGTGGAATTACATTCGCCGTTTGCAGGTAATGGAATACATGGATCGCGGAAGGGTCCTTACGAATACGGGATAGTGCTGCACGCAGGATCGCTTTTCGAGCAGGGTAAAGTTGGCGTAAAGCCAGTTCACCAGGCCACCCGGCCCAGTATGCCAATCGCGTAAGGCATGAGGCCCTATCGGACCTGGCATCGACGATTGTGCAATTGAGCTGCTTGAAATACCCCGGCGAAGAAGGAAGGTTGTCTCTTGTTCGAATAAAGACGAATTCCACTTCAAAGCCGAGATCGAGGAACGCCTGCACTTCAGAGCAGACGGTCAGTCCATGACCGACAGTCCCAGGTTCCGGAGGTATCGAGTCGCAGTAAATGTGGACTCGAGGCAGACGCTCAATTCGCGATGAGTCGCTTGTCGTGGCAATGCTCCGATCATTCTTGAAAAACATTGTCTCGACTCATGAGCCATCTGCGTCTCAGAAAGCAGCCAACGCCCGAATGGCGTTGATCCTGTCATTTTAACTCAACTCCGCCTCGCTTTTTGCCATCGAAGCCGAAGAGAAGGCGAAGCACTGCGCGCGGTGACCTCAGGCACGTGGCCCACACACTGATCCTACGATCCATCTATCCTTCCCGAAACGTAAAGCTGTGATGTCTGGGCCACGCATTATAAAAGGGCGCCCCTTTCCTGTAAGCTGCGGTTGCTGTGCTGAAGCAGTCAACCAAAGCCAACAGGGAGGAACACCCAGATGAATAGTGTGCGATATATCGGGCTTGAT
>Ga0302320_10011613_pt1 | contig 18600 bp, 18 predicted proteins | sample Bog_T0_3_FD_202130 | JGI IMG/M metagenome (GOLD analysis project Ga0302320, IMG submission 202130) | Peat permafrost microbial communities from Stordalen Mire near Abisko, Sweden - Bog_T0_3 | ecosystem: Environmental > Terrestrial > Soil > Wetlands > Peat | place: Sweden: Abisko, Stordalen Mire...
GCGACATTTCGGTGTCCGAAGGTGTCCTATAGGGTGTGAGGGGTTTTGGGGAGGAAGACGATGATCAGGCACTGGCAAATCAAGTCAACAAGTTTCTTGGCAGCGGCGGCCATGGCCCTGCTGCTTTCGCCGGTAATCAAGGCGGATGACGCCCCGCAGGGAACCTCCGGCGCGGCGCGTCTCAGCAGCGTCGAAGGCAAGGTAAGGATTTCGCAGGGCACCCAGGTGCTCGCCGATCCCGCGCTCGTGAACGCACCGCTCTTTTCCGGAAGCCGTGTGGAAACCGGCGACGACGGAAAGGCGGAAGTGCAGTTTGACGATGGCTCCGTGGTTCGCCTCGCCCCTGGCAGCGCGCTCATGCTGACGAACATTAATCCGCAGGGCTCTGCTGTCGTGCTGGAAGGCGGCCTCGGCTACTTCGAATTGCCCGCCGGGGGACAGAGTGCACCGCTGCACATTGCCTTTGCTGACAGCTCGGTCACCGCTACCGGTTTCACGGTGATCCGCGTCAAGCTCGACAATCCTCCGGGAGAAGTTGCCGTCTTCTCCGGCAATGCCCACCTCGATCGCGGCAATTCCGCCTCCGTCGATCTGCATGGCGGCGAAAGTGTCGCCCTCGGCGCATCGGACCCTTCTCAAAACAACGTGGCCGACTCCATCGAGCCCGACTCCTGGGATTCCTGGAACTCTGATCGCGACCAGGCGCTGAACGCCGAAGCCGCAGCCCAGACCGGCGCCGCAGCGAACGTCGCCGGCAATGCAACCCCGGCCTGGAACGATCTCGACGCCAACGGCCAGTGGTACAACGTGCCCAACCAAGGTTATGTCTGGTCGCCGGATGAGGCTTCCGATGCCTCCTTCGATCCGTACGGCAACGGCAGCTGGATGGCGACTCCCGGCTACGGCTACATCTTTGTCTCCGGCTACCCTTGGGGCTATCTGCCCTATCAGTGCGGCAACTGGAACTTCTACGACGGCTTTGGCTGGGGCTGGGCGCCCGGTATGGGTATGGGCGGCTGCCGTCCCTGGTGGGGAACGGGTGGTGGCTATCGCGGCCTCAACATCGGCAACGCTCCCCGCGGCTATCGTCCCATTCCGCATCCCATTCAGCGCGGACCGATCGGCGGCGGCCGGTTCGTAGCTTCCATCGTCCCAGGTGGACGCAGCGGCTTCGTTGCCAACGGCGGCCTGCCGGCTCGCAATCACTACGCCCCGGTCCAGATTGCTGGTTCGACGGTTATGCCCCTGCGCCCGCAACCCACGCAGCAGCGTTACCAGTCCTCGCCTTCGGGATTTGTCTATCACTCGGCGGGCGGCTACCAGGGCGCGAACTACGATCGCGGCCCATCCAACAATGAGCGCACCTCGCCAGGGGGACGCGTCGGCTATGTCCCGGCTCCTGCGAACACGTACACCGCAGTGCCGAACGTTCCTCGTTCCAGCGCCGTCGGAGGGCAGCCCGGCCCCGGCAATCCCGGTTCGAACGCAAACTTCGGTGCGCCAGTCCCTGGAGTTCCCCCGGGCGGCAGGGTAGGCAAACCGCCAGACGCGCACCAGAGCTGGTCCGATCAGCGGCAAACTATCAATCAGGCGCCAACTCGCACCTATAGCCCGCCCCCCGCTCCACCCCGGCCTTCCGGTGGTGGCGGAGGTGGAAACTTTGGCGGTGGCGGCGGCGGCGCACGCCCCAGCGGCGGTGGTGGAGGCGGTAACTTCGGCGGTGGTGGCGGCGGTGGTGGCGGACACCCGAGCGGCGGCGGTGGCGGGGGCGGTGGTTCTTCGCACCCCAGCGGACACTAATCAAGCTGTCGCTACCAAAAGCATTTGAGCGAGGCGGAAATCCATCCGCCTCGCTCAACTTGTTTTAACCAAAATTCCCGATCAAAACTCCTGGCATCCGGAATAGAAAATCATCCAGGTGCCCCATCCTTGCCGGCTTTTCGGCAAGGGTGGGCTCGCTTGCACTCCCGCTCTACGCCCCCATCAAATCCGAGAGCGGCGGATACTTGAATCTCGCCTTGGCGATCGGGGTTCCCAGCACCTCAATGCGGCTCAGATCCCGGCTGCCAACACCCAGCTGCTCGGCGAGCCTAAGCGTGCTGTCGCACGTTTCAAACGGAGGCGTCCCGCGATCGGCCATCGGATCGAATCCCAGCACAGCCGTAGCCACCGCGTCCGTGGAAACGCAGTTCATGCCCGCGATCAGCAGGCCCGGATGCACTGCCTGGTGAACCCAGCCCTTGGCCTGGTTCGGCAGTTCTCCGCCGGTCATCGAGTAGATACCATCGATCACGGCCAGGTGAATCGGCCGCGCTGCAACCAGATCGGCCGTCGTGCGCGGAACCCTGTAGCCGGGATCCTTCGAATTGGTCTTGTCCACCAGCGGCGGTGCGCTCTTCGGCGGCACGCGCGAGCCCGAATGGATTGGCCCGCGGAAACCCGCCGGCACAATCGACGGCTCATCTTCCGGAGCCTGGTCGCTGTAAATCGTCGAAGGCGTAATGCCGAAGCAGTTCTTCATCGTCAGCGTCACGCCCGCCGTCCGATGTTCCTTCAGCTTGGCCAGCGAAACAAACACGTCCGTGTCGCGATACGAATGGTTCAAATCGAAGCCGGCATACATCAGGCCGCCGCCCGGAACCATGAAACGCGCATACTCCTTGCCGTATCCCAGGAAGTTTGTATTCTCAAACTCCACCTTGGTCGCCGCGCTCGCCAGGTCTTTCACGTTCCAGTTAGCCGCAGCCATAAAATCTTCCAGCGGCTTCGTTCCCCATGGTGCGCTTTCCAGCAGCCGCACGCGTGTCGCTCCCGCTTGCCCGCACAGCGAAACCAGTGCGCCAATCACCTGCGGATGCACCCAGTGCGTCATCTCGTTCGGCATGTCGTTTAGCTTGTCTTTCGGCACGCTGGTCATGTTCAGCTTGATGGAGACTGTCTTGCCCTTCACCAGCGGCTTCAATCCGCCAAGCTGATCGAACATGGTCGAAAGCACTTCCACCACCTGGCGGTCGTATTCGTGGCACAGTCCAATCGCCACCGGGCTCGCCGGAGCCTGCAGCGCGTTCAGCAGTTTGGGACTGGCCATTGCAGCGCCGGCTGTCATGCTCATGGCGCCCAGAAACTGTCTGCGGGAGCAATTCGATGTCATCGTCAGCTCAACCTTTCGGACTCAGCGAATTCGTTCTGGAGTCGGCGCTCATACCACGGCGCAAAACAAAGCCAAAACTGGGCCCAATTGTACTCCGGCCAGCGGGCACAGTGAAACAGGCAAGTTCCACCAGTGCACAAGCTAAAAGCTAATAGCTAATAGCTAAAAGCTGCCTTTCTCAGAACCCTAGCGTGACGCCGTGCTCGCACATGTCGCCGAACACGTTCAGCAGGTTCGTGATCCCCAGCAGATGGCGAACGCTTTTGCTCATGTTGATGAGTTGCAGGGAACCGCCCTTCGATCTGACGGAAACGTAGAGCCGCGCCACCGTGCCCAGTCCCATGCTGTCCATGTGGCTCAGGTCGCACAAATCCAGCACGATGCACTTGTGGTCAGGAATCAGCTTGCACACGCGCGTGTAGAAGTTTCCTGAAACTTCTGAGATCAACCGGCCATGGCAATGCACGATCGCCTGATCGCCCTTATGCTCCACTTCGAGGCTCAAAATAGGGGTCGCTGCCTGCTCGGTCATCGGCGATTCCTCTGGTCGTTTTCTGGGATAGGGAAGGGGACTACCGGCTGATCTTCTCACAAATCCACAAGGATTGGGAACCAAAACTGTGCGTCAAGCGGTCGGCGGCGCGGCCCGCCGTTCTCTCCCGCTCAGCAGGTAGATTGCCGCCCGCAGTTCCAGCAGCGGATCGGCAGAGGGTTCAATTCCATCCACGCGCGGAATCGGATCAAAGATGATGCGCTGTTGCTGAGCATCACTGTCGGCCAACACTCGGTTGATCTCAAGAGTGCCGAACTCCAGCAACTCGCGAGACTCCGGCCAATGCTTCGTTGCATCGTCCGTTACGTCGCCCTCGCCCGCAATTTGCACCACGATCTTGAAGCGGAAACCACCCTTCGCCACGCGCACGATCAACTCTTCGAAGTGGTAGTTCTCGGCCAGCCCCGCAACCTGCGCGTCGGTCAAGAAGTCCTCGCCTGTTTCGGGCACAATTCGATAGCGGCCAAACTTCTTCTCTCCATCGGCATTGGTAAACGCAAACGCCGTCACGCCAAAATACGAGATCCGCGCAAGGCTTGATGGAAAAGGCTTCGGCGTCTGCACGAACGCCAAAGCCGCCGGATGAGTCCCGAGAAATTTCTCGATCGGCTTCGGCGAAGCCACATCCGGGCCGCTCGCTGCCGCCGCTTTCAGAAATTCCAAAAACTCGTAGCCGTCGCGCACAGGAAACCCATCCGTCGAGTGGCTCACGATGTCGGTGTGCTCGTGCTCGGCAAGGTTGAACCGGATGGCCAACCCGCGTGGATTTGCCTCCGGCACGTTGTCCGCAATCCCCGGCAATCCAGTCGAGTTCGAAAACCGGATCGACACCGGCGTCGATTCGCGCGCCGCGTGCGCAGCCTTAGTCAACGTCTTCGCCTCCGCCGACGGCTTGAAAACTCCCGTCAGCATCAGCCCTTTGGCATGCGCGGGCCGATATCCGGGATGCGGTCCGAACATCGAATGAAATTGCTGCAGCAGGTCGTTGGCAAGCGCTACCACTCGTTCATCCTGGGGAAGCGGCATAGGAAAACTCCCGTTGGTTTGTGATCTACGCGAACAGTTTAGTCGAGCGATGTTCCAAACATGTCAATTGTTCCGTTGCGCATTACATGAGCCTGCGCCGCACCAGGTCGAGCGCCTGCTGTGTAGCCCATTCCCGCACGCGCGCACGGTCGCCGCGAAACGTCCGGTCCATCACCTCGGTCCGCGACGGGTCAGATAGCGCGATGTACACCAGCCCTATAGGCTTCTCATCCGTAGCTCCCGTTGGCCCGGCGATTCCCGTGATGCCCAGCCCGAGGGTCGCTCCCGTTCGCAATCGAATCCCATTCGCAAGCGCCTCCGCCACCTCCGCCGACACCGCGCCATGCTTCGCAATCAAATCCGCGGACACGCCCGCAAACGCTGACTTCAACGCATCGGAGTACACCACCGCTCCGCCCACAAACGAGCGCGAACTGCCCGCCACCGACGTAATCCGCTGCGAGATCATCCCGCCCGTGCAACTCTCCGCAACCGCGAGCGTCGACTGCCGCAGCCCAAGGTAGTAGAGAACGATCTGTTCCAGCGACTCGCCCTCCGAGGAGTAAAGCCAATCCTCCAGAGCCTCTTCCAGCCGCGACGCCAACTCATCCACGCGCTGCCGAGCCTGCTCCGCATTCGCCTTCGCGCACAGCAGCGTCAGTTGAATGTCGCCCGCGTGCGCCAGGATGGTCGTCTCCACATCCTTGTACGTCGTATAAATCGGCGCCAGCAGCTTGTCCGCCTGCGACTCTGGAATCATCGCCGCCCGCAGCGTCCGCTTCGCAATATGCCGCTCCGGCACCACCTGCTTCAACCGAGGAATGCATTCTGCATCGAACAGTGGCTTGCATTCATTCGGCGGACCCGGCACCAGCACAATCACCTTGCGATAATGTTCAAACGTCACGTCCAGCCACTGCCCCGGTGCGCTCCCATTCGGATTCGTCAACACCGTCGCGCCTTCCAGCACGTCCGCCTGCTTCAAATTGTTTTGCGGCATCGCAATGCGCCACGTCGCCGCCCGCGCATGCAGCGCAGCCACCTGTGCGGCATCCCTGCGCAAACTAATCCCCAGCGCTTCCGCCACTGCCTCACGCGTCAGGTCGTCTTCCGTCGGACCCAGCCCGCCCATCAACACCACGATGTCCGTCCGACCCAGCGCCGTGCGTATCGCTCCCACAAGGTCCTTCATGCGGTCGCCCACAATCGTCTTGAAGGTCACCGTCACGCCGATCTCGTTGAAGCGCTCCGTCAAGTACAGCGAGTTCGTGTCCTGCCGCCACGGCGTCAGCATTTCGGAACCGATCGCAATAATTTCTGATTTCATACCCTGCGCCTTTTACTCCTCGCTTCGTTCCCATTATTCCTTATGGAACTCGTAGTCCCGCTCCACTTTGCAAATTCGTACCTTGAACGCGTCGTACCAAAGCTCGCGTCCGCGCGCTTGCGCCACCAGGTGCGCGCTGTTCTGCTTCCACGCGCCGATGGCCTCCAGGCTTTCCCAGTACGACACCGTAATCCCCAGGCCCTCACGTGCCGATTCCACTCCCAGAAACCCCGGCTGCTCGGCCGCTAGCTTCAACATGGCTTCAGCCATCGCCTCATAGCCGCCATCCCCGCCCGTTCGCGTGGAAGTAAAGATCACTGCATAGTAAGGAGTCTTCGGCGTCCGCGCAATCGTCAATCGCGCCTCCAGGGAAAGATGCAATTTGAGGTAAGAAACTCGGGTTCACCCGGATCAAAATCAAGCCCGCGAGGCCAAGTAGCCGGAAGCCAGAATCCAAAAGCTAGAAGCTAGAGGCTAGAAGCTGCCTCTAGAACAGCTCCAGCCCTTCCACTCCCAGGTCCACATCGAACACAGCTTCATTGGTTGCCAGAATCACCGTTCCCAGCGGAGAAAACGCAACCCCGATCATGTTTGATCCGGCCACCACCAGCGACGCTTCGCCTTTCGCTGTTACCCGCACCAATCCGCGCTGTCCATGCAGGCATGCGGCCACATACACGTCGCCGTCTTTCGAAATCGCCAGCCCCTGCGGCCGTCCCAATCCGCGATACCACGCGCGCGTGTCGCCGTTCGGCTCAATGGCCCAGATGGCATCGTTCGACGAGAGCGCCGGCGCCGTCACGTATACGGTTCCGTTTGCGTCCACCGCCAGGTGATACGCTGCCGGGCTCGCCTCCAGCGTCGCATGCACAAAAATTTGCCGCTCGGGATTGATCTTGAAGATCGTCCCCGACCGGTCGCCCACAAACAGATTTCCTTGCGCATCAAACGCCGCTCCGGTGGCTACGCCCATGCCCTCGGCATACACCGTGTGCTCGCCCGCTGCGTCCACGCGATACACGTTGCCCTCCGCGCGCGACGTCACAAACAAATCGCCCTCGGGAGAGAAAGCTAGCCCCGTCGCGTTCAGAATGCCGGTCACAAACGGAGTCCCATGTCCGTCCGGGCTCACACGCACCACCGACACCGGGGTCTGCTTTCCGCGCGGGCCTGAGATCGTTGCGTACACCATGCCCGACCCGCTCACCGCCGGGCTCGTCACAGGATGCAACCCGTCCGAGAGCTGGTGCGCCACGCGCAGGGGAACCGTGTTGCTCGCGCCTGCCGGATTCCGCACCTCAATCATCCCCGTCGAAGCGTCCGCCGGAACAGCAAAGGCCAAACGCGTCGGCCTGCTCATCAACACTTGCGCGGAAGAGCCGTCCACCAGCACCGCCGGTGGGCCAAATCCATCTGGACCAAGCCGCAAACCGGTCAGCTCCACTTCGCCGCCCGGCAACGCGGCCGCGGGAACAACATCGTCGATGCGAGGTTCAGGAAGTACGGGATGTGCGGGTGTCCGAGGCATGTTCAGAACTTTCAAAACCAGATGCGCAACAGCGCGGCTATACCCCAAGCATACAGGCCGGCGGCTACATCATCGAAGACGATCCCCCAGCCCCCGGGCAGGTCTTCCAGTTGACGCGCGGGCGGCGGTTTCGTCATGTCAAACAGCCGGAACAGCACCAGGCAGATCAGCCCATGGCGCCAGTCGAAGGGGCAGCCGAGCAGCGCGATCCACTGGCCCGCCACCTCGTCGATCACCACAAACTGCGGGTCTTCGCGGCCCACTTCCCGCGCCGCAATGGTCGCCGCCGGAACCCCGATGGCAATCGAAATTACGATGCCCACAATCAGCGCCGCCATCATTCCATGCGGCGAGGGATGTGCCAGCCATGCGTACGCAGCCCAAAGCAGAACGGCTGCCACAGATCCCCAGGTGCCTGGCCCCGGCTTGCCGTAGCCCGCACCAAAGAAGGTGGCCACCACGAACGCCCACGTCGTATGCTTCCGCGCTTCGATTACGGCGACCCCGTCAGTCTTCATCCTGATCCCCGCCGCGCCCCGGTCCTAGGCCGCCCAGGTCTTCCAGCACTTCGGGATCGAGGATCGGCGAACTGATCTTGTACACGCCCGAAGCCCATTTTCCCAGGTCGATCTTCCGGCAGCGGTCGCTGCAGAAAGGGAAGTCCTCATCTTCCATGCGCACCAACATGCCGCACGTAGGGCAGCGCAACAACTTCACTTTTTTCTTGGTAGCCATTCCCGAATTCCCGTATCCGCCCAGCTGGCGTCAAGCAATATCCTAGCGCAGGGCGCCGAGCTTGATGACAAACTCATCCCGCCGCACTGCTTTGAAAGAGCACGGCTTCAGCCGTGGGGCAAATGCGGCAATTTGAATTCTGGCTTTACAGGCTGCTGAAAAACTCCGTGGGTGGGGGTAGTTTGTATCAGGGCACGAGTTTACTCGTGCCGAAAGACCCCAAAAGGAGCGTCGGGCTTCAGCCCCTGCTAATTTTGCCAGGCGCGAGGAACCGGGTGCCCCAGGTCCCTCGCATTTGGGGACCTGGGATTGAAGGAAACCGGGGTGCCCCATCCTTCGCTTTTTTCTGCGAAGGGGGATCGCAGTCCACTCATCCCCGAACGTCTCTCACCCCTACACACGGCCCGCCCGCGCCTTCTCAAACAGATCTACAAACTCCTTGTACCGCTTGGCGATCTCGGCCACAGCCGCGTCGCGAGACGCCTTCTTGTTGTGCCACGCCGAAACCGGATCCCAGAAGTCCGTCCTGCCCACCGCGAAGCCGATAAACCCCTCCACCCCCGCAGCCGTCGTCAGCCACTCGCGCACCTTCTCGTCATTCTCGCCGCGCCCCAGAATGATGCAACCCACATGTTCGCGCCCCTCGCGCTGCGCCGCGGCCACCAACTTCTCGCAGTCCTCGCGCCGATCGAGACCTTCAATCTTCCACACGTCCGGCTCCACGCCCGCATCCTGCAGTGCCGTGATCGCCTGCTCCATCAACCCCGGCCGCACTGCCAGGTCGTAAGCCTTCTTGTCGCCCATCACCTTGGCGAGCTGATCTTTCGTCGCCGGAACCAGCAGCTCAAACATGAACAGGCTCCGTCCCGCCGCCTGCAGATAGTCCGAGAGCCGCTTCAGCCGTTCCCGCTGCCGAAAATTCATCGCCGCATCGTCGTCCACGTTGTAGCGCACCAGCACCTTGGCAAATGTCGGATGGAACTTCTCGATATGCGCGGCGAAGTCGTCGCCATACTCAAAATCAAACTCATCCTGCCCGCTCTTCTCCGCCGGACACGCAAAGTGATAGCCCTTGGCCGCGGCGTCCTGAAGGATCGCTGCTCCAAATTGCTCGTCCACCAGGATCGCGGCCTCATGCCTGTTCACGCTGGCATTCAGTCCGGCTTGGAAGCCGTCGTAGATCACCTGCTTGGCTTCGGCAATTTGCGCCGTCTGCTCGTCGTCGAGGGCACCATGCCATCCGAACATGCCCGTCTCAAACGAGCCACGATGGTCAAACGGCAACACGTACAACGGTCCATCAAATCCACGCGGAGTCATGGCAATTCCTTCCCTTGGCCGGGCCCATGCAAAATCGTTGCGGCCTCGGCGATCCCGGGCCTGGCGTCTGGATCATAACCGGACACACCTCTTGGCAGGCGCCTCCAGCCCTCTCGTCACTTTGGATGCTATTCCGAGCGAGGACGAATCTCTATCCTGCTCGCGGGCCATGACCGCCTGCCGCTTCACAGTCTGTGTGAGAACGGCAACCTTGACGCCGCGTAGCGGCAAGACCTCCCGTAGGGAGCGAGGGATATTAGCCCAGGATGTTAACGCCGGGTAGTTGAAAGACCTCCCGTTGGGAGCGAAGGATAATAGCCCAGGATGGAGTTCGAGCCGGCGGCGAGGACGGAATCCTGGGAAAGGCGCACAAAGTAAGCCTTAAGCCCCGTAGGGGCGACGCGAATTGGTAGGCCAGATTTCTACGTTGTGAATCGAACATAATTCGTGGACTTCTCCCGCACCCACCACAGCCCCACCTGCATTGTCCACACTGTTTTTCCTGGAGCGAAAGCTTATCCCCATATCCCCCGGCAATGCGCTACTTCCGAGCTTTGGTAACTCCAGCCGTGGTTACCGATAAGGTCTGCTTGGCGCGGAAGTAGCATTGTCCCGTTTTCCACCAAACACGATACTCGTGACAGTGAAATCAACGGATTGTGCAAGTCGGTAAACGCAAGATCCGCAAGTAAGAAAGACCATGATCGCTAAAAAGCAGCAGCGGATTCTGATCGGCCGACTCATCATCCTGGCATTAACGGGATGCGGCCTCGTTGCTGGTTATCTTATTGGCTCCGCCATCGTCCTGCTGGTCGCTGCCAACTCCCTCGAACATGCCTCGCAGGCCGTCGTAGATCAGGACAATGCTTCGCTTTCTGAAGCAATCAGCGTCCTCTCCTCGCTGCAAGGTTCCTCCGCTGCTTCCTGCTCCGACGCCGAAATCGCCAGGTTCCGTTCTCTCGTCTTTGGCTCACAATACGTCAAGGATGCCGGCCGCATCCGCGGAAATAAGATCCAGTGCTCGGTCACGTCAGGCCATCCGCAGGAGGCGATTGCTGCATCCACGCCCTACCTGCTCGCCGATGGCACCATGATCTACCGCCGTTTCATGACCATCCGGAATGTCGACCTGAAGACCTCCGCGTTGCGGCTGGGCGGCATCTACGTTGTCTTCGGAACCAAGTTGTCTTCAGCGCCAGCCCAAGCCTCCACGCCGCTGGCACGCGTTACCGGCGCCGCAGCGACTGCGGAAACCCATCCGGCAGCAACCTTAACAGCGCTGCCCATCTCCGAGAGCGCTCTCGAAACGGTAACCGAAGGCCACACATGGGCTGCCGACACGCTCAGTGTCACCCGTTGTTCCGACACTCGCTTCAGTTGCACAGTGGCTTCGACCCTTGTTTCTGACACGCTTCACGCCAAGTACCCCCTCGTCCTTTTTGGCGCGTTTGTCGGTGGCCTGGCCGGCAGCCTGATGGGATTGATCGTCTCCCTCTACAGCAACCGCCGGCAGGTATTGAGCGCGCAGTTTCGCCGGGCCGTACAAAATGACGAAGTGGAAGTGCGCTATCAGCCCATCGTCGACATGCAGACGCGCCAGATCGTGGGCGCGGAGGCCCTGGCCCGCTGGTCCGATGAGGATGCCACCCCAATCAATCCTGAAGTCTTCGTCAAAGCGGCTGAGGACTGCGGTTTCAGCACCTCGCTCACAAAACGGGTGCTGCAGCACACGCTGAGCGAATTTGCCGAGACCCTTCGCAGCCGTCCCGGCTTTCGAATCAGCCTCAACGTCGCTGCGTCCGATCTTTCCGATCCCGGCTTCCTGCCCATGCTTGAGAATTCACTGGCACAGGCCGCTGTGTCTCCCAAGAGCATTGTCATTGAGATCACCGAGCGTTCGGCGGCCAATGGCGAAGCTGCGATGGAATCCATTCGAAATCTGCGCAGAGCAGGCCACAGCATCCACATTGACGACTTCGGTTGCGGCTATTCCAACCTCGACAGGCTGCTCTCGCTCTACGCCACCACCATCAAAATCGACAAGGCATTCATCAAGACCATTGGCGGCGATTCACGGGCCGGTGTCGTTCTCCCGCAGATGATGGCCATGGCCAAGTCCCTCAACCTCGATGTCATTGTCGAGGGCATCGAAAGCACCACCCAGGCGGATTACTTCGCGGCTTTCGATCAGCAGATCCACGGCCAGGGATGGTTGTTTGGCCGTCCCATGACCTCCGATGCATTCCTATTGGAACTCGCCAACTGCCCAGTTCAGGCCAAGACCGCATCCATCGGCTACGCCGCCTATCACCCCTCGCTCGCGCGCTAGGCCATATCGACACCTAACATTAGGTCAACACTTGATAACTTAAGGATTGTCATCCTGAGCGAACGGGGCCCCAAGCGCTTTTCAGCTTGGGGGGGTGAGTCGAAGGACCTGCGTCTGTTTTTCGCTAATGAGCGTGTGCAGTTTCTGTGGACCGCGGTTGCTGCCCTATCGGTCGATACGCCCCAATTACCGCGTATTCGCGCGTCGCCGCGAGGTCTGTGCAACGAACTCCAGGGACAGGGAACTACTTCGGCTCTTGTGTCTTGCCTTTCGTTGACTTGGACCGCGTGGTCATGTCCTCCGGATCCTTGTACTCCACCGTCTCATGATTCTTGTTCGCAGTGGGCGGCTGAATCTTGGTCGTCTTGTTGTTACCCGGTCTGTAGCGGGTCGTCTTGTCTTCCGGATCCTTGTACTCCACGGTATTGGCCGACCCGGTCGGCTGCGTTCCAGTAGGGGCTTTATCTACGGAGTCGCGCCCCTGATACAGCGGATTGTTGCCTTGGCTCGCGTTGTCCTTGTACAGCGGGTTCGACTTCACAGTCTGCATGTTCCCGCCGGACTTGCCCGTTTGCCCGTTCGACGTCGAAGCGTCGGTTTGCGATGCCGCTGGTGGATTTTCGCTGGTTTTGCCCTTCTTCGCATCTTTCTGCGCCTGCCCGGTAGCCCATGCTACCGTCAGCAGCACAACGGCAACTGCCATTCCCCCTGTAATTCTCAAATACGCTTTCATATACGACCTTTCTGGAACCGAGCGGACCCATGGTCAAAATCGCCCGTTCCCCTAAACGGATTGTGGCGGCAATCGCCGCCACCCAGACCCTCAAGACTCCACGCCCAAACAAGCCTTGTCAAAGCACTTTCGTGGGATAGCGTCCAAAGGCGTCCTATCCGGTGCCTCATGGCGGGGAAATCCGAGTAAAACTGACCTCAAAATGCTGCCAGACGCAGGTTTTTGAGCCAAAACCCGCACATAGCGCGCACAACCGGACAATTGAGGACAACCCCTTGTTCTTAATCGGGGAATTACTGGGTTTTGAAATGCTTAATTCGGGAAATTACTGGGTCTTGTATCGCGAAAAGCGCAACCATTTACTGGAACATTTCGCACATTTCGTAACCATCTAATGGATCATTTCGCGCATTTAGGTGGAATGAATTCGAACATTTCGCGCCAACGATGCACCAGAAATGGTGCAGTGTTTGAGCGTCACATTTCGCGTCGGCCTTCCATGGCGCGCGCCATCGTTACCTCGTCGGCATACTCGATATCGCTGCCCGCCGGAACCCCTGTCGCAATGCGCGTAACCCGCACCGGAAGCCCGCGCAGAGCCCCCGCCAGCCAGCTCGCCGTAGCCTCGCCCTCAAGCGTTGGGCTCGTCGCAAGGATGACTTCGTCCACCTCGCCGCGCTCCACGCGCGCCACTAGCGTGCCGCCGCGCAACTGTTCCGGGCCCACTCCATGCAGCGGCGAGAGCGTTCCGTGCAGCACGTGATACACCCCTTGATATCCGCGCGACCGCTCGACGGCTTCAATGCTTGTCGGCTCCTCGACCACGCACACCAGCCGCTGATTGCGCGTCGGGCTCGCGCAGTAAGCGCATGGATCGACGTCGGTCACGTTGTTGCAGATGGAGCACAAACGCAGGCTCGCCTTCAGCCCCCGCACAGCTTCGGCAAGGCCCACGGCATCTTCCTCTGTCGCTCGCAGAATGTGAAAAGCAAACCGCTGGGCACTCTTGGTCCCAACCCCCGGCAGCTTCTTCAACTCTTCAATGAGCCGGGCCATCGGCTCGGCATATCGTGACACTGTGCTGCCTCCCGCATCGCTTTCTGATTAGCCGCCCAGGCCCGGTACTTTCAATCCGCCCAGCATGCCCTGCAGGCTCGATTTGATAACCTCGTCCGCCTTGCTGCCCGCCGCGTTCACTGCGGATACGACCAGGTCTTCCAGCATCTCCACGTCCGGCCCACCGCCTGAAAGCCCCACCACTGCTGCGGGATCGATGTGCAGCTTGAGCAGTTGCTTTTTCCCATTCATGGTCGCCGTCACAGCGCCGCCTCCGCTCGAGGCTTCAATCACAGTTTCTCCGAGCTTGCGCTGCACTTCTTCCTGCATCTGGTTCGCCTGCGAAAGCATCTCTGTAAGTTTTAGCGGATTGATCATTGTATTTATCTCCTGAGAGCGGCGTCCCATCTTCTGCAGAAATTCGTAGCGCTACTTCTGGCTCAGATCCACAATGCTGCGAACATCGGCATTGAAAATCTCTTTCGCCTTCTGCACCATTGGATGCGCGAGCGCTGTCTCCTGAATACTTCCTGCCATGGGTGCGGCTACAGGCGCGGCCTGGGCGCTGCCTTCACCCGGCACCACCATGAAACGCGATGGCGCGCCAAGCCGCTGCAATTCCTGCCGGATGATTTTCTCGCCGGCGGCATTCACTGTGAGCGACAACATTTTTTTGCCGACGCCAGGAACTTCGATGCGCAGGCTTGAAGTTTCGAGAACCCACGTAGCAGTACCAAGCAATTGTGCTGCCGAATTATGTCCTGCATTCACGAGCGCCATGCCTACAGCATGCCGCAGCACTTCAACGGTTGGTGCGGAACCGGACACGGGAGCAGGAACGACAGCTTCAGGTGCGGAAACAGGTACCGACTTCACAGGCTCCGGCACAATCTCAGGCGCGTCTTTCATCGCAGGAACTGTACCGAACCCGATAGGCTGAAATGCCGCGGCCTTGAAGGGTTTGGGCTCATGCGTGGGAGCAGCCTCTGAAATTTCCGCAGGCAGCATCGGTTCAAACGCGCGTCCAACTTCGGCAACCGCACTCGGCGCAGCGCTCTGCTTAATAGTTGGCCCCGATCCCCATCCCGAAGTTCCAAACGGCGAGATCGAAGGAGCCGCGGGCGCAGGCGAAGATGCTCGTGCAGGAGCAGGAGACGCTGTGCGCGGAGTGCTTGGTACTGGAGGAGTGCGAGTTCCCGCACCTGTCGCTACGCCGCTCAGCAACTCCTCAATCGGCAAAAGACGCTGCGCATGGATCAGCTTGATCATCCCCAATTCCAGATGGAATCGCTGCTCCTGGCGGTAGTTCAGATCGTCAAAGGTGCGCAACACAATCTGAAGGTTGCGCGTGATTTCTTCCTCTGTAAACAGGAGTGCCGATCGCGCAGCCCTCGCCCGTTCGTCGGCAGAGATTTGCAACAGTTCCGTCTGCTCGCCGCCCAACTTCGCCATCAGCGCGTTGCGCAGATAGCGAGCCATCTGCCGCGCCAGCGAGGAAGGACTGTGCCCCGCATTCACAAGCACGTTCAATTGCTGCATTAATTCCGCGCTCTGGCCCGAGGCCACCGCTTCAAGCAATCGTTCGAAAACTGCATTCGGCACCGCGCCCATCAACTCGCGAATCTGCGTCGCGGAAAGGACCGCCCGTCCCTCTTCGGTGGGTGCCGACGCGATCGCTTGATCCATGATCGAGAGAGCATCGCGCATGGAGCCGTCACCGGCCTCGGCCAGCAACGCCAAGGCCGCGTCTTCCGCTGTCACCTGCTCCTGCTCGGCAATCATCTTCAACTGCGCCAGAATGTCGTCGAACTTTACCGCGTGAAAGCTGAAGTGCTGACAGCGTGAACGGATCGTCTGCGGAATGTTTTCCGGCTCCGTCGTCGCCATCATGAAGACCACGTGCGCAGGCGGTTCTTCGAGAGTCTTCAGGAGCGCATTAAAGGCCGCGTCGGTAATCTGGTGCGCTTCGTCGAGGATGTAGATCTTGTACCGGTCGCGGGCTGGGGAGTACCGTGCCGCATCGCGCAATTCGCGAATCTCGTCGATGCCGCGATTGGTGGCTGCATCAATCTCGATCACGTCGACAGCGTTTCCCTGGCGCACCTCGACGCAGGAATCGCAAACCCCGCATGGTTCCGCGGTGGGGCGAGCCTCGGAGCCCACTTCATTCCGGCAGTTCAGCGCCATCGCCACAATGCGGGCGATGGTGGTTTTGCCAATGCCGCGATGGCCGGAAAAAATGTAGCCGTGCGCGATGCGGTTCTGGCTCAGCGCGTTCATCAGCGTGCGCGTCACGTGGTCCTGACCGGCCACGTCGGCGAAGCGCTGCGGGCGATATTTCCTGGCCAGAACCTGGTAACCCATCAGTGAACTTGCTCCTTGAACACGGCCCTGAAATATCAACGGGCCTGGTAGCGATTGTATCGTTCCGGGGCTGCGGCATCCCTGCCCGGCGTGGAAAAGGTCACCTGTGTGGAGCGGCTACGAACGCAGCAGTTGCAGCAGAGAATTCCCCTCAAACGGCGTCAGCGTAAACGTCGCGAGAAAGATTGCGAGCCCGGCGAACCCCAACACCAGCCGCCCTCGGCTGAGTTTGGTTTCCACTGGAACGCGCGGGTGACGCATTGCGGGAAGGAGGAGAATCAATCCCCACAGGATCCAGCCGGCCCAGTAGAAGACACCAGCCAGGATAAGGACGAACGGAAGAACCTTTGTGACGATCGCATGGGTGCGCGGCGAGATTGCATAGAGCAAGTGGCCGCCATCCAACTGCCCGCCTGGAATCAGGTTCAATGAAGTAATAAAGAGCCCGATCCAACCTGCAAGCAGGATGGGATGGGGAGCAAGGTGTTCGAAGGAGGGAGTCGCCGGGTTCCAGTGAGCCACAAGCGCATGCAGCGCCCGAATGCTGAGCGGTTCCTTCCCGAAGACAACAATTGCATCGGGCGCATCGGCGGTTAGATCGACGCTGCGTGCAAAGCCAACAGCTACCGCAAGGATTGAAGCCACGTAGCCAGCCAATGGACCGTAGATTCCAACGTCCATCAGCGCGTTGCGATTGGGAATGCGCGATCGGATGCGAATGACAGCTCCGATGGTTCCGCTTAGCGTTGGAGCCGGAAGAATCCAAGGGAGCGTGGCGCTGATTCCGTGTACCCGGCATGCGGTGTAGTGTCCGAACTCATGAATCAGCAGAATACCGAGGAGAGTAAACGAGAATGCCCAACCCTGGAGGAAGAGGTCCTTGTGACGCCACGCCCAGGCCCACGGCCACAGGTCGCTGTCCCGCACGACCGGCGCCGTGCCTTCCAGAAAGTTCTGCATGAAGCGCGCGCCGTTGGCCGTTGTGGTGAACACACTGGCAGCCAGCAGCACCACGGGCACACCGTACTCCCGAAACAGAGAGCGCACAGATTTCCTCGTTATGGCGGACGGAGTGGAGTGAGGCCCATTGCTGCGTTGGCAGGCGCTTCAGCGGGAAATTTTCTCTATTTGCCCAAAGCGGAATTCAGTCTGGCTGATGTGGTCAGGCGCTGGGCGTACTGCCGGTCTCAAGCGAATGCAGTTCCTTGCCCGGCTTGAAGCGCACAGCCTTGCCCGGAGTGATGCTCACTTCGGTGCCGGTGCGTGGATTGCGGCCAATCCCGGTTTTGCGGGCGCGGACGCTGAAAACGCCAAATCCGCGCAGTTCAATGCGCTCTCCGGCGGCCAAGGCTTGCTTCAGGCCCTCGAAAACCGTATCCACCGCAGCTTCTGCCTTGGTGCGCGGCAGGCCCGTGCGCTCGATTACTTGATGGACGATGTCTTGTTTAATCAATCGGGTATCCTCGCTGGCGGGACTGCTATGACTGTACTATTCCCTACACGGGAGATGGTACAGAAGTTGCCGTGATTATGGAACACCTGAATGAGAATGTCTCCTTTTTTGTGACAATTGGCCCATTTTTCCAGAGGAACGAGGGGAAGCGTTCGTTTCCCCGTTCCGGCGGCTCCACGAATTTTCCTGGATTCGCTCAACTCGAAATTAGGAGGCGATTTCCGTTGTCAATTCTCCGGGCCCTTTCGTAAGATGAATCGTCGAGCCGACAAAAAGGACGGCAGCTTTTTCTGGAGGCGTAACATCTGCCTTCGGGACTCGGAGGATCATGTCGATAGGAAGCGATCGTTGGATCAGGGAACAGGCAATCAACCATCGCATGATCGAGCCTTTCAGCGAGAAACAGGTTGCGCAAGGTGTTATCTCTTACGGGCTATCTTCCTACGGGTACGACCTTCGAGTTTCAGACGAATTCAAAATATTTACCAATGTGAACAGCGCCATCATCGATCCGAAGGCGTTTGACGAACGCTCGTTTGTTTCCGTCCAGGCCCCCTCTGTGATCGTCCCTCCAAATTCCTTTGCATTGGCGCGCTCGGTGGAATACTTTCGAATTCCCCGCGATGTCCTCACGATCTGCGTAGGCAAGTCGACTTATGCGCGCTGCGGAATTATCGTGAATGTGACGCCCTTTGAGCCGGAATGGGAGGGATTCGTGACACTCGAGATATCCAACACCACTCCCTTGCCGGCGAAAATCTATGCCAATGAGGGACTCTGCCAGATCCTGTTTTTCCGTGGCGACGAGCCTTGCGAAGTGAGCTATGCGGATCGCAAGGGAAAATACCAGAACCAGCAAGGAATTGTGCTTCCCAAGCTCTAACGTTCGTTCCGGACGGGTGGGCTTGGCCTCCAACGAACAGAAAACTGGGGCCGACAGCGGCGATTTCCTCCAGATCGCCGCCAGGGGAACGGCTCTCCTGATTGGGGTCAGGGGCCGTAATAATGAAATCAAGCAGCGGTTC
>Ga0302320_10011615_pt1 | contig 18598 bp, 10 predicted proteins | sample Bog_T0_3_FD_202130 | JGI IMG/M metagenome (GOLD analysis project Ga0302320, IMG submission 202130) | Peat permafrost microbial communities from Stordalen Mire near Abisko, Sweden - Bog_T0_3 | ecosystem: Environmental > Terrestrial > Soil > Wetlands > Peat | place: Sweden: Abisko, Stordalen Mire...
AAAGATCATCCTTCATCGCGCGGGAATTGTTGCAGACGTAATCGTGAATCTTTCGCTGGTCCTCAATCCCGGCCTGATTCTGCTGGGAGGCAAGGTGGGGAGCCATCCGGCATTACTCAGCTTCGTTGCCAAAGAGCTGGAACAATCAGAATTTGCGATTCCGAAGATTGCTGCCGCCAGCCTCGGGGACTTCGCAGTACTCTGGGGCGCGATTGCCCTGGCGCTCGAATCGATCCCGTCTCTGCTTTTGCCTCAAATCATGCCCTAAAGCAGCGATTATCCGTTTGACAATTTCCTAATTCTAAGCGATGTTGAAGGAAGCATCACGCGGATAGCACTTCGTCTACTTTCTCAACAAATATTACAAACATGAGAGGGTATTGCGCATGCGATTTGGCGCATTCAAGGCGGAGGCCGGGAGGGGCTTGAGGCGGCCGATGATTTCAGCGCTAGAGGATCTGATCTTCAATCAGCAAGGAGGTTCATTTCATGAAGCCAACGCTCTTTCGTGGAGCCAGTGTGTGGGACGGCAGCGGAGCGAATTCATATCCAGCCGATGTTCGTGTCGAGGGTGGCAGGATCAAGTCAATCGCGCGGGCGCCAGAGCGGCTTGCGATTGACGGAGATCTTGTAATCGAGGCACGCGGCCGCACACTGATGCCCGGACTTGTAGAAGGACACGCGCATATTTCTTTCGGCGGCGCGGTGAATGATTCGGATCTTGGCAACATTCCGCCCGAAGAGCACGTGCTTCTAACTGTTCGCAATGCGAAGACGCTGCTCGACCATGGATTTACGAGCGCATACAGTGCCGCGACGTCGAAGCTGCGTCTTGATGTGGTGATCCGCAATGCCGTGAATGCGGGACAGTTTCCAGGGCCTCGTATTCGAGCGGCAAGCCCGGAGATAACGGTGACGGGAGGTTTGGGCGATGAGCGCAAAGCGCATATGTATTACGAAAGCTTTGGCATGATTGCCGACGGGCCGGAAGAGATAAGGAAGGTTGTGCGGCTGTGTTGTCGCGAGGGGGTGGACAACATCAAGGTGAACATTTCCGGCGACGACCTGAGTCCAGCGGCGCATGGGGGACTCACGGTAATGCGCGACGATGAGGTACAGATGGCGGTGAGCGTGGCGAGGGACTTCGGCAAGAAAGTCAACTGCCATGCGCGTGCGGCGGAATCGGTAAAGAAGGCGGTTCGTTGTGGCATCGACGTGATCTACCACTGCGAATCGGCGGACGAAGAAGCAATTGACATGCTGGAGTCGGCTAAGGACCGCATCTTTGTAGGACCAGCGATCGGCATCATCTACAGCACGCTGTATGAAGGCGAACCATTTGGATTCCATCGCGATTCCGAAATCGGACGACAGATGCAGCGTGTGATTGACACTACTGCCGCGGTATATGCGGAACTTCGCAAACGCGGAGTGCGGATCCTCATCGGCGGCGATTATGGATTCGCGCAGTCGCCGCAGGGGGACAACGCCCGCGATTTAAAGCATTTTGTCGACCTGCTGGGCTTCTCGCCAAGCGAAGCTTTACAGTGCGGCACGCGCATCGGCGGGCAGGTGATGGGGCTGGGAAGCGAGCTAGGGCAGGTTAAGGAAGGCTACCTTGCGGATCTACTGCTGGTGGACGGCGATCCGTTGGAGGACCTTGACCTTGTTGTGCGGGAAAAGAACCTTTACGTGATCATGAAGGAAGGATCGCTCTACAAGAATTGCGCAGATACAGCGTCGCTTGAAAACACGGTTGTGGCTGCGCACGAGCATGCCGGCGGTGATCCGGTGGCGCGATGAAGCCGGCGCACTATTCGAAAGTAGATTTCAGTGTAGCCGTATAGATCGGGCAGGCGTCATCTCCAATGCCCAGATGGCCATGGGGCGCATGTACATGCCGGCGCGGAAATTCCCTGAGATATCCCATGCTTCGGGTGTGCGGAACCAATAGCCTTTGGATTCGTAGATCACGTGGTAGAGTCCCCATGCGCTCTTCCAGGCCTCGTCTTTCGAGCCTTCGCTCATTTGCAAGCCGGCGAAGGCTGCTGTCGTGCCCACCCATACTTCCTTCGCCTCGGCGTTGGTTAGAATGGTGCCATCCGCTGCCATGCCGTTGACGGCACCCATCTGGCCGTGACCGAAGTTCATGACATTGAAGGCGAAGACTTTTTTCATTGCGGATAGCTGCATGGCATGCGGAACGATGTCCCCGAGACCGGTAAGGTTGGCATACCATTGGCCGGCCAGTTGATCTGTCTGGATGTCATCTTTGGAATCGCTGGTGGTGTCGTAGCGAAAGTACTCGCCGTTCCAGAGTTTCGCGATATAGGTACTCTGTCCTTTCAAGAAAAGCGCGTGGTACTCTGAGGACGCTTTCGTATCGCGGAGGGTGCGAGCGGTCTCTTCCGCGGCGCGCAAAGCGGCGAGCCAGAGGCCGCCTGAATATGCGCTCACTCCAGTTGTTACCCAGTCGTCATAAGTCTGGTCGGGGTAGCCGCCGTTTTCAGGAATTCCGCCTCCATGATCGAACTGGCGAAGATATTCAATCGCATCCTTTACGGCAGGCCAGGTGCGGCGGAGGAATGCAGCATCGGTGCGGCCGGTAAGCACATAGTCACGATAGACCATCAGAACGAACTTCGAGTTGAGGTCTTTCCAGTCGTTGGTATCTTGCCATCCAGGTTCGTTGACGGCGACGAATGGATCGCCTTCCGGCACGCCAAGGTCATGAGGAACGGCGCCGATTTTCTTGCGTTTATGTGTCACGGGCTGGCCTGTCTGCGCCGATTTCCATACCCAAAGGCCTTGCTCGGGCCACTCCCCAGGAACGGTATCGGCAAACTCCAACAGCACCTGCTTATCAATGTCCGGCCAGAACTTCAGGAGCGGAAGCGATGCGGAGAAGCTGACGTCGAGCGTTCCATAATATGCGTAGTCAAAGCATTCCAAGAGGGCGAACGTTGGATGGGCATTCGGGTCCGAGCCGACCTGCCGTCCCCAGAATGTTCCTCCATCGGTGAGCGCATACAGCTCATTAAAGAGCATGCCGCGATACCACAGCGGCTTGCTTTCATCGTCTATGTAAGGCGCTTGCCATTTGTCAATCTCGTTGCTCCATTGTGTAGCATGAAGAATTCCATCGCGCGCGATCTTCCATGCATTCCGGCCCGACGTCCCGTAGAAATCCGTGTAGCGCCGATCCCACTTTCTTCCTTCGCCAAACTGGACCAACGGGAAGTCCCATGCGATGACCATGGGAACAATTTTCGATTCTCCGGGTTGCAACGTAAATCGGACCGCGATTGCGCCTGCAAGCTTTTCCTTGTCGCTGACCCATGATTTGGTGTCGTTGGCGAGCCTGCCGTCTTTCGAGAACGGAGCCCAAACCGCTTTGCCGTCGCCGGCTGCCTGGAAGGTCGTCTGATAGCTGACTTCCACGCTAGGTGAATCGATTGCCGCGATGGCGAATTGGCCGTCCCATTCATTGGGCGAACTGGCTGCGCGGTTTCTGTCGAAGACGATACCCCGCATGGTTCCGGCCGCACCGAGTTTCTCGCTCTTGAAGTCATTGTGATTGCCCTGATTGGGTGCCCCGGAGAAATCGCGTGTGAAGGTTCGAAACCAACCCGACATGTTTGCCCACGAAAGAAGAACGGATACGGTCACGGTCTTGCTGGTTGGGTTGTCAGCGTGCAAACGATAGACGGCAACAGGATAGCTGGATTCACGGTAATTATTCGGAATGATCGGGGAGAATTGTTCAACCACGACGTGGGCAGGGAACCGGCTCGACTTGTAATCGAACCAGGCCTTTGGGAAGAGGGCGTAATAATCGCCATCGCCGACTGGGTAATCCCATTGCCAACTTGATAGCTCGCCGGCTGAAGGGTGGCCATTCATCAGGACGCGCGCGGCGCCCGGAGCATCGCCCTCCGACTGTTGGAACATAGCGAACTGATTGGCGTAAACCGGCTCATACTTATGCGCAGCAGCCTTTATGTGCCAGCGCGCAAAGTCGCCGCGATAGCTGCGGGAGAACGTCCCGGCGCCCAGACCTCCAACGGGAACACCCTGCCAGTAGCCGTCATCGATGTCGCCTGGCACGCGCGTCACTCCCGGATTCTGAAGCGGAAGTCCAAGCGGGCGCTTCCAAGCAGTTTTCGGAATTGTGTCGTCGGCCCAGACGAGGGAGGCCGCAGAAAGCAAGAGCGCGAATGCAAGGATGAATTTCGATGATTGCTTCAATGTGGTCCCCGGTTTTCGAGGTTCGTTCAGAAGAAGGAGTTACGTCAGGGTGACGGGAACTTCGAAGAGAAGGTCGCATTCCCGGCCCGAATGGCCGACGCCAGCGAAGGGAAACAGACTGCCCCGGCGCGCATCTTTTGCGACGGATACTAATTAAACATTACGAACCATACCATATTTGAGTTGAGATCGGTCGACCGTACGGCTGGAAACACGGAAGCACCGCATTCAATGGATGCGACGAAATGGAGGTTCAGGATGGCAGAACGGGAACCCCATCGATCACATTGCAAGAAGGCAAAGGAATGGTATTATGGCGCGTCGTTCCATATGAACGAGGAGGATGACTTGAGAAAGAGAATCATAGTCGCTATTGGGGGATTGGCACTTTTGGCAGGGTGCGGAAACCAGGGAGACAAACCTTCCAATGTTCCCGCCGCTCCGAAATGGCAGGGAGCTGCCTACCATATTGCGTTTGATACGCAGGCAACGAAACCGAACCCGGCGGGTATCACCATACCAGTGATCAAGTACACCGCGAATCCAGAAGCACTGGAGAGAAGAGCCAGTCTGGTGGTGCGGTTCGACACGTCCGGGGCAACGAAGAAGGGCCCGATGATGGACCAGATGATCATGGGTCCTGTCGATATCCCAAGCGCAGAGGGCACCCTTCCCGCGGACTACATGGATGCGGCAGATAAGGGCCTCTCCAAGCTGGTTGGGGCGTACTGCATCAAGGGAAAGATCAAGTTGTCGGTAGCTCTGGCCAGGTCGTCTTTATCAAACCAAGCCGGGGAAGACGAGGTGAACACGAAGCGCCTTTCAGATTGGCTGCCGATCGAGATCGTTTCAAAGAACGCGCATCCGCATTGTTAGCGCGCAATCGAGGGGGCAATTGGTTCGGGTAACCCCGACCGCGGAATCGCGCAGCAGGAGTTACCCGGATTCAGTTAGAACTCAAACCTTGCTGAGAATTGAGCGAGCCGCTTATTTGTGAGTAGCACCGTGGCTTGCCCGAAGTTCTGCGGGTTGTCGAGCGTTGCGCTGATGGACTGGGCATCGAAGCGTACGCTGTTGGTGATGTTGAACATCTCCCAGCGCAACTGCATTTTGTACCTTTCTGTCAGGTGGAATTCTTTGTCGAGACCGTTGTCCCAGGAGAAGTAGCCGTCTCCGCGAAGTGGATTGCGGGTACCGGAGTCGCCGGGGAGAGCGTGGGCGAAGGACGCAAACACGGTGGCCGGGTCAGCGAAACGCTGTGTGAGCGATCCGCGCGCGGCTGCCTTGGAAGGAATTTTGGAGACTTGGCTGGCCCAGCCCTCGATGTCCCAGTTAGTCGGGTAGTAGGCGCCGTTGTCCACGGTTAAAGGGAAGCCACTCGTCCAGCGAACGATGCCGGTAAGTTGCCATCCTCCGATGAACTCATTTTGAAGATGATTGCTTGAGCCTCCAAATCTCTTTCCTTGCCCGAAGGGAAGAGTCCAAATGTAGTTGGAGTTGATCTGGTGAGCGGCATCGAAGTCCGAGACACCGTAGAGCTGGTTGGGCATCCAGCTATTGAGGATCTGTGCGTAGTTCGTAGCGCCGGAAGTGTTGAGTCGCTCTGACTGGGAAGTGATGTCCATCGATTTGGAGAAGGTGTAATTGACATCGGCTTCAAGGCCTGCGCCCAGTTGCTGCCGGTATACCACCTCAAGCGCGTGATAGTTAGAGAAGCCGACTGATCTCCACGAGTAGAGAGCCGAGTATTGGTCGTGGTAGAAGCGATAGGAAGGGTAAGTCTGATTGGGGTTAACTCCGGCGCCGCTGAGAGAGTCAGGAACGTCTAGCTCGTAGAGAGCGTAAGTCTCGTTGTAGAGATTTTGTTGAAACAGTTGATAGACGTTTTGAGTAGCGGAGACAGGTCCTGGGCCATAGCCGAGATCGACATTGTCGAGTGCGCCGAAGACCTGCTCGAAGTAGGGAATTGGGCTGACGGAAGTGACCGGAGTGTTGGCGCGAGAGAGAATGGCGAGTTGGCGAGCGGCGTTGAAGTAGGTGGTACCCGCAGCGCTGAGATTGAGAGGCATGGCCACATCTTCCTGCGCGAGAAGGCGGTGGGCAAGGCGGCCAACATAAGAGACCTCAAGAGACGATCCGCGATTAAGTTCGCGTGCGATGGAGAAATCGATGAGGTGCGAGTACGGGGTCTTGATTGCGGAATCGAGACCCCAGCTGATGGCGAACTGGCTTGAAGAGGGCACTGCGGGGAAACCACCCTGGGGCGCGGGCGGCAACAGCCCCGCAGGGATGGTGGTGAGGTTCGTGAAGCGTGGAGCCGTACCCACGTTTTCAGAGCCGGGAGGGTTAGAGAGATCGGAGGATAGCCCGTAAGACCCATTGGTATCGAAGGTATTCACGGTGGCTGCGCCGAAGTGATCGAACACTAACGAGTAGCCGGCGCGGATGCTCGACTTACCAGAGCCAAACAAAGTGTGAAAGATTCCGGAGTTCGGGGTAGGCGAATATGCGAAGGCGAAACGTGGCGCGAGATCGAGGGTATCGGGCTTCCAGAAGTCTGGCTGATGGTTGTAACGGCCATTCAGATTGAAAGCCACTTCGCCCACATTGGAGGCTGCGCCGCCGCTAGCTCCCTGCTGGGCACTTGCCTGGTAATAGGACGTTAGTGAATACGGCGTACATACGGAACCGGACAACTTACAGGTTCCTACCTGCGTGCCGGACTTTTCAGCAGGGGATTGCAAATATGCATAGCGGAAGCCATAAGTCAGGGTCAGATTCTTCGTAGCCTGCCACGAATCCTGCAGGTAGAATTCGCTTTCCTTCCAGCCATAATCGCGTTTTACGGGAGCGCCTATAGCGAGGGGATTGCCCTGCTTGTCGTAGTTGTAGATGGCGTCCCCTTCAGTGACGATGCCGACCAGGCCGAGCAGCGCGGAATTATATTCATTGCCGTAGTTCGCGAAGTCGACGGCAGGATAACCATAAACAGGGGGATCGAAGGGCCCGCCGCTGTTGGCAACGGTCGAACCGTTGGAGAGCCACCCCTGATTCATTTGACCATCAGGAAATGAGTTTGCGTTGCTGACACGCTGGTCGTCAATGAGGCGGATATTTGCGCCGACCTGAACATTGTGGCTGTGCCTTGTCCAGGACAAATCATCAACGATGTTCTGAACGGGGATGATGTAGGACGTGGAACGAGTGAAGGCTTGCGGTTGAGCGACAGCAGCGAGGGAGACGTGGGGTTGGTTCGATGCACCGGCGTTGTCGATTCCCTGGCGCGTCAATCCATAGCGAAGGTTGTTGATGAGGCTGGGGCTGAGGACGGCTGTGTATCCGACGGCGAAACCTTTGCTATCGGTGAGCGTGATGGTGGATGGGGGCTGGCCGGGAAACGCGGGGGCGGTGGGCTCATTGTCATTCTGTAGATTGCCGCGCCAGAAGACTATATTTTTGCCGTTCTTCCCGGCATTCCAATCGATGCGAGAAATATACGTGTTGTAGGTGCGCTGCAAGGTATACGGAAAGCGATAGCCTTCCGTATTGAGGCCGTCTCCCTGCGTAGGGTCGTTGGGCATGGGGTAAGCGTTATAGATGGCGAGGATGGCGGGATTCACGCCGATGCCTTGCGGGTCCATGGCTTTGATGTCGGCAGGGGTGAGCAGGAAAACGGAGTCGCTGCCGTTCTGCTGATATTCATATTGGATATTGCCTGCACGGTAGCTCGCGGTGGGCACGGTGCCGGCGTTGACGCTGGTGCCCTCGGTGTCGCGGCGGCCCTCGTAGTTGCCGAAGAAGAAGAGACGATCCTTAAGAATCGGTCCGTCAATTGCGGCGCCGTAGACATTGCGAATGAGCTTGGGAGGGGTGTTTGAAAGTCCGGCCGCAAGTTCCTGCTGCTTGTTAAAAAAGTCATTGGCTTCAAGGAAATTGCTCCGGTTGTACTCGTAAAGAGCGCCATGCAGGGCGTTGCCGCCGCTGCGAGTGACAAGGGCAACCTGGGCGCCGGACGAGCGGCCTTCATCGGCGTTGGGATTGCTCGTGGTGACCCGAAATTCTTCTACGGAGTCCTGGGTAACTCGCAGAACGCTGGTGAAAGCGAAGCCGTTGTTGATGTCGTTAACGTCCACGCCATCCAGCGTGATGTTGGATTGATCGCTGCGCCCACCATTGACGGCACCGCTGCGGGAGTCGCTGGAGTTATTGCCGACGGCGTTGGTTCCGTTATTGTCGTCTGTGCGGCCGAGATAGGTGACACCCGGCTGCAGACTGAGAAGGTCAGGAACGTTGCGGCCCTCGATTGGCAAGGAGGAAACCTGGGCTGTGTCAAAGGCATTGCCCATGGTGGCGTCGGTTGTGTTCAGGACCGGCTGTACGTTACTGGTGACGTCTACCTGGACCGTCACGCCGGCCACGGAAAGGGAGACATTGATGGTGGCGGGCTGGCTTACCAGAAGGTCAATATTCGTTTTTTCGGAGGGTTGAAAACCAGGAGAAGAGACGCGGAGGTTGTATCGGCCAGGCGTTAGTTGCGAGAACTGGTATTCACCGTCGCCGTTGGTGACGTTTTCACGAGCAGCGCTGGTGGTGATGAGACTAAGTCGAACCTTCGCGCCGGGGATAATGGCGCCACTCCTGTCAGTGACGCGTCCGCTGAGGGAGGTTGTGGCTTGTGAGTAAGCGTTCAGGCACGCGCAGACGAAGAAGAAGAGAAAACATACCTTCCTGGGGAACATTGGACCTCGATTGGAGAAGGATGGCCGAGCACGTTCCATTCACGGTTGATTTTTTATACCCCAAAAGATGCAAAGACGGGCAAGGCATTTTGGAATTCTTTACGGAGCCCCGATGTTATTGGGTAGCCGAGATACTCAGCGCGTAAGTCACCGGGGTATGACGGGTTTGCCTGTTTCCGCATATCCGGTCATTTCGAGATACCCGACGCCGTGAATCGGTGAATGATTGAGGGCGCCATTTGCGTCAATGGCTCCCTCCCAATAACTTGGTCCGAAACCGCCAGTCAGTTCCTGGGCAGCTAGCGGGGTGGTTACATCCAGATCTATCTTCAGGCGGGGAATGGAGACATGCCACTGCACCGGGTACGCAGCCTTGGTTGCAGGGCTGATCCAGGCGACTGCGGCGGGAGTCATTACAAAATCGCGGGCTGACAGAAACTGAGACTTCCCTTTGGCGTCCACGTAACTGCCCGAGGAGTTCGGATCGATGGCGCCATCGGTGTGCCGGATTCGATACAGCATGAGTTCGGTCCCGTCTTCAAGTTGGATACTCAGCCAATCCCATCCGGCCTCATCGGCTGCCATTGATCCAGTGAAGAACTCATGATCCATCCACGATGTTCCTTCGACTTTATAGGTTTTTCCATTGAGGTCAATGGAGCCTGAGGTTATGAGACGGGTCAGCGAAAAGTAGTGAGAAGCGTGGCCTGCGCCCTGGGCTTTCCGGCTCACCCCGTTCTGTCCCTGGATCACGGGCTGCTTAAGGGGAGCGAGTTCAAGTGCCAGCGCGAATTTGTCACTAACTGCGAGGAGGTCCTCATTGCGCTCGACGATGTGGGCCTGCCAATTGCCGTTCCACACCAGGCCGGTAGCCGCGTCAACGCCGGCGATGCCGGGGCCGGCCCGATTGAGCCGTTCCTCATGATGGAAGTGCTGTCCATTGATATCGCTCAGCGCACTGTGTGCCATCCACAGGTCGTGTACATACCAATTACCGCGGCTATCCGCGCGCGAAACGCCTTGCCTGAAGAAGGTCAATTCAAACCCGAAACGGTGGTCATCCTCGGACTTTACATTTCCGGTGTAGTACCACCACTCGGTCTGGTAGTCCTGATGGTTGAAGTAGTCGCGGGGAAACTCGAACACGTAGCCCGGCTGCGCGATTTTGTAATCCTGTGCTGCGGCGCAAGCAGTGGAGAGGAGCAACAGGGCAATCCATTTACTCCTCATACATGACCTCCATGGGATCGAGCTGAACGGCAAGCCTGGCGGGGAACAGGCCGGCGAGCACGGTGGCAATATAAACCACGCTCAGCGAGGCCAAGAGTATTGCGACCGGCCAATGAAACTGAATTGTCCAGCCAAATGACTGCTTGTTAATTACGTACACGAGAAGCAGCGACAAAATATATCCGAGGAACAGGCCCAAAACATTGGCGAGGATGCCAATCAGGCCGGCCTCAACCAGGATCATCTTACGAATCTGCATGCTGGTAGCGCCGAGAAACCGGAGAACACCGAACTCGCGGCGCCGGTCTATGACGATAGAAATCAGAGCGCCTGAGATCCCGCCGATCGCGACGAGTATCGAGATTGCTTCGACCGCATAGGTAATGGCGAAAGTCTGGTCGAAGACGCGAATACCCTGAAGGCGAATCTCTCGATTTGAAAAGATAACGAGGCTCTTATTGGCGACGGCCTTTTGAAGTGCGGCGCGCATGAGCTGGAGGTCTGCTCCCGGCGCAAGGTAGACTGCGAGGTTAGTGGGCGCGCTATTTGGTAAATACTGAAGCATGGTATCCCAGTCAAGAAGAAGGAAGCCTGCCTCGTGACCGTAGTCGTAGAAAACATCGATCACGAGAAAGGTGATTTGCTGCGAGCCTAGCGGAAGCGTGATGGTGTCACGCGCCTTGATGTGATGCTTGTTGGCAAAGGGCTCGCTGACGACCACATTATTGCCCGCGGCCAGTTCTCGAAGCACGTCAATGCTCGGCCGTCCCGACAGGAAGGTAAGGTTCTGGCGAGGCGCATGAAGATCGTGGCTTGCGCCGGCCAGGGTGGCAGGGAGGCCCTGATACTGAATCTCGTACGCGCGAAAGCGGCTCACGCTTGCTACACCGGGAGTATTGGCGATGCGGTCAGCGACATCCGGCGCGATGGTGGGGTGCTGATCGGCGCCGACTGCTCCCGCGGGGCGCAGATAGAGGTCCGCGGGTAGTTCGCTTTCCATCCAGGTCAACACGGTTTGCCGGAAGCTGCCAACCATGATTCCCACCGACGTCATCATCGCGATTGCCGTAGCCAGCGCCCCAACAAGAACGGACGTTCTACGCAATGATCCGCCGAGGCTGCGCGATGCAAGCAACGCTTCGACTCCGAGCATTCGGCCAAGGACACTGGATGCAGCCGAGGTAGCTCCATACACCAGGAGCGGGCTGAGAAGCGCCGCGGACGCGACAAAGAGCAATGCCGATAGGTACCCCAGCAATGGCTTTCCATCGATTGCCGGCGCCTGCGCGGTAAGAGCGCCCAACACTGCCAGGGCTATTGCGATGACGCCATCGCGCTTGCGCTTTACACGCACGTCAAAATCACGTCGTCCGCGCGCCATTGCTTCTATGGGAGCCACCATGCCGGCCTCACGTGCGGGTGCGAACGCAGAAGCCAGCGCGACGCCAATTCCGACGATAAGCGCAAGGGAGGCGGACGCCGCGGAAATCGTCATAGCGCCTGGACGACTTGAGACATAGAGAGCATTCACCGTGGTCGAGAGCATTCGGACGGCTCCTGCAGCGAGCAGGCGCCCCAGGGGCAATGCGGCCAGCGAGCCTGCGGTGCCAAACAATGCAGCTTCAATGAGAAAACCAGCCATAACCGCGCCACGGCTTGCTCCCAACGCGCGCACGGTGCCGATCTCGGCGCGCCTGCGCACAACGGAAACGGAGACAGCATTGTAAATAAGAAATGCGCCTACCAGCAGCGCGATGTAGCTCAGTACTTGCAGATTCCAGCGGAATGCCGTCAGCATGCGGCGGTTGGCGGCAGTCTGCGCGCCCTGCGCATTGAGCAGTACGCCGGCAGGCAACGATCGGCGAAGCATGCTCTGCCACGTGTCGACATTGTTCGAGGCAGGAGTTTTGATGAGGATACGGTCGAGTCGCCCTGATTTCCCAGTCGCCAGTTGTGCAGTTCCTATATCCATAAGGATTGCTTCTGCGCCGATTTGCGTCGAGTCTGAAATCAGGCCGCGCACCACATATTCCCGGACCTGGTCATTGATCTGCAGTTGAACCTTGTCGCCAATCGATGTCCCCAGCCCGCTTGTCGTCCATATGGCATCGGGATCATTGATGTGCTTAAGGCCTTCGCTTGAGGCGGCATCTTTAATGATGGCGGCGGTATTTGCTTCGGCTACGAGGTCGATTCCAATCAGGGGTACGGCGTTTCCGGTAGCGACGACGGTCGCGTGATCCTCAATGCGCGGGCTTACACGGAGCGCATAGGGAAGCGTAGCGATTTGAGCTGCGACCGACTCTGGAAGTCCGCCTGCTGCGGTGACTTCAAAATCATCCTTGCCAACCAACGCGTCCATCGAAGAATGAAATGACCCTGCGGCGGCGTTGCCTGCGAGATGGATTGCGACCACAGCGGCATCGCCAAGCGCCACGGCGAAGAGGATTAGTAAGGCGCGCCCGGGCTGGTGGAACAGAGACCTTATGATCAGCCGGTAGAGGAGAGTGAGGGGGCCCATTTCAGACGCGCTCTTCCACAACGCGGCCGTCGCGCATATGCACGATGGTGTCGGCTTGCGCCGATGCCTCAGCACTGTGCGTGGCCATGAGTATCGTTACTTTTTGGTCTGAGCACAAGCGCTGCAATAACTCGAGAATGGTGTTGCCGGTTGCGGTGTCAAGATTACCGGTTGGCTCGTCGGCAAGAATTGCACGCGGGGCGTTTACGAGGGCGCGCGCGATTGCGACGCGCTGCATCTGTCCACCGGAGAGCTGGTGTGTCATGCGGTGCGCAAGCTCAGCTAATCCGACATCGGCAAGCCGCTCCATGGCCTTGGGACGAGCGTGTAGTTGACCTGCAAGCAGCAGGGGAACCTCAACATTCTCGACAACGCTCAGCGTGTTCAGCAATTGAAAAGACTGGAAGACGAAACCGATATTATCCCGACGTAACTTTGTCAGCTCGGCTTCACTCAACTCATCGGTAGCAACGCCGTTGATGCGTACGTGGCCCTCGGTGGGGAAGTCAAGGGCGCCTGCAAGATGAAGCAGCGTGGACTTGCCGCAACCACTTCGGCCGACGAACGCAACGAACCGGCCCGATCCAATCTGGAGCGAAACACGGTCGAGGGCGCGCACCGGTTCGCCTGCGCTGGTGTAGTCCTTGACTACGCGGTCGAACGAAAGCAGCGGGGTGGGCGTGTAAGCTGAATTCTGCAACAGTGCTCCAGGTTGGATTAATTATTTGACTCAATCGACATTGGATGCGAGGAAGCGGAAGGAAGCTGCGAGCAGTTTTCCATTAGACACAGGTATTGGTGGGCCGTCTATTCCTTAACACGTTAACAAATCGGCTGGAATCCTGGATGGGAATGTTTGTGTGTCTGCTGGGCGGAGGCTATTGAATCTTAAGAAAGGCTTTGGAAAGGGAAGGGCGGATACGCAGGATTACTTCAATTTCTCGCTTCGAAATGAAGCCGGGGCGACGTCACGGCTTATCGACCCTGCTGTCAGACGACGCTATGAGAAGGCGAGAGATGCATAGGCATCGGCGGAAAAACGGAAAGAGAAGCTCTTTGCTTACTGGGACTCTGCCGCCTGTTCAGCATTGAATGGATCAATGCTCGAGCCGCCCTTGACGCATTCCGGTCCCACGGAAACTCCACCGGCGACTCCGCAAGCGACGTCTTCGACGCTGCCGTGCCTGCGCGCCTCGGCAGCCACTTTGTCAGACTCGCCCTGCATGCGCATGCCTGCTGCTTCCATCTCCGCATAACGCTGGCCCTTGGCGGCGGCGCGGTCAAAGAGGTTCATGGCTTTGGGAATATTCTGATTGACACCGCGAGCGTGTTCATACATCAAGCCGAGGATGAACATGGCGTCAGGATTACCTTGCGCGACGGCTTTGTTGAGCCACCCGAGCGCGGTTGCGTAATTGCGGGTGACGCCGACACCTTCGTAATAAGCCTTGCCGAGGAGAGCTTCAGAGGCGGCGTCTCCTTTTGCAGCGGCCTGCGACGCGGCCTGGATGGCGTCGGCATAGTGCCCAGCTTGCCAGGCGGCAGTGGTAGCGAGAAGAGCGGGGTCGGCGGTACCTTTACGGACCAAGTTTTTATCGGGGCTGGTCTTGACTTGGGCGCGCAACTGAGCGGCACGTTGGGTATTGCGTGGGCCGCCGACGCCGGCATCAAGCATCATGGCGAGATTGGCACTCGAGTAGAGGTCGCCTTTTTCCGATGAGCGCTCGAACCATTCCCGCGCTTTTTTGAATTGGACCTCGGCTTGCGCCTGGAGCGCCGGGGGGATGGGGGCATTGTTGATTCCGGGATTGATGCCACCGGCGATAGAGACGCCACTGGCGTAATAATAGCGGCCGAGATATTCCATGCCCCGCATGTTGCCTTTGCTTGCGGACATCTGCAGCCATTTTTCACATTGTGCGTAATAGCCAGTGCCGGCAGGATTCATGTGATTGAAGAGCATGGCGCCGAGACCGAATTCTCCGTCGGAGTCTCCCTTTTGGGCGGCGGCCGTGAATTGGCGCCACGCCGAGTTGTAATCCTTGCGATTCATGGCGGCGAGCGCGGCATTGACCTCTGGAGAAAGGGAAGCATCAAGAACTTGAGCATTAGCGGGGGCGGGGACGTCAGGCTGCGCAGTTTCCGGGGGAGGGCCGCCTGGATTCAAGCGCTCTGTTCCGGGCCGGGTGCTGGGCGGAACGTATCCCGTGGCATTATGGGCCGCGACATTCGCGTCGATGCGTGCTTTGGCGGATTTGGGCTGTTCGGTTTCAGACTTGATGCGTATCCAGGTGGCAACCTGACCCGCCATGTTTGTGCAGATGACGGTGTCATTGCCCACGAATCGATAGACTCCGCCGTCATTGGGGTATCCGGCATTGGTCTTGTACTTGCCGTTGGCAGCAGAAAAGGTGCCTTCGTCCGTGGGCGTGTCACCGCCGTTGGGCTGACGTACATATCCTTTGTAGCCATTGGTGTCGTGCACGGAAATGAGGGTAATCGTCTTGCCGTTCACGACAATGTACGCTTTCCACGTTCCGTAGAAGCGAGCGGTATCGTCCGCGGCGCGTGCAACGGTAGCAAGTAGGAAAAGGCCTAAAGCGACGATGGCGGTTAGCCTGTAACGAGGCGAGATCTTTGCGAATTTGAAATAAATCCGGGCGTCAGTAAGGGCCATTCGATCCTCCCATGCTGTTTAGTTGAATGACAGGGGGTGGGGAACACCGGAATACTATCATTCGCAGCTACTGACTCGCACAAGATCAAAATCACCGAAGACTGGAATCGCCTCGTAGAGATAAAAACCTTCACAGTAACGAACTCGCGTGAAGGCAGATCGACATGCAGTGATTGCGTTTTCTGATTAGCTAGGCCATTCGCTACTGATTTGCGATAAAGAAATAGTTTTCAACATCATGATCTCCAGAAGGTCACCGCACAACGAAAAAGCCGGCCAAGTAATCTTCGACCGTTTCATGTGCCCAGTTTCTCGAGCAAGTCCTATACCCCAAAGGGTGGAGGCTTGTGGCCTATTCGTAACCCTTTCGTGGTGACTAGTTTCATAACCCTTCGATCACTTACTAACTATTACTTTGATGGGAGTTAGCTAACTCATTCATTTACAGCTACGCGATGGTTGTCGGTGGTATTGGTACTTTTATCATAGAGTGACATGCAGATTTTTGCAGGGAGCCGTTTCATGGTCAGCGCGCAGGAGTTATAAGCCCATAAGTTATTAACAGATTGGTTACCGATGGACGATGGCGAGCGAATTGCAGAGTCATCGATATCCATAGCATCAAGGAAAGAAAGAGCCGAACCCAAAGTCTTGCGTCCGCGGAGAAATTCCGCGCTGGCAATCACTCCAGAGAGCGCAGGCAATTTTGGGACTGACAGGGCGAAGCTGCATCCGGGCTCGAGAGGAACGTCTTTTTCTATTAATCATTCGGGGAGGGTTGATCATGAATCGTGAAAGAGCACATGCACGCGAGCTTGATTCTCGGTGGTACGCAGTTTGGACGCGATCGAGACAAGAGAAGATGTCTGCTGAGATTTTGAGCAGTTTCGGCGTCGAACATTACCTGCCCTTGAAATCGGAGATTCGCCAATGGAGTGACCGCAAACAGTCCGTTGAAGTACCCCTATTCAGCGGCTACCTTTTCGTTTATGTGAATGCTTTTGGTTCGAATAGGCTCCAGGTGCTGAAGGTACCGGGAATTGTTTCATTCGTAGGAAATCAGACCGGCCCTCTGCCGATACCTGATGAACAGATCGAAGGTATTCGCACGGTTTTAACGGTGCGGGCCAATTGCACTGTGCAGCCACTTTTCAAAGAGGGTGACCGCGTACGAGTGATTCGGGGACCACTTACTGGGGTCGAAGGGACCCTTGCGCGAACAAATTCAGAATCTCGTCTTTTTATTTCCGTTGACATGATCCAGCAATCGCTTGCCGTGAGTGTCTCTCCCGAAGATGTCGAGCTCATTTATGCGAGCCCCACGAAAGATCGAATACTTGCGGCTACGGATCGACGCCCATTTGTTCCATTTGGTGCGGAACGGGGGCAGGCAAACCGCGGCATCGAGGCTTGAGCGGGCGTGCACGCGGAGATTCGGGCGGGCTGGGGAAGTGACGCATTTCGGGTCGTCTCAATTTGCATAGGCAAGGGCAGAGGCGCTTACAATGACGCATTGCCTATCTTTGCGATTCACGCGATAAACGGCTGGGAGCGGCCGCTAAAAAAAGGAAGCGAAGTTCGGAGCGTCCTGGTGGGCGTTTCGCTCTTTCTCCTGCTTTGTTTCACCACTTGCACTGTGTTCATCCAGCAGGCTTGGGCGCTTGAATCGTTTCAGATCGGGATCTATGTTCTAGTTGCACTTTATCTGCTGACCGGGATTTGGCAGCCTGGAGAACATGTTGCCGCAGGGCTTCCGTCGATCCTTGTGTACCTAATGCCGCTTTGGGGCGTGGTTCAGATTCTTGCGCACAGCACTGCTTCCACATTTGAGACGAGACGAGAAGTTTTACGGTGGGGGGCGTTGGCAGGTGTTTTTTTCCTGAGCCAGGTTGTCGCGCGCTCGGAGGTAGCTCGGCGGACTTGCTTAACGATCTATCTTTGTTTCGCGACTGGCCTTGCCGTGCTCTGCCTGACGCAGTTATTCACATCAGAAGGGCGCGTGTTGTGGCTCTTCGCTAGCGGATATCCGGACGTTTACGGGACGTTTCCGAATCACAATAACTATGTTCAGTTTGTCGAAGTCGCGCTCCCCGTTTCGCTTTGGAGAGCGATCCGCGATGGCTGGCGCTCCTGGTGGTATGCGCTCTGCGGTGGGTTGCTCTATGCGTCGGCGATTGGATCGGCGTCCCGTGCCGGCGCGATCATCTGCACGGCGGAATTGATTGCGATGCTGGCTCTTGGGTTGCTGAGAATGCGCAAGAACCGGGGCGTCTCGTCGCTTCGCGGCACCATTGGAGTACTGCTTCTTGTTCCGGCGCTCGCGTTCGTATTCACATTGGCGGTGGGTTGGCGGCCGGTGTGGGAGAGGTTCCAAGGGCAGGACCAGTTTTCTGGCCGACGCGAGTTTTTGATTGCCGCCATCGGCATGGCGAAGGCGAATCCGCTGATGGGGCACGGGCTTGGCACTTTTCCGGAGGTCTATCAGCAGTTTGCAGTCAGGGATTTTCCCTTCTACGCAAACCACGCGCACAACGACTGGGCAGAGTTTGCGGCCGATGGAGGTATTCCGTTCCTGCTGCTTGTGTTTCTTCCGTTTGCGGACGCAATACCTACAGCCATCCGGCACCCGTGGGGAGTGGGATTGATCGCGGTCATGGTGCACGCGTGCGTCGATTATCCGTTTCCTCGGCCCGCTGTTTCAGGATGGATGTACGCGATGCTTGGCGTTTTGTATATGGTGCGCATGACAGATGTCGGACGCCGACGCGAGGGAGTGAAGGGCGTGGGAGTCGATGGCTGACTCATACGCGCATGACAGATGTATGGCGCCCTCGTGGATGGGTGATGCCCTTGAAATGGAAGGTTTACTCGCATGACATATGTAAGACATGATATATAACCCGAACGCTTCGACTAACTTGACTACTAAGTCTACAACCTAGGTAATAACATGCTGTGACTGGCACGGATAACTTAAGACTTTGCTGAATCCCTGTATTTGTGTTGCATCGCGTCGGATAAAAGGACACAATCCGAGTTAGCCCGAGAAAACACAAAGTTGCCGGTAGGTATTGGTGTGGTGTGTTTAGCAGGCAGGGCGGCCAAGCCTGCACGCACAGGTAGCAAGCGAAAGAGTTCTCAAGATCAGACCCAGGTATGAATCGAAGCACGATTGGAGATTTC
>Ga0302320_10011616_pt1 | contig 18597 bp, 18 predicted proteins | sample Bog_T0_3_FD_202130 | JGI IMG/M metagenome (GOLD analysis project Ga0302320, IMG submission 202130) | Peat permafrost microbial communities from Stordalen Mire near Abisko, Sweden - Bog_T0_3 | ecosystem: Environmental > Terrestrial > Soil > Wetlands > Peat | place: Sweden: Abisko, Stordalen Mire...
TTCTTCGAGTAGCGTTGAAACTCCGCCTGATGGGCCAAGGTAAGCTGCTTCATCCGTGATCGATCTCCTCAATCCACATTAACCGCGAAGGCTGTGGAAAGGGGCGATTTTCAGAGGTTCCCTAGAGAGCCGCATAAGTGCTATCCTCCTCTGCAAGGGCTTGCGCATGAGCAGTTTCTTCACTATCGGCCACTCCAACCACGACTTCCCAGCCTGGCTTGCCCTTCTGCGTCAACACAGCATTGAAGTCATGGTTGATGTGCGCAGCTCTCCCTACTCGAAGTACGTTCCGCAGTTCGACAAGGAACTTATGCAGCGTTCCCTGGAGAAAGCGGGGATCCGCTATCTCTTTCTCGGCGCGGAGTTGGGCGGACGCCCGGCGAATCCGGCGTACTACGACGCCAAAGGCCGCGTCCTTTACAGCCGTCTTTGCGACGACGCCCACTTCCAGGCGGCAATCACGCGCCTTGAAACCGGCATGGAGCGCTTCCGCGTGGTCCTGGTCTGCGGCGAGGAGGACCCTGCCCACTGCCATCGCCGCCTGCTCATTGGCCGCGTGCTCACCGAGCGCGGCCACACCATGCAACACATTCGCGGCGACGGCTCTCTGGAGTCCGACGAGACGGTTGCCGCTCAGGCAGGCAAGCCGCTGGTCGGCGCTCAGCCCGCGCTCTTTGCCGAACTCGACGAGGACCAATGGAGATCTACAGTATCGGTTTTACCCAAAAAAGCGCCAGAGAGTTTTTCGACACACTGAAGGCTCACGGCATTGAACGCCTGCTGGATGTGCGCCTGAATAACACCTCGCAGCTTGCCGCCTTCGCCAAGCAGGCCGACCTGGCTTACTTTCTCCACGAAATCTGCGACGCCGCTTATGAGCATGAGCCTTTGCTTGCCCCCACGCAGGATATTCTCGATGAGTTCAAGAAGCGCAAAGGAAGTTGGGAAGACTATTCCGAAGCCTATCTCTCACTTATCCGTTCCAGAAAGGTGGAATCAGTTCTTTCCAGGGATAGCTTTCTGAAGAAAACCGTTCTGCTGTGCAGCGAGTCAACTCCTGAGCATTGCCATCGCAGGCTGGCGCTGGAGTATTTACAGCAACATTGGGAAGGTGTAGAAATTATTCATCTATAATTCACGGCCTGGAGGCAAGTCTATTGATCCGGAACGAAACGATTACATCGTGTGTCCCCACCCTTTCCGCTGAGAACGCAGAAGGGATGAGTCCCGCTGTTACATTTCTTTCTGGCCAAATCAGTAAGCCCATGGGCCTCGACCGGATTGTCTGCCTCGCCAACTCCTACAAGCACGACCATCGCTGTGTCGCCGGAATCAGCTTGGATACAAAACAGTGGGTCAGACTTATAGGACATACGGTCCCCGGTTGCCTCACCCTGAAGGAAACATGCTATCCGGATGGAAGAGAGGTTGCATTGCTGGATGTCTTCGAGGCGGAACTCGGCTACAGTTGCGGCTCCAACGGCCATCCCGAAGATGTGCTTGTCTCCGACAAGCCATGGCAACCGCTCCGCCGGTTCGACGAGCCTTCCGACGCGCGTTTTCTTGCCGGCTATGTGAATAAAGAACCTGTTGTCCTGCAAGGTTACTGCGACAGAATCCTGGCGAGCAGATTCGAAAAGACTCCGGCGCAGTGTTCTCTTGGGCTGGCTTGCCCGGAAGACCTGTGGTGGTGGATACGCGAGGAATACGGCAAGCGCAGGAATCGCGCCGTCTTCCGTCTAGGAAAAGTTGGCCGCATTCGCTATGACTTGGCCGTCACCGATCCTGTCTGGCTGGAAAAAATGCATTCCCTGCCCTTGGGAATCTATCCGCACGCCCACTTCTTCGACGGCAAGCCCCCCAAAACCTTCCTCACCGTCAGCCTGAGTGAACCCTTCGAAGGCTTCCACTACAAGCTGGTGGCCGGTGTGATCAATTTGATCTCCTGAGCGTCGTGCGCCAGGTCTCGATGGAGTGATGATTCTGGACAGGCACAGAACGCCGAGTATTCGGTCGATGGTGACGCCGCTCCGCTGTTTCTGAGCATCGGTTACGGGTTACGCAACAGTTCCGAACAGCGCTCCGACCGCCGCAGTGACCCCCATGGCCAGTGCGCCCCAAAAAGTGACGCGCAATGCGCCTGTCATCACGCCCGCCCCGCCCGCCCGCGCTGCCAATCCGCCCAGAAGCGCAAGGAACGCCAAGGACGTGCCAAAAACAAGTGGAATCAAAATCGCCGCCGGAGCAAACACGACCGCCAGCAGCGGCAAGGCCGCTCCCACGGCGAAGCTCGCGGCCGACGAGAATGCGGCCTGAAGCGGACGGGGTTTGACTTTTTTGGAGATGCCGAGTTCATCGCGGGCATGGGAGGCCAGCGCGTTATGGGCCATCAACTGCTTAGCGACCCGTTTCGCGAGTTCCGCATCAAGCCCGCGTGTGACGTAGATCGCCGCCAGCTCTTCATGCTCGCCTTTCTTGTCTTTTTTCAGCTCCTTGCTCTCAAGTTTGAGATCGGCCTGTTCGGTGTCTGCCTGGGAGTGGACAGAGACGTACTCCCCGGCGGCCATCGACATAGCCCCCGCCACCAGACCCGCAACCCCGGCGGTCAAAATGTTGGTGTGGGTGGCATGTGCGGTGGCCACACCCAGCACCAGACTGGCGGTTGAAAGGATGCCGTCGTTCGCGCCCAACACCGCTGCACGCAGCCAGCCAATGCGATCAATGTGATGCTGTTCCTTCTGCATAGCAGCCATTCGGTTGCCTCGCCTCAAAGGCGTTTTCTTGAGTACTTGTGTGGAGGATACATTCCATCAGGGATAAAGGCCTGTTTCCATTTGACCTATTGCGACGGCGGCCTTCCGGTCTGCAACCCTCACTCCACAAACCTTGCCGTTCCACCCTGAATGTAGATCGGCCCCGCGCTAATTCACCTCATTCTTCCAGCGAAAAATCACTTTACCTTGTGTCATTCCCAACGCTACACTGATCACGTCATGCTGACTCGCCGCCGCTTTGTCCTGAACACCGCCGCCTGCGCCGCTCTCGCCCACACTTTCAAATCCCGTTTCGCGTTGGCGCAAACCGCAAACTTCTATCGCAACCCCATCCTGGGCGGCGATCATCCCGACGCCAGCCCGATTCGCGTTGGCGACGATTTTTACCTCACCCACTCCAGCTTTGATTACGCGCCGGGACTCCTCATCTGGCACTCCCGTGACCTGATCAACTGGCGGCCCGTTGCCGCCGCGCTCCATCGCTACTACGGCACGATCTGGGCGCCCTACCTCTGCGAATACCAGAAGCACTTTTACATTTATTTTCCCGCCGCCGGAAGCCTGCGCGTGGTTCATGCCGATCACCCCGCAGGACCCTGGAGCGAGCCCATCGATCTCGGCATCCGTGCCATCGACCCCGCCCACATTGCCGAGAATGGACGCCGCTTTCTCCACATGAACGGCGGACTCATGGCCGAGTTGACCGCGGACGGTCTGGCCGTGAAAACTCCTCCGCGCAAGGTCTTCGACGCTTGGCCTATGCCCGCCTCCATCCGCATGGAATGTACCTGTCTGGAAGGTCCAAAGCTGCTGGAGCGCAACGGCTGGTTCTACCTCAACGTGGCCGAAGGCGGCACCGGCGGGCCGGGAACCAGCCACAGCGTCATCTCCGCCCGCAGCCGCCATGCCGACGGCCCTTGGGAGTACTCGCCTTACAATCCCGTCGTGCACACGCCCTCGCGCGACGACCGCTGGCTCAGCGTGGGCCATGGCCGCCTCGTCGATACACCGGACGGCAAGTGGTACATCACCGTTCATTCCTATGAAAACGGCTACCGCACACTGGGCCGTCAGCTTCTTCTGCTGCCCATCGAATGGACCGCTGACGGCTGGTTCCGCGTGCCCGCAGGAGTTACAGCGGATGCGGCGATTCCCATGCCCGTCCCCGGCACAATCCAGCAGCCCTTTGCCGACCCTTCCGACGATTTCACCTCTCCGGAACTCGGCCTGCAGTGGGGCTTCTGGCGAGAGTACGACCCGGCGCGCTTCACCACCGGCAACGGCGCACTCAAATTGCAAGCGCGCGGCAGTTCGCTGGCCGACTCCAGCGCCCTCACCACCACCGTCGGCGGACACTCCTACACCGTTGAAATCGATGTCGAAGTCTCGCCCGGCTGCGAGGCCGGCCTGATACTCTTCTACGATCCCAGCCACGTCGCCGGCATCCTCATTACTCCCGGCGGAATCGAGATCAAAATTCCCAACGGCTCGGTGAAGAACCGCATAGAAAAGGACGCCACCCGCGCCACCTTCCGCGTGGTCAACGACCGCCAGGAGGTGGATTTCTACTATCGCCTTCCCGGCAAACCCTGGCAAAAGACCGAGTCCTCGGCAGAAGTCTCCGGCCTGCACCACAACGTACTGGGCGGCTTTCTCGATCTTCGCCCCGCCGTTTACGCCTGCGGCCAGGGCCACGCCACATTCCGCGGCTTCCGCTACTGGCCGCAGGTCAACGCGCCGGCCCTGTGAACCGGCGAACCGCCGCTGTTGTATTGTGGTAAATAACTTCCAGTAGAGGCTTTGCTTTGTGACTGCCCCCGACATCATCGACCTGGTCAAGAGAGTTCACTGGGATCATTTTCATTTCTGGACCTCGCTGCATAGTTTTTTCGCGCCCCTTGCGGCGTTGCTCGGCAAGTTTTTTCATTCGTGGATCAAGCGCCGCAACGCGCGACTGGCTCAACACTGGCCGGTCACGGACGGACAGGTTCAATCCATCGACGTAGGCGCGGGGACCAAATTCTACGGCAGCACACGACGATTCAATGCAACCTTCAAGTACTCCTATCCCGTCCAGGATGGCAGCGAGATCAGCTATTATTCCGGAGATTTTTCCCGCTTGTTTCCCGACAAGGAGCTGGCATGGGAGTGGCTGGAGTTGCTGAAGAACAAGCGCATTCGCGTCCACTATAAGCCCGGCCACCCTGAAGTCTCCGCGGTTCTGGCCGCCGATCTGGACGCCCACTTTGCCCTTCCGGCGCGCACTCCGGCCGACCTGCTCTACTCCTCGCCGGGAATTGACCCGCGGTAACTTCACTTCCAAACGCAGCAAAGCCGCCCCGGAGAGCGGCTTTGCAGTGAAGCAATGCGGATTAGTTGAAAATGGCTCCCACCGTTTCGCTGGAGGTCGTAGGATTCAATTCGCAATAATTTGGCCCGTTCGCGGTAATAGTCGTTGGTGTTAAGTTAGTGGGACTAACAACAGGCGTGCAGTTCGAGGACCATCCTCCGAAAGCTCCCGCTCCGGCCGGCGCGGTCAAGACAAACGGGGTGCCGATCGGGTAAGTCGACACACAGACTGAGCCGCCTGCGCCTGTCCATCCGGGGCCGCAGTGGATCACGTTCTGCGTGCCCGTGGCGGAAGGCGCTGTCACCTCCCAATTGGTGTTGTTCAAGCCTTCGTTATAGACGGTCACGGTCGACAGGAGCGCGGATGCCTGCGAGTCGGGGTAGCATGAACCTGCTACGGGGCCATTGGGGCATAGCGTGACGGCAGGGTTGCATCCCTCTGCGAGGGTGCAAGGGCAGGGAGCAACATACGGGCAAGCGAATGTTGCCGTGGCGTACTGTATCGATTGGGTGACCGGATCCACTATTTCAGCGATGATCGTGGCGCCGGGTCCAGACGCGTACGCAGTGACAATCCCGGCGGTAGCCCCGGCATTTCCACCGGTATTGCTATTGACGGGGAAACTATTGGGGAAGGAAGATAGCCAGACAGCCGAATTTGTCACATCGCGTACCACAGGAGCTGTCGTGTAGGTTCCAATGGCAATGAAATTCCCAGTATCCTGCAAATTGCCAACGGAAATGGAACTGGGAATGATGGTGACCGAAACCAGCCCCGTCGAAGACACCGGACCCGTTCCCGTTCCGCCTGTAACCGTAACGGATACGGTGCTGGTGGTCGAACCTTTGAAGCCTTGCGCGGTGGCTGTAATTGTCGTTGTGCCGTTGGCTACGGCAAGCACCTCACCGGCCGCCAAATTTCCTGTCGGACAATTGGCGACTCCCGGCGTGCAAGGCCCGACAGCTGCCACGCCGGTATTGGCGGAGCTCCAGGTGATGCCGGCCACAGACCCGGTGGTCTGATGAGACGCATTGCCGTATGTCCCCGTAGCCGTCAACTGCACGGTAGAGCCTATCGCTATCGAATTGGTAGCGGGCGTCACCTGAATGGAATCCAGCCCTGAGTTGACGTTGCAACCGGTAAACGGCACGGCAAGGCAAGCAATCAATAACGCTCCAAAGCGGAAGCGATTGAACATTTGAGTCTCCTGGGAATTTCAACAGCTTCGGCTCCGCTTTCCTAAGCGAAACCGGAGATTTTCTTCCACCTTCGACTATAGGCTCTAAAATAACCGCGCGCCTATTCTATAAAAGAGTCCCTGGAACATGCGGAATCAAAACAGTTAATAAGCATTTCTCCGGCTGCTCGCGCGCTTCAATAGCCTGGCGTCCGCGGCGCGGGAAACTTGCCGCTCCGCAAGCCAGGCGGCCAGCCCCTCTTTGCCCGGCGCAACCTCGACCGGCTACACTTCTCCTCAGCATGGCCATCGCCCGCGACAACACTCCCGAACGGCTAGTCAGCGCCGCGCGCGCTGACGAAGAGCAGGGCTTTGAGCTGAAACTGCGCCCTCGCTGGCTGCGTGAATTCATCGGCCAATCCAAAGCCAAAGAGCAGCTTAGCATCGCCCTGGAAGCCGCCAAATCCCGTGGCGAGGCGCTGGATCACGTGCTGCTCTCCGGCCCTCCGGGGCTGGGCAAAACCACGCTGGCCACCATCATTGCCAATGAACTCGACGTCGGCTTCCAGCAAACCTCCGGCCCCGCCCTGCAAATTCAGGGCGATTTGACCGCTATTCTCACCAATCTGAGAGAGCGCCAGGTGCTCTTCCTCGACGAAATCCACCGCATGCAGCCGGTGCTGGAAGAAAAGCTCTACACAGCCCTGGAAGACTACAAGCTGGACATCATCATCGGCCAGGGTCCGGCGGCGCGCACTCACGTGATGGAAATCCGCCCCTTCACCTTCATCGGCGCCACCACCCGGCCCGGCCTGCTCTCATCACCCTTGCGCTCGCGCTTCGGCATTCTGCTGCGCCTGGAATTTTATACCGAGGAAGAGTTGCGCGTCATCGTCACGCGCTCCGCCGAGGTCTTGCAGATTCCCATTGACGCCGACGGCGCGGCGGAGATCGCCCTGCGCTCCCGCGGCACGCCGAGAATCGCGAACCGCCTGCTGCGCCGCGTGCGTGATTACGCTCAGGTGCGCGGGACGGGCGTGATCGATCTCCCCACGGCCAACGCCGCCCTCACCATGCTGGAAGTGGACGCTCACGGCTTCGACGAGATCGACCGCCGCCTGCTGCTGGCCATCATCCAGAAATACGACGGCGGCCCGGTCGGCCTCAGCACGCTGGCAGCAACCCTGGCCGAGGAGCAAGACGCCCTCGAAGAGGTCTACGAGCCCTTCCTCATCCAGATCGGATTCCTTGACCGCACCCCGCGCGGCCGCGTCGCCACGCGCCTGGCCTACGAGCACTTTGGCCTGACCATGCCCGGCCGCCAGGCGCCGCTGTTTTAATCCGGGCAGAAGTTGTTGCTAACTCGCTAACTTGCTATCCCCGCGAAGCGGGGGCTAACTTGCTGACTTTGTAATCAACCACAGCCGCATACCGGCCAGACCATTCATCAGGAGACTCCCATGGCACTCACCGAATCCACCATGCTTGAACTGGGCACCACCGCCCCCGACTTCGCACTCACCGATGTAGTGACCGGCAATACGATTCGCCGCGACGACTTTCGCGGACAGAAGGCCCTGCTGGTCATGTTCATCTGCGCCCACTGCCCCTACGTCAAACATATTGAGAAGGGCCTGGCGGCCGTGGGCAAGGACTACGCGGGCCAGCTTCTTGGCTTCGTCGCCATCAGCAGTAACGATACCGAAACCCATCCCGCCGACAATCCCGCCGGGCTCAAGCAGCAGGCGGAAACCTTCGGCTTCGTCTTTCCCTACCTGTACGACGAGACGCAAGCCGTGGCGCGCGCCTACAAAGCCGCCTGCACGCCGGATTTCTTTCTCTTCGACGGCAATCTCCGCCTGGCCTATCGCGGCCAGTTCGACTCCAGCCGCCCCGGCAACGGCATTCCGGTCACCGGCGAAGACCTGCGCTTCGCCATCGATTTGGTGCTCGCCGGCAAGCCCGTCCCAAAAGAGCAGCGCCCCTCCATCGGCTGCAACATCAAATGGAAGGAATAAGGAACCTCCGAATTAGTCTATGTTTTGAAAGGGCACGGCTTTAGCCGCATTACGAACATGGCTATCTGCATGTTTTGAAAGGGCACGGCTTTAGCCGTGCCGCAAAATGTCCAATAAAATCGGGGGCTTTAGCCCCTGAGGGACGTTTTGCATGTACTGAATGGGATTTATGAAACAGCTACAAGCAAAGGGCCACTCCGCTGATGCGGAGTGGCCCTTTGCTTAATACGTGCTAGCCGATGTTACTTGGCGACCAGCGGCTGGGTGGTGAGTGCGCCGCTCTTATAGCCCTTCGCCATATCGGGTATCGAGATGGCCTTATAGTCGCCGGCGTGTCCGGCCTGGCCGAACTGCGTCATACGCTGGGCTACCACCTTCTGCATGGCCGCGCGCGCCGGCTTCATGTAGTCGCGGGGATCGAACTTTTCCGGCGTCTCCCACAGAACCTTGCGAATCGCGCCGGTGATGGCCAGCCGATTGTCGGTGTCCACGTTGATCTTGCGCACGCCGTTCTTGATGCCCAACTGAATCTCTTCAACGGGCACGCCCCAGGTCTCCCTCAGCTTGCCGCCGTACTTGTTGACGACGTCCTGCAAATCCTTGGGCACCGAAGAGCTGCCGTGCATCACCAGGTGGGTGTTGGGCAGGCGCTTGTGAATCTTGATGAGCAGATCCATCTTGAGCACCGAGCCGTCGGGCTTTTTCGTAAATTTGTAAGCGCCGTGGCTGGTGCCGATGGCTATGGCCAGCGAATCGACGCCGGTCAGCTCGGCAAACTCCACCGCTTGATCGGGGTCTGTGACGTGCTCCAGGCCCGAACCGCCCGCGCCGTGCCCGTCTTCGATGCCGCCCAGCACGCCGATCTCGCCCTCCACCGCGACGCCGCGCTCATGCGCGTAATCGACGACCTTCCTGGTCACTGCCACGTTCTCCTCAAAGGTAGCCGGAGTCTTGCCGTCTTCCTTCAGTGAGCCGTCCATCATCACGCTGGAGTAGCCCAGTTTGATGGCGCTGACGCAGGTCTCGAAGCTGTTGCCGTGATCCAGATGCATGGCGATGGGAATCTCGGGATAGAGTTCGTTAGCCGCCAGGATCAGGTGAAAGAGGTAGTTGTCCTGTGCGAACTGGCGCGCGCCGCGGCTGGCCTGGATGATGACCGGCGAATTGGTCTCCTTCGCCGCTTCCATGATGGCCTGAATCTGTTCCATATCGTTGACGTTGAATGCGCCGACGCCGTAACCGCCCTTGGCGGCCTCGTCGAGGAGTTGCCGCGTGGAAACTAGAGGCATTTGAGTTTCTCCTGTGCCGGATGAGCCGGCAAATTGGTTTTGGGTCCAGCCGCCTGTGCGTTCGCGTGCTTCAGGGCATACAGTCAGCCCGCCGGGCGGCAACAACCGCGATCATGTATATGGTAGCAGGAACGCGCAAGGGGAAAATGTGCTCTTGAACACAGGGGGCCAAGGGCCTTCCGGCGGCCCGATTCAGGAGGGGCGTGTCCCGATGTGGATAGCCTCTCTTGACAGCAGTACGGCCTGCTCCTAACCTTCCCTTATGGAGCTTCAACTTCCCGAACGTCAGGCGGCGGGACTCGCCAGCCTCTCCACACGCACCGGCCGCAGCGCCTCCGAGTTGGCGGTAGAGGCCGTGGACCGCCTGCTCGCCCAGGAGAACTGGTTTGACTCTCAAGTTCAGTTGGGAATCGATCAGATTGCCCGCGGCGAATTCCTTGAAGAGGAAGAGATGGACGCCCGCGTGGCGCGGATGATGCGGGCTTGAGACGGCTGATATGGTCAGTGGCCGCGGCCGATGATCTGGAAGGCATTGCAAATTACCTCTGGCTTCACCACCCTTCCTTCGCCGCCTCCACCCTGCAACGGCTCTACGACGCAGTGAAGCGTCTCAAGGCCTTTCCCTATGCGGGCCGCATCGGCATGAAGAGCGGCACGCGTGAGTTGGTTCTCGCTCCGCTGCCTTATCTTTTGATCTACGCGGTAGACGATCAATCGATTCACATCCTGCGCTTTCTCCACGCCGCCCAGAACCGCCCCGAATGATCCGGCTCATGAATGGGATGTTTTTCGTCTGTTTCATCGTGTTGTTCATGACAACGTACATGAAGGTTCCTTCGTTTTTCGGTTCCCGTATGGAATAATCTGCCCGTGCCCCTTGCCGCCGCCACCGCCCACGACTATTACCTTGCAGCCTGCGCCGCCGCAACGGTGCTGCTGCTTTTGCTGCTGATTGCGCGCGTGCGGCTGCACCCGGCGCTGGCCCTGTGCATCGCGGGTCTGACGCTGGGCGTGGCTTCTGGAATGCCGCTTGGGCAGGTGCCGCTTTCCTTCGCCGCCGGTGTGGGCAACCTGATGGGGCACATCGCCATCGTGCTGGCTCTGGGCGCGGTGCTGGGGCGCCTGGTGGCCTCGAGCGGCGGAGCTTCTTCCCTGGGCAAAGTTCTTGTCGAGGGCTGCCACCCGCGGGGTTTGCCCTGGGCGATGCTGGGGCTGGGCATTCTGGTGGGGATGCCGGTCTTCTTCGAGGTGGGGCTGGTGCTGCTGTTGCCGATTGTGGCCGAGACGGCGCGGCGCAGCGGGAAGCCGCCCATCCTGGTCGCTCTGCCGGTGCTGGCCGGGCTCTCCATCGTTCATGCCGTGCTGCCGCCGCATCCGGCGGCGATGTTGGCAACCAGCGAGTTCCACGCCGACCTGGGCCGGACGATGCTGTGGGGTTTAGCTGTGGGATTGCCCGCCGCGGCGCTGGCCGGACCGGGACTGGAATGGTTTTTGAGCCGATTCTGGGCCAAAAGCTTCAGCGTGAAGGGTACGGGCTTCAGCGTGAAGGGTACGGGCTTCAGCGTGAAGGGTACGGGCTTCAGCCCGTACATCAATACAGACCAGAAATCGAGGGCTTTAGCCCCTGAGGGAGGTTTTTCAGATAAGATTCTTCCGGTTTCTCCATCGTCGGTGAAATGCGACGCTGCGCCGGAATCGACTGGAGAATCTCGTCCCGCGCCGGCTGGTCCCATCCGCGCCGCCGCGGCCATTCTGTTGCCTGTGGCGCTCATCTGCCTGGGCAGTTGGGCAGACGCGCTTGCCGTGCCGACGAGCGTCTTTAACCAAATTCTCCACTTCATAGGCAACGCGAATGTTGCCCTGCTGATCGCCGTGCTGGCGGCGCTGGTGACTCTCGGCCCCCACATTCAAATCAAGGGCTCGGAGGGCCTGCGCAAATTGACCGGCGAATCCTTTGAACCCATCGCCAATGTGCTGGTAATTCTGGCCGCGGCGGGCGGCCTGAGCGGCATTTTGCGCGACTCCGGCGCGGCCCAGGCGACGGTCGCCCTGGCACTGGGCGCGCAGATGCCGCCGCTGGTGCTGGCCTGGCTGCTGGCCGCCGTGGTCCGCGTCGCCATGGGTTCGTCCACCGTGGCCATGGCCGTGGCCGCGGGAATTCTGGCGCCCATGGCGGGCCATCTCGGCGTGCGCCCTGAATTCCTGGTGCTGGCCACCGGCACCGGCTCCATCATCCTCTCCCACGTGAATGACCCCGGCTTCTGGATGATCCAGTCCTTCTTCAAGCTGGAGTTGAAGGAGACCCTCTCCACCTGGACGGTGCTGGAGACGGTGCTTTCCGTGGCGGGGTTAGGGATGACGCTGGCGCTGGCGGCGCTACGGTGAGGGACGCGGAGTGAGGTGCGGCCTACAAGAGGGAACCCTGTATGTCGGCCAGACCTGCTCTCTTTCCATAGCCTACGGTGGGATCAACCAGTGGCAGATGCGGCTTCTTGCCTTTCAGAATCTCCTCTACCGTCAGGATTTGGACGAGAGGATACCGATTTCCATGTAATTCGACGGTTCCAGCCGATGCAGCGTCCGCTGTCATCCCTGCTGTTGGCGGATTCAAAGCTACCATCACGCCAAACCCCATGGACGATGCTTCCTCTCGCTTGGCCACACTGATGAGAGCGCGCACATCGTCAGGTTTGAGCTTCCCGCTCTTTACGGAAACGACAGCAAACTTGGTCGTCTTTCCATCGGGCCTGAACGGTATCCGTCCATCGATGCCTTTGTCCGCGCCTTTTTTGTCGTTGGGAATTCCATCAACCTTGGACACTGCCCAAATCTCGAAGGCTTTTCTGGCTTTGTCCTGTTCCGCCATCACCCGCGCGCCTTCAATTGTTGTCGGCAAGCCTTCAATCACATAGTCCACGCCCACTCTCAGATGCGGGAATGCTCCTTCCAGCCGTTGTTTCCGAATCAATTCAATTGCGAAGGGAGAGATGTCGATGCCAATCCACCGGCGAGCTAGAATTTGGGCCGCCGCGATGGTTGTGCCGCAGCCGCAGAACGGGTCCAGCACCAGATCGCCGGGCTTGCTCGATGCATTCAGGATATGTTTCAGGATTCCGAGGGGTTTTTGCGTAGGGTAGCCTAACCGCTCGGCATCCTGAGGGCTGAGCCAGCGCACGTCTGCATCAATCCCGTCCGTGGTGCCAAAAACCGTTCCCTCAGTATAGGGCTGATAGGCCCAAATGTCTGGGGCGGCGGGTCCGTCGTTGGTGTTGATGGTCCGCTCATACATGGGCCAGGCTTCTCCATCGGTGATGGTGATGAAGCCCTTTTCAAAGAGCAGGTCGAGTTTCTGATGTTGCGTCAGTCCAGCGGGTTCGACACCAGCTTCTTCCCAGATTTTTCCGGGAATGGCCCAGTGCCTTCCTTTGGCCGTTGGATCGAAAGCCCGCCAAGTCTTGCCGGATTCTCCTCCGCGTATTCCCGATCCTGTCAGGACATTGCCGTAATAATCGGTCTTGTAGATACCCTTGGGGTCCTCGACGAAGTTATCCTTGACGTGGCCGAGCATAAATGGTCTGCGCGGGTGGTTCCAGGTGTAATCGTTGCTCTTGGTATAGAACAAAATCACATCGTGAATAGGCGCCCATCGCTTGGCCTTGTTGTGCGATCCGGTTCTGCGCCAGATGATTTCGCTACGAAAATTTGTCGGCCAGAAAACCGCATCCATCAACATCTTCAGATAATGGCTGGCCGTCGGGTCGCAATGCAGATACACAGACCCGGTGGCTTTGAGAACCCGGTGAATCTCAACGATCCGTAAGGCCATATTCACCAGGTAAGCGAGCATCGGACTTCGCGACAAGCCGCCATGCAGCGCATTGACGAAATTGACTAGCGTAGGATTGCGCACATTCTGCAATTCGTCAAACGCCGCCTGCGCCGCCGCATCCCAGGTCCAGGTATCCTTGAATGCCGTGACCTGTGCTTCGTCAGAATGCAGCCCATCGGCCTTGAAAAGCACATTGTAGTTAAGGTCCGAGTTAAAAGGCGGATCGAGATAAACGAGGTCCACCGATGCGTCTGCAATCTTCCCCCGCATAACCGGAAGATTGTCGCCATAGAGAAGGCTGTTGTTCATTCTCTGCCTCGATATTTGCCCATAACATTACACATGAACTAAAAAGTTGAGCATACCAGACCCGCAGCAGCGAATGCCGGAAACCCTACACCCCCAGCACCGCCCGCTGCGCGGCGAAGATCTCCTTCAGCCCCACCTCAGCCAAATCGATGAGGCCGTTGAGTTGCGCCCTCGAAAACGAACCCTTCTCCGCCGTGGCCTGGGTCTCGATCAGCCCGCCGTCGGCCCGCATAACAATATTCATGTCCACCTCGGCCTGCGAATCCTCCTCATAACAGAGGTCCAGCAGCGCCGCGCCATTGACGATTCCCACCGAGGTGGCGGCCACCAGTTGCGTGAGCGGCGATTGCTTGAGCGTTCCCGCCTTGACTAGCGCGTTGAGCGCGAGGCCCAGCGCGACAGCCGCTCCGGTGATGGCCGCGGTGCGCGTGCCGCCATCGGCCTGAATCACGTCGCAATCCAGAATCACGGTCCGCTCGCCCAGCGCCTTCATGTCCACCACCGAGCGCAGGCTCCTGCCGATCAGCCGCTGAATCTCGTGCGTCCGGCCGCCGATCTTCCCCCGCTCGCTCTCCCGCGGCGTCCGGGTCACCGTCGCGCGCGGCAGCATGGAGTACTCCGCCGTCACCCAGCCGCGGCCCGAGTTGCGCAGCCAGCCCGGAACCCCCTGTTCCACGGTGGCATTGGTCAGCACCCGCGTATTACCCAGCGAGACCAGAACGGAACCCTCGGCGGTCTGCACAAAGCCCGGCGTGAGGGTGAGGGGACGCAGTTGGAGCGGGTTTCTGCCGCCAGGACGAAAGCAAGTGGGTGAGCTGGGCATGGAAAGATTGTACGGGAAGCGGCTTGCGGTCGAGGGCGAAAGCCGATCCGGAACGTGCTGTCCCAGGATGGGAAACGGCTGAATTTCCGTCCCGGAACAGGAATCTCTTCGTAACCTACTGAAACAAAGTCATTTGCTCCAATTACGCCGTAGCCTTTTGTCCCATTTTGGGAGATGGAGCCTTGCAGCGGTCCAGCCGCCTTTCCGGGAATTGCAGACTAATGCCTTCCCTTATCAGGAACTTAATGTGAGTGTTCTAGTTTGGCACGCCACGTGTATTAGAACAGGACAGTTCCTCATCCTGGAAAGCAGGAATGGGAAGAACGAGGGACTTGGAATTAGGGATTCGGAACTAGGGACTAGGGATTCAGTACTGAGTTGCGGGAATTTGAAACTGACCACTGATCACTGAATAGAAGGAGCAAGTTATGCAGCAGGCTAGGCAAACAGCGGAATTCAAAAAGAACGTGCTGGCGGAAACCGGCTTGGCTGGAACTGGGCTGGCGGGAGCGGGCCTGGCCGGAGTCTCGGTGACCGAGCGCAAGCGCGTGGTGGCGGTGGTTGAGACCCTGACCAACCTGCGCAACACGGGCGAGAGCCTGGCCGAGGTGGCCCATGACACCCGGAATATGGTCACGGCGCTGGGGCTCTACTGCGATCTGTTGGAGGAGCCGGGGGTGCTTAACCCCTCGTTCCAGCACTACGCCGGCGAACTGAGGCTAGTGGCCACGGCCAGCCGCCGCCTGGTGGAGAAGCTGCTGGCGCTCGATGCCCGTATTGCCCCCGATGTGTCCGGTACAGGCGCCGGCCTCTCCGGCAATCACGGCGCGGCCCGGACGGAGGCAAATGCGCGCGGCGCAGAACGGCTGGAGCAGGCGCGCCGCTGGGATCTGCTGCCCCCCGAGCCGATCAACAACATGGCTGCGGAGCTGATGGCCAACCGCAATCTTCTCGCCGCCCTGGCCGGACCCTCCATCGCCCTCACCGTGGACATTGAGGGTAGCACGCTGCCGGTGCGGCTGACCGGCGAAGACCTGACCCGGATTCTGGTCAACCTGGTCAAGAACGCCGCCGAGGCCATGCCCGCCACGGGACGCATCGCGATCAACCTGCATGAGTTTCATGTCAATGCAAAACTTCCTCCATGGCTGCTGCTGACCATTGAAGACAACGGGCCCGGCATCCCCTCCGAGACGCTGGGCAATATCTTCAACTCCGGCTACACTACCCGCTCCAGCGGCGCATCCGGCCCCGGCGCATCGGTCACGGTCGGCGCCGGCAACTGGCCGGCCTCCCATCGCGGGCTGGGGCTGTCCATCACCCGGTCCATCCTCGAGACCGCCGGCGGCAGCATTCACGCCGCCAACCGCCTCCCGGCCGGAGCCTGCTTCACGATTGAGCTGCCCACCCACTCCCTTTAAATGGGGGCGGAAGGCAACGGCATAAGGACGTAAATCCGCGATGCATGGGCTTCAAAAGACTCCCCCGCACGGCGGCCACAAAAAAATCAGTTAACCAATTGCGCGTGAGGCGAATACAATGCTCGAAACAGTAGTGAATACCAGAGCCATGGAGTTTATCCCCCAACTCGCGGAACCGCCGGTGCGTTTGCACCTGCTGGTGGTCGATGCCGACTCCGCCATGCGATCGGCCTGTGCCGAGATCGCCGGCAGCCTGGGCTACGCGGTGGAGAGCACCGGCGACCTGACGCAAGCCCGCAGTATGCTGCGCGGCTCGACCGCCGATATCCTGCTGGTCAACCTGCCGTCGGGCTCCAATCAGGGCCTGGAGCTGGTCAGCGAGGTCAAGCTGCTCTACCCCCAGACCGCGGTGATTGCCATGACCGCCTCGGGATCGGTGAACGCCGCCGTGGAGGCCATGCGCTGCGGAGCGTGCGACTACCTGGCCAAGCCCTTCGCCATGGACGAGCTTTCCACGGTGCTGGATCGCGCCGCGGCCTCTCTGGTCACCGACACGGCCACCCGCCAGTTGCGCGAGCGGCTCAGGCTCTCGCAGGGGCTGGGCGCCATGATCGGCCGATCTGGAGAGATGGAAAAGCTCTATCGCATCTTGTCGAAAGTCGCCCAAAGCTCCCACCCGGTGCTGATTCTGGGCGAAAGCGGCACCGGCAAGGAGCTGGTGGCCCGCACCATCCACGCCTACGGGCCCAATTCTAATAAGCCGTTTTTGCCGGTCGATTGCGGCTCTCTGGTCCCCACGCTGATCGAGAGCGAACTCTTCGGCTACGTCAAGGGAGCCTTTACCGGGGCCAACCGCAGCAAGGACGGGTTGCTGGTTTCAGCCGAGGGGGGCACGGTTTTTCTCGACGAGATCGGCGAACTCTCGCTGGATTTGCAGGCCAAGCTGCTGCGCGCCCTTCAGGAAAAAGAAGTCCGCCCGGTCGGCGCCACCCACCGCGTGCCCATCAAGGCGCGTATCGTGGCCGCCACCAACCGGGATCTGGCGGTGATGGTGGAACAAGGCACCTTCCGCAAAGACCTCTTCTACCGGCTGAACGTGGTCAACCTGCGCCTGCCCCCGCTGCGCGACCGCCGCGAGGACATACCTCTGCTGGCAGCACATTTTCTGGATCGCATCAGCCGCGAACACGGCACCAAGTTCACTTTGAGCGACGAGGCCCTGCGCACCATGATGCGCCACGACTGGCCCGGCAACGTGCGCGAATTAGAAAATTCTATAGAACGGGCCTGCGCGCTCTCTTCCGGTCCGATCCTGCACCTGGGCGACCTGCCCACGCAGCTTCAGCAACAAGGCCTGGAGGCGCGGCACTCGACTGTCCTGGCCGGCGAGCCGGAGGCCGAGGGAGCCTCGCCGCAGCTGACCACCCTGGCCGATATGGAACGCCAGGCCATCCTGAGCGCCATACGCACCCTCAACGGCGACAAACTTCAGGCCGCCAAGCTGCTCGGCATCGGTAAAACCACCCTATACCGCAAGCTGAAGGAATACGGCATCGCCGACCCGCTTCGGGAAGAGTAGGCGGCACTGTCTCAAGCCGGGACAGATTGCGCCGATAGGACTCATACGGAACTTCACCGGTTCCAGGCGGGAATCATCCTAGGTCCTGCAAGAAACTTCACAGGCTTCAGAGCGGAAATTTCACTTGTCACCACAAGTAAATTGCCCCGTATGGAGCGCATCAGGCTCAGGCCACGAACTGGCCGGGGAGCCAAACAAGGAGCTGGATATGAGCATTCTTATTGTGACCGGAATTGAAGGCGCTCGCAATTGCGCCGCCGTGGTAGCCGCGCAACTGGGCATGGAAGTGGAGGTGGCCGACGGGCGCAAGGCCGCGCTGGCCGCGTTGCGCCGCCGCGAGTTTGCCGCCGTGGCGGTCGACGAGACCATGGCGGAGTGCGATCCAGCCTCGGCCGAGGCCATCTGGGAGCATTCCGGCCTGGCCATCCCCCTGCAAATCAACTTCGCCCTCTCCGGAACCACGCGGCTGATTCGCGAAATTCGCTCCGCCCTGCACCGCCGCGAGCGGGAGCAGACGCTTGCCCGCCGCGCCGCCACAGCGGCCATCGAATCCGAGCTCAAATCCACGGTCGCCGGCCTCTTGCTTTACTCCCAGCTGGCTCTGACCGGCAGCGACATCTCCGCTCCCTCCGCTGAAAGGATGCGCGTGGTGGCCGATCTGGCCAGCAATCTCCGCCAGCAGTTGAACTCACCGCAGCAGGTCCGCGCCGACACCGCCGCCTGAGCCACCTGCGGTGGGCCAACCGCGCCTGCGGCCACCTGCGGTGGGGCCAACCGCGCCTGCGGCGCATTCCGCGCCTTGCCGGGTCACCGGCGAGTGATTTTTACTCGCAGGTGTGGAGACTCAGGGTTTCCGGCTCCGGATTTTTGGAGTCGGGAATCCACGAACCTCAACCCGCCGCACTGTCCACTGTCCACTGTCCACTGTCCACTGTTCACTGTTCACTGACCACTGTCCACTGTTCACTGTTCACTGACCACTGTCCACTGTTCACTGTTCACTGACGACTGTTCACTGGGTATACCTT
>Ga0302320_10011617_pt1 | contig 18596 bp, 14 predicted proteins | sample Bog_T0_3_FD_202130 | JGI IMG/M metagenome (GOLD analysis project Ga0302320, IMG submission 202130) | Peat permafrost microbial communities from Stordalen Mire near Abisko, Sweden - Bog_T0_3 | ecosystem: Environmental > Terrestrial > Soil > Wetlands > Peat | place: Sweden: Abisko, Stordalen Mire...
TGAGCGGCATCTGGCATTGGCATCTGCTCGCCCTGATCTTCGCTTCCACCGCGGCCTATGCGGCCGCCGCGCTCGCCGTCGCCGTGCGGATGTTCAACCGGGAAGAGGTCGTCTTCCGGACTTGAATCCAAACCTTGTCCCGTTCACTCCAACCGCAAATCCCATGAAAACCGCCCGTTCCTCCCGCCTCCTCACTCTCGTCCTGGCCGCCGCTTGCTGGGCGGCGACCGCCGCCGCCGCCGATGCGCCGGCCGCCAGTCCGGCGCCAAAGCCAGAATTGCGCGGGGTCCTGGCCACGGCCTCGGCCCAGCGCTTCAACCTCTCGACGCCGGGAACCGGACACAGCGAATGGGTCTCGGTCGGCGATTCGTTCGGGCCCTGGAAAGTCGCCGAGTACCGGGCGGCCGATTCCCTGCTCGTCCTGCGCCAAGCGGACGGGACCGAGCTCGATCTCTCGCTCGCCGCGAGCCACATCGCGCCGGCCGACGACAAGGCGAGCCTGCAGGATGCCGAGGCCGTGCTGCAGAAGATGAACTTCGGCAAGATGTTCAAGAAGATCATGGACCAGCAGATCGCTTCCATGGAGGCCATGTCCAAGCAGATGGCCGGGCGCAAGGGCCTGAACGCCAATCCCGAAATCATGGCCGAATACCAGACGAAGTCCATGGACCTCATCAAGAACGTGCTCAATCCCGACGAGATGCAGCAGGACATGGCGCAGGCCTATAGCGAGGTCTTCACCAAGGATCAGCTGTCCGGGCTCGGCGACTTCTTCGATTCGCCGGTCGGCCAGGCCTACATGGATCAGATGCCCGCGGTGAACCAAAAGCTCCAGGCCGTGCTGATGCCCAAGATGATGGCGCTGATGCCGCAGCTCCAGTCCCTGAGCCAGCAGGAAAGCGCCGCGGCCAAGGCCGCCGCCGCCGCTCCCGCTGGGGCGGCCCCGGCGGCGCCCGCGGCGCCAGCCGCCCCAGCGCCCACGCCCTAGGGTCGAGAAGGATTCCGGCCGATCAGGTCCCGCGCTTGCGCCACGTGTCGGGCCGGGACCAAAACGCGTCATCCCGCCGGCCGTAAAACGAGGCCAGGGCCTGGTCCATGACCTGCGTGGTGCGGCGAGCGGACTCCCCGGTGCTGGGGCAGACTCCCCGCCCGAGCAGGTCGTCGACCACGCTCTGGATGAGGGGCTGGGCCACATGGGGTGGATTGGGCCGGTCCCAATGCTCCACGCCCGCGGCGGTCTCCAGGCGCACCGGCTCGGAGCCATAGACGGAGAGCGATACCTCGCCGAGGGTGCCGGTGATCCGGAGGGTGTCATCTTTGACCGCGCTCGCGAAATTGCACGCCATGGCTCCCGGGATGCCCGCGGAGGTGGAAAACGACAGCGTCACGGCGTCCTCGACGGCGTAGGGCGAGCCCAGGTTGGCCGCGCTGCCGGCCACGTGCCGCAGGGGCCCGAACCAGAAGTCGAGCAGGTCGAGCGCGTGGGAGCCCACATCCAGAAAATGCCCCGCGCCGGCCGATTCGGCCTCCAGGCGCCAGCCCGCCGGCGCCTGGTGGTGGGGCGCCGCCAGCCGGTAGGTGATCCCGGTGACCGCGCCCAGGAGCCCGCGCTCGAGCATTTCGGCGACGGCGAGGAAACGCGGCAGGCGCCGGCGGTAGTAGGCCACGAACAGGGGCAGGTCGGCCGCCGCGAACGCCGCGACCATCCGGTCGCATTCGCCCGTGGAGCGGGCCATCGGCTTTTCCACGTACGCGGGCTTGCCGGCGGCGGCGACCTGGAGGGCGTAGGCGGCGTGGGTGCCGGGCAGCGTCGCGATATAGACGGCGTCGACCTCCGGATCGGCGATCAGGGCGGCGGCGTCATCGTACCAGCGCGGTACCCCGTGCCGGCGGGCGTAATCGGCCGCCTTTTCGGCATTGCGCCGCATCACCGCCACCAGCTGGGAGCCGGCGGCCTTTTGAAATCCGGGTCCGCTCTTGACCTCGGTCACGTCGCCGCAGCCGAGGATGCCCCAGCGCACCGAGGCGCGCCCCGAAAGATGACCGTGCTTTGCCATCCCGCATTAACGCGGGACGGCCGCCCCGCGTTCAAGCGAATTTTCCGCCGCCGGCCGGCGGCCGGACTTTCGGGCCCGCCGGCCGTTCGTAGCGGGCCAGCGTCGCCCGGGCGGCCGCGCGCAGGCGCTCTCGCAGCTCGGCTGGGGCCAGCACCTCGACGTGCTCCCCCCAGCCCAGGAGCCAGCGGGCCACCTCGGCCAGGGCGCCCAGGCGCAGGGAGAGCTCGAGCCCGCCGCCCGGCAGGTCCCGCATCTCCTGCGACTCGTGCCAGACCCGCTCCCGGATATGGTCGGCGACCGCGCTCGAAAACCGGACCCGCACCGCGTGGTTGCCCGTCCCGACCAGGACCCCCAGGGCGCTCGAGAAAAACTTCTCGGGCGTGAACTCCGGCGGGCGGGCGAAGGTCTGGGCCCGCACGCGGATCGCGGAGATGCGCGGCAGGGCGAAGGTGCGCAGGCCCGTCCGCCCGATGTCGAGGCCGACCAGATACCAGAGGTTTTCGCGGTGCGAGAGATGGTAGGGCTGCACGTGGCGCCGCTCGGCCTGCGGGGTCCCGGGCTTGCGGTAGTCGAAGTCGACCTCGTGCTGGCGGAGCACGGCCGAGCTGAGGGCGTTGAAGACCGTGAGGTCGGCCCGGCCCAGGCCGATGTTCCGGAACGAGACCGCGCGCAGCTCGTCGGCGGGGGAGAAGGAGATCCGGTCCTTGAGGCCCCCGGTGAGCTTCTCGAAGGCCACCTCCAGCTGCCGGTGGAAGGGCGTCCCCTGGTACTGCTCCAGGGCCCGCCGGGCCACGAGCAGGGCGAGCAGCTCACCCTCGGTCACCTGCACGGTCGGAAAGCCGTTGACCGGATGGGCGTAGCGGTAGGCCTGGATCACTGGATCGTAGTCGATCGGCAGGTCCAGGCGGTCGCGCATGAAGGCGATGTCGCGGACGACCGTCTTGCGGGAGACTTCCAGGAGGCGCACCAGCTTCGTGCAGTTGGTGAGCGTGCCCCGCCGCAGCTCGTCGTGGATGCGCAGCATCCGCTCCAGGGGCGGCCGGGAAAGCTGGGCGCGGGCGGGCATGCGCGAAAGTTGCCGAATTTTTTAGCCTGGGACAAGCAATGTCCCAGGCCCCGGGTAGGATCCCGCGGATGAAACGCCCTTCCGCCAAGATATCCGCCGCGCCGACCGAGCTCCTCTGGAGCCACTGCGGCATCCCCCACCGCGTCACCGCCGTTCCGGCCGTGCGCTTCGAAAGACGACCCGGCGAGCGCTGGATCCCCTATTCCCCGACCCCCTCGGACGACTCCTTCGCCTCCGCCGCGGCCGCGCTCAGCGCCGCCGCCTGGGACCGCTTTCTCGAGTACCTGCCCGCTCCCCAGCGGGAATTCGTCCGCCAGTTTGACCTGGGGCGCCTGGCGGCCCTGGCCGTGATCACCGAGTGCCCCGCGCTGTTCGACGACTTGGCGACGACCCCGGCGCTGACGCCCTTTGTCGCGGCCCATGACTATCTCCGCGGCGTCGAGACGCCCCAATGGAGCGAGCTGGCCGCCGTCCACGAGCGTTCAGGCGTCTACGGGCTGCTGGAATGGCTGGGCCTGCCGGCCTCGCGGCAGACGCTGGCGATCTTCGGGCGGGTCGCCGACCCGGGACTGCCGAAGCGCCTCTTGGAGCCGATCCGCGCGGCGCTCTGGGAGCCGGAGAACCTCTGGCGCCTGCAGCGCAGCCCGTCGCTGACCGAGCGCGAACTCGCCAGCGCGATCCACGCGCTGGCAGCTTGATCGGCGGGCAATAGCAAACTTGTCTTGCTTTTTGAAAGCATTTGTATTGCTATTTTGGGATGCGCACCGAGACGATTTCCATTCGGATTTCTAAAGCGGAAAGCGCGGCCTTGCGTCGTCGGGCGCGGGAGGAGAACACCTCCCGAGGAAGCCTGGTTCGCGAGGCCCTGGCGAGCTACGGCATTACAGCCGATCCGGCGCCGAATTCAGGGTACGATGTCATCAAACATCTTGTAGGCAAGAACCTCGGAGGCCCGCGGGATCTATCGACGAATCCAAAGCATTTGGAGCAATACGGCCGGTGAATCTATGGCTCATTGACACCGGGCCGCTCGTCGCGCTGCTAGCTCGCGATGATGCGATGCATGAGTGGGTGGTCGAACAAGCAAAGCAGGCTCCGACCAGTGTCCTAACCTGCGACGCAGTCCTTTCCGAGGCGTTGTTCCTGCTCAAACGCGCCGGCCACGATCCCGACGGACTCTTCGCTCTGGCAGAAACGGGATTTCTCCGCAGCAGGTTTGATTTTGACCGTGAACGGCCCGCATTGCGGGACTTGATGCGCCGCTATGCGAAGCTTCCGATGGCTTTCGCCGACGCCTGTTTGGTGCGAATGGCGGAGCTCAACCCGGGAGCTGCGATCTGGACGCTCGACGCCGATTTCCGGGTCTATCGCCAGCATCGGCGCCAGACCCTCCCGCTGATCGCCCCAGATTAGCGGCCTAGCCGCCCACCGGGCCGACGCCTTCGAAGGCGACGACCGCGCGGCTTTGGGCGCGGGATTCGGCAAGCAGCACCGTGAAGCGGGCCTCCCAGTCGTTGGCTCCGGCCGGGTCGATCAGCATCTGCGCCACCTCCCAGCGGCCGGCGTCCGGGTCCTGCGACCAGTGAGTGTGCTGCGCCGCGCGGCCCTCGGGATCGAGCCGAAGGCGGCTCCGCGCCGCGAAATAGGGCTCCAGCGCCGCCGCGATGCGCCGGCCCTCCGCGGAGGCCGGTTCGCCCTCGGCCAGCACGGCCGCCTCGCCGGTCGCCAGCCGGCTGGCGGCACTTTCCCAGTCGCCGGCGGCGACGTCCTGGAGGAAGCCGAAGATCGCCGTGCGCACCAGGCGCCGAAACGCCGGCAGATCGCGCGTCAGGTCGTAGGCCGCCGGCCGCGCCGGCTTGTCGGCGGCGGCCGCCGCGACAAATTCCGGATTGCGCAGGCGCTCCCACTCCTCGAGCAGGCTTGAGTCGACGCCGCGGACCAGCTCGCGGAAATAGTCCTCCATCTCGGCGACCGCGTCGGTCTTCGCTCCCGCGGGGACGGTCTGGGCGAGCACTTTCCAAACCTGCGAGAGGTGGCGCAGGAGCAGCCCCTCCGAGCGCTCCAGGCCGTAGGCGCGGACGTACTCGGCGAACGAGAGGTAGCGCTCGTACATTTCCCGGGCGATCGACTTGGGCCGGACATTGTCCTGGCCAACCCAGGGATGGGCGGCGGCGAAGGCGGTGAAGGTGGTGTAGAGGAACTCGCGCAGGGGCTTGGGATGCTCGGTCTCCTCGAGCCTTTCCATCCGCTCCTCGTAGGGCACGCCCTGCGCCTTGAGTTCCTCGATCTTCTCGCCCTTCAGGCGGTCGACCTGGCGGCGGAGGATCTGGTCGGGGTCCTCGACGATGGCCTCGCAGAGCGTGAGCACGTCGTAGGGATAGTCCGGCGAAGCGCGGTCGAGGAGCGGCAGGGTGTCGAGGAGATAGAGCGAGAGGGCCTGGTGGAGCGAGAAGTCCGCCTGGAGTTCCACGTTGACCCGCAGCTTGCGCCCGGACGGCTCCGGCGGGACAAATTCCACGATCTTGCGCTCGAGCAGGGCGCGGAAGAGCTGCCAGGCCCGGCGCCGCAGCGCGCGCTTGCGGGGCGGGGTCTCATGGCAGCGATCGATCAGCCGGCGGAGCGCGCGGCAGCCGTCGGCGTCCCGGCTGAGGACGAGCAGCAGCATCCCGTGCGAGATTTCGAAGCGGGAGGACAGCTCCTCGGGCGGGGCGGACTGGAGCCGCTCGAAGGTCTTCCGGTCCCAGCTCACGGTGCCCTCGGGCGGCCGCTGCTTCACCAGCTTCTTCAGCTTGCGCTCGTCGCCGGCGGCCCGCTCCTCGGCGCGCTTGTTCGCGATCACATGCTCCGGGGCCTGGGCGATCACGTAGCCCACCTCGTCGAAGCCCTTGCGGCCGGCCCGGCCGGTGATCTGCCGGAAATCGCGTACGCTGAGGATCGCCGTTTTCTGCCCGTCGTATTTCCAAAGCTGGGTGAGGACGACGGTCCGGATCGGGACGTTGATGCCCACGCCCAGGGTGTCCGTGCCGCAGATCAGCTTGAGCAGCCCGCGCTGCGCGAGCGATTCCACCAGCACGCGGTACTTGGGCAGCAGCCCGGCGTGGTGCACGCCGATCCCGTGCCGCAGCCAGCGCTTCATCTCCTTGCCGTAGGGGCTGCTGAAGCGCACGCGCCCCAGCTCCTGCTGGAGGGCGGCTTTTTCGGCCTTGGTGCAAACCGCCAGGCTCATCAGGTCCTGCGCCGCCTCGGCGGTGGCCCGCTGGGTGAAATAGACCAGATACACCGGGGCTCGGCCGCTCTCCAGGAGGCCGGCCACGCGCTCAGCGAGCGGGGTTTCGGAATACTCGAACTGGAGCGGCACGGGCCGGCGGTCGCTGCGGACCGTCACGGCGGGCGCCCCGGTCAGCCGCTGGAGCTCGCGCTCGAACGTGGCCGTGGCCCCGAGGGTCGCCGACATGAGCAGGAAGCGCGCGCCCGGCAGCGTGAGGAGCGGCACCTGCCAGGCCGTGCCGCGCTCCGGATCCGAATAATAGTGGAATTCATCCAGGATCACCGCGCGGAGGTCGGCCCGCTCGCCCTGGGCCAGGGCAATGTTGGCGAGGATCTCGGCGGTGCAGCAGAGAATCGGCGCCCCGGGATTGACGGAGGCATCTCCGGTCATCATCCCGACGTGCTCGGGGCCGAAGTCGCGGCACAGGGCCAGGAATTTCTCGTTCACCAGGGCCTTGATCGGACAGGTGTACACCGAGCGTTCGCCCGCACAGAGCTTCTGAAAATGGAAGGCGGCCGCCACCAGCGACTTGCCGGAGCCGGTGGGGGTGTTGAGGATCACGTTCCGGCCGGAGAACAGCTCCAGGATGGCTTCTTCCTGCTCCGCATACAGTTGCAGACCACGCTCGGCGGCGACCGCGACGAACCGGTCCAGCACGGCCTCGGCCCCGGGGTTTCCGGGCAGCGGCGCCAAGGGAGCGGCGGGCAGAATCGGCATCGGGCCCACAAGGGGCGCTTCGGCGCGGCGAGACAAGCCTTCGGCTCGCCGGAGCGTCCGGGGACGGGCGCCCTTCCCTACAAAACTGTAATGTTCGTGACAGGGGGCAGACACCTCCGGGGTCTACCTTCCGGTTCAATTAATCACCCACTGAATCCCTCCTCCCTCATGAACACCTTCTCCTCCTCCCTGCATCCCCGAGTCTGGATGCTCGTCGGCGCCCTCACCGCCGGCAGCGCCGTCTGGGGCGCCTCCGAACTGGCCGGCAAGGTCCAGTCCAAGGTCGACGTCAAAGTCGATGAAACTCCGATCAACCGCGTCGTCAGCCCCGACGCCTTCGCCAGCTTTGCCCCCGTGGTGAAGCGGGTCGAGCCGAGCGTCGTGCGCATCCTCGTGACGCAGCGCGCCAAGGAAGTGACGGCGAACGAACTGCCTCCCTTCTTCAACAACCCGGCCTTCCGCCAGTTCTTCGGCGATCAGGCTGGCAACGGCCGCGGCACCATCCGCCAGCCGGCCCAGCAGGGCCTCGGCTCCGGCGTGATCGTTTCCGCCGACGGCTACATTCTCACCAACAACCACGTCGTGCATGATGCGGACAAGATCGAGGTGACGCTGCACGATGGCCGGGTGGTCCCGGCCAAGGTGATCGGCACCGATCCGAAGGCCGACCTGGCGGTGATCAAGGTCGAAACCCACGGGCTGCCCGCGATCACCTTCGCCGATAGCGACAAGATCGAGGCGGGCGACCGGGTGCTCGCGATCGGCAACCCCTTCGACATCGGTGAAACGGTGACCAGCGGGATGGTCAGCGGCCTTGGCCGCGCCAATGCCATCGAGGGTCTCGACTACGAGGACTTTATTCAGACCGATGCCGCCATCAACGAAGGCAACTCGGGCGGCGCCCTGGTCGACGTGAACGGCCGGCTGATCGGGATCAACACCGCGATCCTGAGCCGCTCCGGCGGCTTCCAGGGGATCGGCTTCGCGATTCCCAGCAATCTCGCCCACAATGTCATGGAGCAGCTGGCCGAGAACGGCAAGGTCGTCCGCGGCTACCTCGGCGCCAGCATCCAAAATCTGACGCCCGAATTGGCCGACCAGTTCAAGCTCGAGACGAACTCCGGCGCCTTGGTCGCCGACGTGGTCCCGGGCAGCCCGGCCGCCCGCGCCGGCCTGAAGAGCGGCGATGTCGTCACCGACTTGGACGGCAAGACCGTGACCGACGCCCGCCGGCTCAAGCTGGATGTCGCCACGGTCTCCCCGGGGACCTCGGTGCAGCTCAAGGTCCTGCGCGATGGCAGCTCCCGCGATCTCACGGTAAAGATCGGCAATCAGCCGGCCGACCTGTCGGTGGCCCAGAATGGCGACCAGGAGCAGGCGGCCCCCGGCGATGACCACGGCACCTTGAACGGCGTCGGCGTCGCCGACCTGGATCACGACACCCGCGACCAGCTCGGCATCCCGCCCGCCATCCACGGCGCGGTCGTGACCCAGGTCGAGCCCTCCAGCGCGGCGGCGAACGCCGGCCTGCAGGCGGGCGACGTGATCGAGGAGATCAACCGCCATCCGGTGCACAATGCCGACGACGCGATCAAGCTGACCGAGAACCCGAGCTCGAAGAAGACGCTCGTGCGGGTCTGGAACAAGCAAGGCACCCACTTCGTCGTGGTCGACGAGACCGCGACCGCCGGCGCCTCCTAATCCCTTGGTGTAGGTTCACCGCCGTCCCGGCCCGGTTCAACCGAGCTGGGACGGCGTTTTTTTCCCACCGCCGCCCGAGCCGCCGGATAATCCAGCCTTTCGTCCCCGCCCGAGTATGTTTAACCTGGAGGCTGTGAGAATCCTGGTGGTCGAAGATGGCGCCAACATCGCTTCCTTCGTGGTCAAGGGCCTGAAGCAGGAGGGCTATGCCGTGGACCACGCCCCGGACGGCGAAACCGGCCTCTCCCTGGCGACCACGACCACCTACGATGCGGCGATCGTCGACGTGATGCTGCCGGCGCTCGACGGGCTCAGCCTGGTCCGGCGGCTGCGCGCCTCGCATGCCGACCTGCCGGTCCTCTTCCTGAGCGCCCGCACGAGCGTCGACGACCGGATCAAGGGGCTGCAGGCCGGGGGCGACGATTATTTGACCAAGCCCTTCGCGTTCGCCGAACTGTCGGCCCGGCTGCAGGCGCTGATCCGCCGGGCGACCCGGGCGCCGGAGGCGACCAAGCTGACCGTCGGGGACACGGTGCTCGACCTGGTCACCCGCGAGGTGACCGTGGCCGGGCGGAGGGTGGAATTGCAGCCGCGCGAGTTCGTGCTCCTCAAGTATCTGCTGCAGCACCCGCGCCGGACCCTGACCAAGACGATGATCCTGGAGCATGTCTGGGACTACAGTTTCGATCCGCAGACCAACGTCGTCGACGTGCTGATCTCTCGGCTGCGCAGCAAGATCGACCCGGAGAAGACCCGGATCGAAACCGTCCGGGGGGTGGGCTATGCCTTTCATGGGACGCCTTGACCTGTGGCGGCGCAGCGTCGCGGTGCGCCTCAGCCTGGGGTTCGCCACGCTCTTCACGGTCGGCTTCTGCGCGATCTTCGCCCTGCTGTACTGGACGCTGGAGCGGCATATGGAGGAGCGCGACACTGACGCGCTGAAGGAGAGCCTCCAGCAATACAGCGCCACCCTGGCGGCGGGCGGGCTCGCCGCCCTGCAGGAGCGGGTCAGCGAGGAGGGCCAGAATCCGCACGTGCGCACGCCGTTCATCCGGATCATCGGCCCGACGGGCAGCGCGATCTGGCTCAAGATCCCGCCCGACTGGATCGAATCGGACGTGCGCCGGGTGGTGATCCCGGGGGGCTGGGCGGAAAACAAGATCAACTCGATCAAGATCCCGCGCGATGAGCAGCAGGATCTGGCCGTCGTGGCCCAGGCGCTGCCGGGCGGCCTGGTCCTCCAGGTCGGGCGCAGCACGGACAGCCGCACCGTCCTCCTGGAGCCGCTGCGCCGAACCTTCATCTGGGTGGGCGCCGCCGTCCTGGTGGTCGGGGTCGGCGTGGGCTTCCTGGCGGCCTGGCGGGCGACCCGCCCGCTGCACACGGTCGTCGAGACCGCCCGCAAGATCATCCGGACAGGGGCGCTCGACGCCCGCGTGCCGGAGCCGCGGCGCGACGACGACGTCGCCGAGCTGGTGCGGCATTTCAACTCGGTCCTGGACAAGAACGCCGCGCTCGTGCGCGGGATGCGGGAGGCCTTGGACAACGTGGCCCACGACCTGCGGACGCCCCTGACCAGCATCCGCGGCACCGCCGAACTGGCGCTGGGCCGCGCCGCCGACCCGGCCGGCGCACAGGACGCCCTGGCCGACTGCGTCGAGCGGGCGGACGAGGTCCTGAACCTGCTGCGCGCGATCATGGAGATCTCCGAGGCGGAGGCAGGCATGCTCCACTTGGACCGTTCCCGGTGCGACTTGGGCGAACTGGCCCGCGGGCCGGTCGAATTGTACACGGACGTGGCCGAAAGCCGGGGCCTGCGGCTCTCCGCCGAGCTGCCTGGGGCGATCCCGCTTTTCGCCGATGCGACGCGCCTGCGGCAAGCGATCGCCAACCTGCTCGACAATGCGGTCAAGTACACGCCGCCCGGAGGCCACGTGTCGGTCCGCGCGGAGGTTCGGAACGACGAGGCGATGCTCGAAGTGCGGGACACGGGGCCGGGCGTTCCGCCCGACGAGCAGCCCCGGATTTGGGAGCGGCTCTACCGCGGCGATCAAAGCCGCTCGCAAAGCGGCCTCGGCCTGGGGCTGAGCCTCGTGCGGGCGGTTGTCGAGGCCCATGGCGGCCGGGCGACGGTCGCCAACGCCGAAACCGGGGGAGCGATTTTCCAAATCCACCTGCCGCTGGCCGCCGCGGCCGCCCCGCAGCCCGCGGCGGCGGAAGCCCGTCAGGGAACCTTGTCCGCGTAGGTCGGCCAGCCGCGGACCAGCTCGCCGACGACCGTCTTGCCGACGAGATACGCCGCCTCGAAAGCCTCCTGTTCGGCCAGGTACGCCTTATCCGTGCCGTACTGCAGGCTCTCCGCCGAGGTTACTCCCGGAGCCGGAACGCAGTAGTCGCTCGCTGTCCGCAGAACGAGCACCCGGCTCAGATCGACCCGGCCCGACTTGGCGAGGAAGGTGAGCGCCTGCAGGAAGCCGCTGTCCTCGCAGGAGGAGGTGGTGAAAGTTCCGGAGCCGTGGGTGTAAAGCTTGACCCAGCGCCGGGCCCAGTCGGTCTCCCGGCTGCCCTGCCAGTAGGTCGCCGACGCCAGATTGTCGCCGATCAGCACGAAGGGCGGACGCTGCGCGGCCGGAAAGCCGGAGAACCGCGCCCGAAACGAACGCATCTGAACCGAATCGGGGATCGGCACGCCGCGCGTGCGCTCGAAAGCCCAATGGACGAGCTCCGGGTTGAGGTGGTAGACTTCCCCGATATCGGTCCCCGGGGAGTCGAAGGGCGTGTTCTTGTCCCAGGGGATGTGGCCGTCCGGCCATCCGGCCGGCAGCTCCCGCGAATCGATGCGGTTGGCAATGTCGCCGTCGACCACCCATTCCGCCCAGGCGGCGCTGCCGAGGGAGGCCTGCCGGGGATCGATCCCGGCGATCCCCGCCAGCAGCCAATAGGCATGCCTGAGATCAAACCGCGGATCGAGGCCCAGGGCCATGGTCGAGGCCGCCGCCTTTCCCGTGGTCATGCCGGTCATGGTTTCCAGGACGCCATCGGCATTGAGCCGCACCGGGCGGAAACCGGCAGGCAGCGGCAGCACCCGGTCCAGCCCCAGGCCGCGGATCCAACGGACCGCCTCTCCGTTGGACAGGCCGGTCGCGTTCGGATTCTGGTAGTCGTCCTCGTAGGTGCTCACGATCACGACCTTAATCGGCAAAGGCGCGGCGGCCATGGGCGCCGCCAGGGTGGCGCCGAGCAGGAGCCGCCAGCCGATCGATCGGCAATTCATCGCCGCCATCAAGCAGACCGCGGGCCAGGCGGCGACCGCCGGATTCGGCCTATTGGACCTGTTCCAAGTCGATGCGAATGGTCAGCTTCCAGGCGTCGTGCGGCTCGGACACCGCGGTGCGGACGCCCTCGAACTGCCGGCCCGGATCCGAGGCCAGCGACACGGCCACGGTCGGCTTCGGGCTGTGGCGCAGGGGGCCGACCGGCGGGAAGGTGAAGGACTGGCCGGCCCACGGATAGTCCTCGGTGAGGTCGATCCGGCCCTTGGCGTCGGTCACCAGCTCCAGGCGGTGCTCCTCGATCCAGACCACCAGGCGCTCGTGCGGGTCCGGCCGGCTTCCGTGCAGGACCGTGATGCTGATTTCCGCCGTGCCGAAATTGCCCTGCGTGCTGGCGCAGCCCGGGCCCAGCAGGCAGGCCAGCGCGAAAAGCGGGAACTTCAGGTTGCGCGCCATCCTCCCACCCTGCCAAAATCCCTCCGCCGGCGAAAGCAGTTTTTCCGCCCCCGGAGCCGCCTCCCCCACGTGATCAACTCCCGAATTTGCCGCCTTGCCGCCGGGGCGCTCGCGCTGGCGGCCTGGGCCTGGGCGGCCGCACCCGCCGCCGCCGAGCCGGCCGCCGCCGCGTGGGGCGACTGGCCGCGCTGGGGCGCCCAGCCCGACGGGACCTACGTCAACCCGGTGCTGCCCGCCGACTACAGCGACCTGGACTGCATCGGCGTCGGCCCGGACTACTATGCGATTTCCTCGACCTTCCAGTTTTCGCCCGGCGTGGTGATCCTGCATTCCCGCGATCTGGTGAATTGGACCATCGCCGGCCATGCGGTCGCCGATCTCACCCAGATCGGCCCCGAATTGAACTGGGACCGGATGAACCGCTACGGCAAGGGGATCTGGGCGGGGGCGATCCGTTTCCATGCTGGCCGGTTTTGGATCTACTTCGGCACGCCGGACGAGGGTTACTTCATGACCAGCGCTCCGGCGATCGCCGGGCCGTGGGCGCCCCTCCATCCGGTCCTGCGGGCCGCCGGCTGGGACGACTGCTGTCCGTTCTGGGACGACGACGGGCAAGGCTACCTGATCGGCTCGAACTTTCGCGACGGCTACAAGATCCACCTCTGGAAGCTGACGGCGGATGGCCGCGACCTCGTGCCGGAGTCCGACCGGGTGATCCACCAGTCCAAGGGCAGCGAGGCGAACAAGCTCTACAAGTTCGGCGGCTGGTATTACCATTTCTTCAGCGAGGTGCGGCCCGAGGGGCGGGTGATCCTGATGGAGCGCGCGGCCAGCATCGGCGGCCCGTACCGGGAAGGGCGCCAGCTCAAGGCGGCCGACCGGGAGGCGCTGGAGCCGAACCAGGGCGGATTCGTGGCCGGGCCGGACGGCCGCTGGTATTTCTTCACCCATCACGGGCGCGGCGCCTGGGAGGGCCGGGCCGCGAGCTTGCTGCCCGTCACCTGGAAGGACGGATGGCCGATGGTCGGAGCGCTCGGCCCGGACGGCCTCGGGCACATGGTGTGGTCGGGCAAGCTGCCGCTGGCCGGCCTGTCGCCGCAGGCGCCCCAGACCAGCGACGAGTTTTCCGGCCCGGAGCTCTCGCCCCAGTGGGAGTGGAACCACCAGCCGCGCGCGGGCTGGTGGTCGCTGGCCGAGCGTCCCGGCTGGCTGCGCCTGCGCGCCTTCCGTCCGGTCGCCCCCGGCGGCCTGCTGCAGGCCGGCGACACGCTCACCCAGCGCTCGTACCGGACCATCGCAAATATCGTCCTCATCAAGCTCGATCTGAGCGGCATGGCCGACGGCCAGCTGGCCGGCCTGGCCCATTTTTCCAAGAACTTCGCGGCCCTCACCGTGCGGCAGGACGGGGCGGTCCGGACCCTAGTCTATGAGAGCGCTGCCGGCGTCACGCCGGGCCCGCCGCTTTCCGGGCCGATTCTCTGGCTGCGCTCGGTCTGGGGCTGGGACGGCAAGAGCCAATTCTCCTACAGCGTGGACGGCCGCAGCTTCGTCGATTTCGGCCCTCCTTACCCGCTCGCCTGGGGCTACTATCGCGGGGACCGCGTCGGCCTCCTGAGCTACAATCCGAAGGCCGACCAAGGATTCGTCGACATCGACTATTTCCACTGCGGCTACCGCCCCGGGTACGATCCCTGACCGCCGGTTCGAGTCCCGCGGCCTTAGGCGGCAGGGAGCAGCTGCGTGTGCAAGGCCGCCAGCAATTCGCGCGGGCCGCAGGGCTTGGCGAGGATATCGTCCACTCCGGCCGCTTTGAGTTCGGCGTAGCTGGCCTGGTCGTTGAGCCCGCTGGTCGCCACGACCTTGACCCGCGGGTCGGCGGCGCGCAGCGCACGGATCAGGCCCAGGCCGCCCATGACCGGCATCATGACATCGGTCAGCACAAGCTGCACGGTCGCCCGGTTGCGCAAAAACGTCGCGAGCGCCTCCGCTCCGTCGGCGGCCGTCAGCACGCGGTAGCCGAACTTTTCCAGCGTGAGGCGGGTCGCCGCCCGGATCGGCGCCTCGTCGTCGACGACCAGGATGAGCTCGCCGCGCCCCCTCGGCGGAGCATCGGGCTCCGCGGCTCCGGGCCCCCCCTCTTCCCGGGCGGCGGCCGGCAAGTGCACGGTGAAGGCGGTGCCCGTGCCCGGGACACTCGCCACCGTGATGAATCCATGGTGGCTGCGGACGATGCCCAGCACCGTCGAAAGGCCGAGGCCCGTGCCCTTGGAGGGGGGCTTGGTGGTGAAGAACGGATCGAAGATCCGGCCGACGATGTCGGCCGGAATGCCCTGGCCGCTGTCCGTCACGCTCAGCGCGACAAACGGCCCCGGTTTTGCCGGCGCATGGGGAGCGACCTCGGCCGGACCGAGGTCCCGGTTCTCCGCCGCCAGGCGCAGGCTGCCGCCGCCCGGCATGGCATCCCGGGCGTTGACGCAGAGATTCATCAGCACCTGGTGCAGCTGCGTCGGATCGGCGAGGACCGGCCGCAGGTCGCGGGAGGTGTGGTCCTCGATCACGATGTCCCGGGGGAACGTCTCCCGCATGATGCCGACCATTTCCTTCACCAGGTGGCGCAGCTGCACGCTGACCCGCTCGCCGCCCGACCCGCGGCTGAATGTCAGCAGCTGCCGCACGATGTTCGAGCCCCGCTGCGCCCCTTGCTCGATCATGTCGAGCAGCTTCTGGTCGCCCTCGGTCTTGATCGCCCCCCGCAGGAGCGCGGGGGCCATCAGGACGGGGGCGAGAATATTGTTCAGGTCGTGCGCGATCCCGCCGGCCAGCGTGCCGATGGCCTCCATCCGCTGCGCCCGCAGGAATTGCTCGTGCAGCCGCTTGCTCTCGGTGATGTCTTCGGCGACTCCCACCATGTGCTGGAGGGCTCCGTCGGGGCCGCGGACGGGGAAGGCGCGGTCCCGAATCCACCGTTCCATTCCGTCCGGCCGCAGAATGCGGTATTCCTCATCGTAGGTGCCGGCCACCTGCTTGGTTTTCATCGCCGCCTCGACTCGGGCGCGATCGTCCGGGTGGATGCTGTGCAGCCATTCCAGCGGCGCGGCGTACAAGCTGGCGCAGGTGCGGCCCCAGATCCGCTCGTAGCCGGGGCTGACATAGACCATGGGCCGCTGGCTCGGCCCGGTGATCCAGAAGACCTCCTGGATGTTCTCGGCCAGGGCGCGGAAGCGCGCTTCGCTCTCGACCAGGGCCAGCTCCGAGCGCTTGCGCTCCGTGATGTCCTCCACCAGCGCGATCAGGTAGTCGATCGCCCCGTCCTTCCGCCGCGCGCAGCGCACCGCCAGCATCGCGTACACGACCCGGCCGTCTTTGTGCAGGTAGCGCTTTTCCTGCGCATAGCCATCGATCGCGCCGGCGCTGATCCGCGCGTACTGCGCGTTCGAGGTCTCAAGGTCGTCCGGATGGGTGAAATCGACCCATGTTTTTCCCCTGAGCTCATCGGGAGGGTAGCCGACGATCTTGCACAGCTCGTTGTTGACTTCGAGGATCTCGAAGGTCGGGGCGGTGATGGCCATCCCGATCAGGCCCAGCTCGAAATAGCTCCGGAAGCGCTCCTCGCTGACCCGCAGCGCCTCCACGGCCCGCTGGCGGTCGGCGATTTCGGTGCGCAGCGCCTCGTTCGCGCCGCGCAGCTCCGCGGTGCGCTGCTTCACCCGCAAGTCCAGTTCGTCGTGCATGAGGCTCAGGGCCGCCTGCACCTGCTGGTGGCTGCTTAGCTCCGTCACCGTCTCGCGCCAGCGCCGGAAGGCGAAGACGGCCAAGCCCGCCGCAAGGAAGATCACCGCGAACATGATCCCATGCCATTGCTGGAGGGTGCGGACGGGGAACCAGCCGCGCAGGACCTCGAACCAGCCGAACGCGGCCGCCAGCGCGTAAACCGAGCCGGCGACCAGCGCCAGGATCAGCAGTTCCAGGCGGACCGAGCGCCGCCGGTCCCGGGCCAGGCGGCCCGAGGCCCGGGCCAGGACCTCCTCGGCGCGCTTGCGCTCCGAGATGTCCGACCATACCCCGATGAATTCGATCGGCTTGCCCGCGGCATCGCGCAGCACCCTCCGGGCATCGTCAATCCAGCGATAGCCGCCGTGCTTGTGTTGGACGCGGTATTCCGTGCGGCTGGTGCCGGCCTCCAATGTCTCGCCGAAGCTCGCCACCGCCGCTTCGCGGTCGTCCGGGTGGAGCCGGTTCACCCACCATTCGTGCGTCAGGGTCTCGGCGGGCGTGAACCCCAGCAGCTCCACGATGTGTTCGCTCGCCAGTTGCGGAATGATCTTCCCGCCTTCCAGCTTGAGCACATAGAGAACGGCCGGGCTTTGCTCCAGGAGCTGGCCGAGCTGGTGGTGCGCGATCTGCAGCGCCAACTCCGCCTGCCGCCGCTCGCGGGCCAGCCGGGATTCCGTCAGCGCGTGGGCCACCGCCGAGCCGAGGCGGGTCAGCCGGTCCTTGAGCAGATAGTCGATCGCCCCGTGCTTCATCGCCTGGACCGCCGCGTCTTCGCCGATGGTTCCGGAGATGAGGATGAACGGGATCCCCGGCTGCCGCTCGTGCAGGAGCTCGAGGGCGCGCATGCCGCCGAACTGCGGCATCCGGAAGTCGGACAGCACCAGGTCCAGGTCCGGGCCCAGTTGCGCGAGGAAGGCCGCCTCCGTGTCCACCCGGCGCCAGTTCGGATCATATCCGGCCCGGCGCAGCTCGCGCAGGACCAGCTCGGCGTCGGCCACGCTGTCCTCGACGATCAGGACGTTCAAGGGCGCCGGCATGGGAAGGCCCTCAGGCTTGGACGGGGGGCTGGTTCAGCAGCAGCCAGTAGAGCCCGAGCTGCCGCACGGCTTCGGCAAAGCGTTCAAAATTGACGGGCTTGACGATGTAGCTGTTCACCCCGAGGGCGTAGCTCTCGATCAGGTCGCTCTGTTCCTTCGAGGAGGTGAGGACGACGACGGGGATCGCCTTGGTGCGCGGGTCTTCCTTCATCCGCTTCAAGACCGCGAGCCCGTCGATCTTCGGAAGCTTGAGGTCGAGCAGGACCAGCTTGGGTCCGTCGCCAATCCGGCGCGCGGCAAAGGCGCCCTCGGCAAACAGGAAGTCCAGGGCCTCGACGCCGTCACGGGCGACTTGGATGCGATTCGAGATCTTGGCCTGCCGCAGGGCGCGCAGAGCCAGCTCCAGGTCAGCGGGATTGTCCTCCACGAGCAGCAGCTCGATCGCGTCCGGCTCGCTCATGGCGCGGCGTCTGCTTCCAGGGTGAAATAGAAGGTGGCCCCGCGATCGACTTGCGCCTCGGCCCACACCCGGCCGCCGTGCCGGTGGACGATCCGCTGCACGATCGCCAGGCCGACGCCCGTGCCCTCGTAGTCCTCCAGCCGGTGCATCCGCTGGAAGACGCCGAACAGCTTGCCCGCGTAGCGCGGATCGAAGCCGGCGCCGTTGTCGCGCACGAAAAAGACATCGGGCCCGCCCGCCCGGGCGCAGCCGATCTCGATCTCGGCCTGTTCGCGCCGGCGCGTGTACTTGAGGGCGTTGGAAAGGAGGTTCACCCAGACCTGCTTGAGGAGCGCCGGGTCGGCGACGCAGGAAGGCAGGGCGCCGACTCGCAGCTGGACCAAGCGGCCCGGCCAGGGAGAACCCAGGTCGGCGAGCACCCCGCGGACCAACTGGCCGGTGTCCACCTGGCGCCGGTTCAACTCCTGGCGGCTCAGGCGGGCGAAGGCCAGCAGGTCGTCGATCAACTCGCCCATCCGCTGCGCGGAGCTGCGGATCGTCTCCAGATACCGCCGGCCCTCTTCCGGGAGCCGGGCGCCGAAGTCCTCCAGCACCGCCTGCGAGAATCCATCCATCGCCCGCAGCGGCGCCCGCAGGTCGTGCGACACCGAGTAGGAAAACGCCTCCAATTCCCGGTTGGCCGCCTCGAGCTGCGCGGTGCGCTCGGCCACGCGCCGCTCGAGGCTGGCGTTCAACTCCTGAATCGTCGCCTCGGCCTGCCTGCGCTCGGCGATGCTGCGCGCCACCTT
>Ga0302320_10011618_pt1 | contig 18596 bp, 17 predicted proteins | sample Bog_T0_3_FD_202130 | JGI IMG/M metagenome (GOLD analysis project Ga0302320, IMG submission 202130) | Peat permafrost microbial communities from Stordalen Mire near Abisko, Sweden - Bog_T0_3 | ecosystem: Environmental > Terrestrial > Soil > Wetlands > Peat | place: Sweden: Abisko, Stordalen Mire...
GGGGTCATAATAAAAATAGGTGCTGTTTTGTTCAACTAAATATGCAATAGCTGTGATAAAATAATAATCTTTGCTATCCAAATTCACTACTAAGTTCAATTTGTTTCCATTCTCGTACAATGTGAAGGGTTGAAAACCTAAACCATCAATATTAGTGAAGTTATTAGTTAGATAGTTTGATGTTGAATTATCGTTTAATGTTGAATTAGTTTCATCGCTAAGAAATCCTCTATTGTTGGAAGAGGAATTTTGATTTTCCTGTGTCATGGTGTCATTAGATTCATTTCCAAATTTACTTGTTTTATTTGAATCATCTTTATTTGATTGATTGGTTCTGTTCAGTCCCAAAAACTCAGTGAAATTTTGAGCGTAATCGGCAGTAATTTCCTTATAATATGTGTTCATATTTTGGAAATTCCCAGTTCTGGGGATGTTATTAAAAACGTCTTGTCCACATTTGGAAACTATGCTTAAACATAAATAATTTTGTGCTATAATTATCTTATATCTTATTGGATTAGTGTCATTGGTGTTGTTTGAATTGTTTGTTTGAGAGTTGTTGTAGGAAAAAGAGTTATCAGAAGAGTTTGTTGAGTTATTTGGCAGATCACGATTCATCATTATTTTTGAGAAATTTAACAAAACTTCAGGAAATTTGTAATTGTAAAAAATTTTGCTTGTTTTCAAAGTTGGGACCACCTCTCCTTCATAATCAATCGCCTTTGTTACCATCCTCACCATAGCCTTTGAAGGCATTCCATATTGAAAAACAACTCCATCATAGGCTTGAACCACGAAAAAATTTAGCCCATCATATATGTCGACTTGATATTTGTTTCCTTTGTTTTGAATATCTTTTATGAAAAATATAATAAATATATAGTAAACTTTTTTGTTTAACTTGTCAGTGTTTCATTTGAAGTTTTGGTTTTCAAAAAACTATTTAATTCATCTGGATTAAAATGCATCAAGCCCACATCTCCTATACATTCACTTAATGTAATTTCACTTCGGGACTTCCCCTGTTCTAGCAAAGGGTTTGTAGCGTAAATAACAAAAGTGTCATAAACCGCATAAACACCATTAAAAAAGCCAGGAACACTCACTAACTGATATCCACTATCAAATTCCAATGGTTTTAGTTTCACTTTAGCAGCAAAAAAGGTAAACGCCAAATAATTAACATTAATGTCATTGTCATTTGCACAATTTAAAGTAAAAAGATAAGCACCCTTTTCCGCGTTAATAAAAAAATTTATCATTTTGGCATCTTCAAAATTTTGTTGATAGTTTTGCGAACTTTTTTGCCCATTCCCGAAGACATAATCAATTGTAGCGGAGAATGTCTCGTTTAATAAAAGATTTTTTGTTGAGTTTGGATTCATTTTTAATGGAGACGTTTGCTCAATGCAAAATGAAAATGTTGTTGGCATTATATCTTCAAAGAATTCTGTCGTGCTTATGTAAAAGAAAAAATTTCTTTCAATTGCAGTGCATCTAAAAATCTCAATCTGATTAGGAGTGACCGTAAAATTAGTGATCTGGCCAAATAATGCCGTTGGAAGCATAAGCTGAAAGAAAAGAAATATTAACATTTTAAATTTCGAAAATTTAAATTTTTTCTTATTTTTTGTTAACTCTTTATTTTGGGAATTTTTTTTTTTTATGTTTTAAAATCTTTCACGTTGTAAATCATTAAAATTCGATTTAATTAGACTTAATGTTGAAATGTCTCGTTCACGACTACATTCGGGCTAAAAGCTGGTGTTATTTGCAAATTGTCAACAAATAAGTTATCAATTTCATAAATTTGCAAGGTTTTGAATTTATAAATCTATTTGTTTTTTTAAAAATCAATTAAAAAAAAATAATGAAAATAAACTTCGTCGTTGTCATGCAAAACTATTTCTTTTAGAAGAGGATCAACAACAAAAATATCAGCCTGTTCATGTATTTTGTCGTAAATTTCATTTGACGTATTAAAGACTGACAAAGCTCCAAACTCGCAATTAAAATCAACGCAAATGAATATTCTTAAAAGAATTGGTTTAATGATAAAACGAGACTATACGCTGGAACAGATCCTTTTTCTGTAATTGCTGTCAAAATTTTTCCTGAAAGAATCTTTCCTTTGTTTTGTCCAAATTTCAATTTATCTAAATTATTAATTTCATAATTTATTTGTGAAGATAAATCTTTTGGGGGTTCCTTTAACGCAGATGGTATGCTTTTCACTAAATTACCCAATTTTTTGGGTTTAATGTTCCCCTTTTTTAAATTAAAATAATTATAAAGTTCAGCCTTACCTTGCTTTGAATGTAGTTATAGGTTTTAATGATGTTGATTTTTATGTTTTGGATGTCTTTTTTGGCAGGAAGGAGAGGATCTAAAGCATCAGCCTTTTTGTATTCTTCAACTGCGAGATCATAATCTTCCAAATAACACAAAATCTAAATTTCCAAATTTTTTTTTTTTTCAGATAAATTTATTTTAAAAACATTTGCTCGGTTATAATGTAAATCAGGGTTGCTCTTCATTAAATTTGCTTCTGCTTGATTATAAGCTTTCAAAGCATTATGCAATTCCGTAATCAAAGTCATATTCACAAAAAAATTGAACATATAAGCGTTCCCCAAGACGTACCATGATTCTCCATCTTTCAAGTCAATATTTAATGCAGTTTTTGCCAAGTCTATTGATCTCACCACATTCTTTTTTTTGGAATCCCCATCTTTTATTAAATGCTCCAAAAAATTTTAAAAATATTCATACTTTCACCAATTGATCTCAACACCATAGAAAGAGATCTGAGAGCCACTTTATTTTTGCCACACTCAAAACAAACTCAAAAAAATTATAATGAATTAAATGTAACCTGCTCTAAAGAACCCTCAAAACATCTTTCAGCTCCAGCTTTATCGTTTTTTTTCCACAATATATTCCCTTTTTTATTTTTTAAGTATCGATTGAAATGATTTAAAAACCGAGAATGTTCCAACAATCACAGTTGTTTGGATTCAGTTTCAGCTACAAAATTTTAAAAAATTACAAAAAAATAAAAAGAGGAACAGATTTTGAAAGGGATTCTTCTGCTTGCTTTGAATATTCAGGTAAAATATCAAGAACTTTCCCTTTTAAATACAAATATTTGGCTTTGACGGTTTTGTTTTCCTCTATGGAAAAGTTAGATGAGTACTTTATTTGTAAAATAATTACGAATAGCATTATTCAAATAATTATCAATTTCTTTGATGTATTCATCGAATCTGTTTTTAATTTTCGTCAAGCGATCAGGAGAAAAATCATTCTCAACTTCTGAAACTAAAGCAAAAACATTTTTTTCGAGATCATTAATTTGGGAATCCATTTTTTTTTGTTGAATTTGCTTGGATTTAAATAAATTTTTCTTTTTAAATTTTGCCTAATGCAATTTGAATAAAAAAATAAAATTTCAAAAAGTTTTTAAAAAAAAAAAAAAAAATTTTAAATTGTTTATTTTAGACCTTTAAAATATTAAAAAATTTTTTTTTGATTGCATTCATAATAAAAAAAAAACCTAAATACTTTTACAAGAAATATATTTTTTTTTCTTTTATCGAAACATAAATTAAAAAAAACAACAAAAAAGTTTTCAAGAAATTCTCAATTAAAAAAAATTTAATAAACTAGCAAGAGATCATTTATGAATGTCCACACGACTATTTTAAATCCTGAACATCCTCAAAAAATCCATTCTTCATCGAATTTCCCATTAAACATTTCGAAAAATGTAACAAGATTCTCTCTGGATTCGAAAAATCAACTGATGATCAAAGGAATATATAAGAGATCCTTAAAATCTGCCCACAGGAACCTAACTATTATCCAAACGAATCTCAGCAATAATGAAAAAAAATGTATCAGCACACAAACAACCACAGTATGCGACAAAACATTAAAAACTCAGGAAACCCAGCAAGATGAAAGATATCCTTTCAAAATATGTGAGCTTATGAATGCCAAAAACAATAAAACTGCTTCGAATTTACCTGAAAAACAAAAACCAGTTCAAAATGAAAATCAAGAAAATGGTTTTAAAAAATGCAGATTTTTATCTTATGACACCAAGAAATTCATTACTTTAATTGAATCGAGTAATAAAGTCCAAGAAAACACTCAATTTTACTTCAATGCAAGCTATATACAAAAAAAAGGTTGGTTTGCATACCCCAAAACTTCAATTTTAAAAAAAAATAATAACAATTCGTTTATTCAAAAAAACTGCTCCTCACCAAGCACCATAACTCATTCAATTGCATCCAGCCCAAAAAAAAATAACGTTTTGCGATATTCTTTCAATAAAAAACTCAAAGATTCCCTATTAAAACCGACCATCAAGAAAAAAAATTCTAAAGAAGGTCGAATTTCGACTGCTGGCATTAAGGATGAAGGAAAAATCAAAATCAGCAGATTGTTTGAAAAAAATTTCATTGAAAATCTGAATAATATGGTCAGCAATCCTGAGATTCCTCTACCCCCATTGAATTTGGCTATAAAGCAAACCAATCTGAAACATGAAGGTTGATATTAGTTTTTTATAATATTAAAATTAATTTTTTTGGGGAAATTCATAAGACAAAAAGGAAAAAATTTTGGAACTTAATGAAAATATAAAAAATGAGCTGGCTGGTCTTGTAAATACCATTGAACAGAAATATCAAAAATTGTTAAGAGAAGAGATAATTTATCAAGAATATGAAAATCAAAGTGAAGATAAGGATAATTTTACGAGAGGTTTAAAAAAAAAAAAAAAAATACTAAAACTTTGAAAAGTGGGGGATAATTATATCACAGAAAGTGAGCTGCAAACTTTGGTGCAAGAATATTCCCATTTAGAAGACAAAGATATTGAAAAAATAGATAAAATAACCAAACGAATTAAATTTTTCGCAAAATTCCAAAAGCCAATTCGTTATCGTTTGTTAAAAATATCAAATTTAATGAAAAAATCTGGGAATGATATTTTATTTAAACAAGGGGATTTTGGCGATTCCCTCTATGTTATCTTAAAAGGTTCGGTGAATGTCATAGTGAATATGCGTAACAAAAATGGAGAGATAAGTGAAAATATAGTAGCATCCCTATATGATGGAAGTAATTTCGGAGAATTAGCTATGATGGGGGCCAACCGCAACACAAAAGAACTGAAAATTGATTTGATTTCTCAAATCATCACTAAGAGTGATATTTATAAGTTCATCAAAAAGGAGGAAGATGAAAAGGTTTTTGAAGAAAAGCAAAAAACATTGAAAGAAATGAAAGAATTAAACAACAAATATAACACTTACAAGAAGGTTATTGAAAAACTTGAAAATGAAATAAAGGATGTTTTTGATTCAAAAATCAGAGAAGGACAAAGACGTTTGGCCACTATTAAGGTTCAAGAAAATTCACACTTGCTTGTTATTCCCAGAAACGAATTTAAAACAATTTTGCTTTCGTTATATCAAGCTGATTTCGAGTTTAAGCTCAAAATTCTAAAAAAAATTTCTTTCTTTAAAGAATGCGATGCAGCTTCTTTGATTCCTTTTGCAAGCTACTTATCAGTGAAAAAGTTTAAAATGGGAGAGGTCATTGTAAGGGATGGTAGTCATATTGATGAATTCTATATTGTGGGGCAAGGAAGATGCAAGGTATTATTTTTTTAGTTCGTCATAATTTTTGTTTCAATAACTAATAACTTTAATCAATCAAAGGCTGTGAAAGAAGTGGTTGTGGATAGAATTGTAAAGCCATCAAATTTTATGAGGAGAATGAATGACCCCTTGAAAAAATTCACTTTTGGATTGCAAAACTGTAATATTAAAAAATCTTTTGATATTGTATTTTTTTTTTTTCTTTTTTAGATCAACCTGACACTGATAGGAGGAACTCTATTGTAATGGAGGAGGAAATAAAAGAAGATTTAAATTTATCAGTTAGACTGTTCCCATTCCAAATTCAAGCATATGAAAATGATTCGAAAATTAAATATTTAGAATTAGTAAACGATACATTCTCAGATTTTATATTTTTTTTATTAGATTGAATACAAAAAATTATTGGAAGGAGACTATTTTGGAGGGAGATCTTTGTTGGCTCTTGATCCTATACTTTCAAAGACCTTCAAAAATTTTAATGCTAAATTAACAGTGGTAAAAAATCGCATTTTTTCTTTAATACTTTTTTTTCATAATTTAAGATAGCAGAATCAATTGACGTTATATTATTTACTCTCCCTTGTATTTTGCTACAATATGTGCCTGATTACATAAAGGTTTGAGAAAGTTAACGCAATTTTTAAAATTGCATTTTTAGAAAATTCTGATCAGAAATTTAGCTATTACAAAAGAATATGATGATTTTAATATTGATAAAGACGTTCAAGATTTTATTAAATGGGCGAAATTAAAGGCAGGAAAATGCAGAGATATTATTGAGCAAATGGGTAAAAACAGGGTTGGAGATCAGTTTTACAAAAAATATTAAGTTGAAAATTTCGAATTCAAAATTTAAAACTATAATTTTCCATAATAACAAAAAATCATTTATATTAGAAAAAAATTTTCAAAATCAAATCAAAGAAAAAATGAAATTAAAAAGGTTTTTATTGAGATATTACCCCCCTGGTATCATTCTGGAATATGTGAAGAAAAATGGAGAGATTGAAACCAAATCAATTGATCTCTTGAATCTCTCATCAGAGTAAAACTCCACCCTTAAATAATATATCTAACTATTTTTTTAAATGGTATTAGAACTGATGTAGACCAATTGATACATGAAATTATACAAGAAGAGCCAATCATAACAGAAAGCCGAAGGCCGCAATTGAAGGCTTTAATAAAAAGTAATATTATAAAATGGCCGTTTCTAAAAAATGAAATTTTATAGAACTCATTGATAAAGTCGAATCCAAAAAGAACCAGCATTTTAAGTTGATTAAGACCTTGAAAGCTCACGTGTTGCCTTTGACCAATTGTGCCTTCAATAAAAACGGTGACAGGTTGATAAACTCTTTCGATCTTTATATTTATATTCTTAATGTAAATTTAGATTCATAACAGGAAGTTATGACAGAACTTGCAAAGTTTGGGATACTTTTCAAGGGGAAGAACTTTTAACTTTGGAGGGTCACAAAAATGTGGTTTATACTATTGCCTTCAATAATCCTTTCGGGTAATTGGGAAAACTCTTATGATTTTTAAAATTTAAAATTTAGAGATAAAATCGTAACAGGGTCTTTTGACAAAACAGCCAAAGTAAAAATTTAGTAAATTTCTATTGACAGTTGGAAGGTATGGGATGCCAACAACGGTTCATGTCTCCACACATTTTATGGGCATCAATATGAAATTGTTTGTGCATCGTTTGATCCTCAAGGATTTTTGATTGCAACAGGCTCAATGGTCAGGAATTTATATATTTTCTTTGTTATAAAACAAATTTTAAGGATCAAACAGCCAAACTTTGGAACGTGGAAACTGGAAAGGAAGTTGCCACCCTAAAAGGACACACTGGGGAAATTGTGAGCTTGCATTTTAACGCAGATGGTGATAAAATTTTGACAGGATCATTTGATAAAACTGCCAGAGTAATTCATTCAAATATTTTTTTAGTGCCAAATCTCATAAATTGATAAGATTTGGGATACGGCTTCTGGAATGTGCATTCATGTTCTTTCGGATCATAAAAGTGAGATTTCAAGCACGCAATTTGAGTTCACTGGAGATTTCTGCGCAACAGGCTCAATAGACAGGTAAAATTTAAAGGAAACATCATAAAATTTGATTAAGAACATGTAAAATTTGGGATGTTAAATCTGGAAAATGCGTCTCGACACTTCGAGGTCATGTCGATGAAGTTTTAGACATTGGATTTAATTCAACAGGAACAAGATTAGTCACTGCAAGTGCAGACGGTACTGCTAGAATTTACAATGTCTACGATTCTGCTTGCATTGGAATATTGCAAGGTTCGTGAATATGAATAAAAAAATACAAGTTCAATGAAATTTTATGAAAAGGCCATGAAGGAGAAATATCAAAGGTGTCGTTTAATCCACAGGGGACTAAAATAATTACTGCGGGGGCTGATAGCACAGCTAGAATATGGTCTGCAGACACAGGAGAAGAAGTTCAAGTTTTAAAAGGTGAATACCATTTTTGAAATTTTTTGTTTTTTGAATTCTAAAAATGATTCTTTTTATATCTTAAAATTTTAGGACATACTGATGAAATCTTTAGTTGTGCTTTCAATTATGAAGGAGATACCATCATTACAGGTTGAAAGAAAAAATTAAAATTTGTTTTTTGGAAATTTTCTTTAGGGTCCAAAGACAATACATGCAAAATATGGAGAGATGAAAATGTTGTAGAAGCTGGTCCTGGCGAAAAAGAAAAATAATTTTATCAATAAAAATGTTTCAAATTAAATAAAAAAAGGAATAAACAACGATAGCTCAGACATTTTTTTAAATTTAATACTTTACCCCTTCTCATTGAAATTTTTATTAAAAAACTGAGAAGTCAAATTTGACAAAGAGACTCAAACTGTTGAAAGGTTCCAGTTTAAGTTAAGATTTGTGAAATTATAAAGAAAACAAACAACAAACTCTCATAATTCAGAATTTTTTGAGGAAATTTAGTTAGAAAGAATAAATTTAATATATTATAAGTTGGTTTTGGAAATTATAAAAAATAATAAATAAAAATAAATTCAATGAAAATATATCTTTGTTTTGGAACATCTATGCTTCAAACATGATTATTTGAAATGTTTCTTTAACAAAGGTAAACTAATAAAAGTGATTTTTCAATACTATGATGAAATTTTTGTGTACTTGATCGCACATGAGAGTTAACAATTGTTCCTTCTGAAATAAAAATTTCTAATTTCTAATTTCTTGTTCTTTTTCCTTAATCACTGTTTTTAGCTTAATATATCAGCGGAGAAGAGGTACACAAAAAAGAAAAGAGATCCAATACAAAGTAATAGTAAAAATTAAAAAAAAATATGATGATAATCTATATACGCATTGAATTCTAAAAGAATCAATGATATTAAAAAATTGGAGCTGTCTGATTTCGTTTTTTTTCTTTCTCCTATTTATAAATATTTAAAGATCTGATGAATTATGCAGATAAAGAAAAGATCAAATTCAAGAATTCAGGATATTGGAGATCTTTCTTTCCAAAAAGTTTTGTTTTTTATATTAATTTTCTGTCATTTCATTATTTTGTAAAAAAAATTATCTCTTTACAAACAAATTTGAAATTTTAATTTAAAATCGGAAAAAAAAAAATTCATATTATTTTGAACTTTATTTGGAATATTTTTGGGCTGTATTTTTAAAAAAATTCAAACCTGTATTGTTAAATATGTTTTCACATATGAGAAAAATTAATTAGAATAGCATTTAAAAAAATATTAAAATATATAACAAAATAAAAATATGAATTCAGAGCTAATGGTGAAATTTTTTATTTTTCTTCACATTTTAAACTTGATTTAAAACCAAAGATAAAATTCAAGAAATCAAAACTTGACCCCTATTTAAGTTGTTCCCTCTGTGATGGTTATTTTCGATTTGCCCATACAATAGCCGAATGTGGCCACACATGTATTTTAAATGCCATTTTTAAAATGCCAAAGCTAAATTTATAAGTCTGCAAATTATGCATTTTCAATTATTTGCAAAATTCGAAGAGTTGTCATTACAAATGTCCTCTTTGTGGTCATTCAATAGAAAACAACTACCGCAAATCTATCAAAAAAGACCCCTACAAACAAAATTTAGTCGATACTTTATATCCTCATTACGCAATAAAGGAAATGAACATTATTAAGAAGATCAAAGAATTATTTCCAGACTATGACTTGCAAACTATCATTGAAGAATATAATTTCGATAATAGTCATAAAAAAAAATATCATAAATTTAATTTTTAGAAAAAAACTTAGGTGCAAACGCTAGATATCTAAAACGGAAAAAAATCAAAAAGGATGATGTGAAAGGGCTGAGCGAAATAATTCACGATAAACTAAACCTCGATTTCGAAAGTTTCGTCAATGGGATTAATGATGAAACCAAATTCAATGATTTTAAAAACAGATTAACAATATTGGAGAATAAAAAAAACACATCAATTAAACTAGATCTATCTGTCAAGATTGAAGAAATCCCTGAACCCATAACTGAAAAAAAAGAAATCTCTATAAAATTTCTTTCCGAAAAAAATGAAGGAACTTTTAATCAAAAAAAAGAAAAAGCAAAAATTCCCACCAACCAAGGTGAAGAAAAACCACAATTTATAGAAATCCAATCGAAAAACATTCAAAATTCTACAAAAATGATCAATCCCGCTTTGGAGCAACTTGAGTCTAATGAACTAATTTTGTCATTGCACCCAAAAACAGAAGCTGATTTGTAATTTTTTTTTAAAAAACGCGCTCTTCTATAATTTCAAAGCAATATCGTCCAATTGAAAAATGTGCTGAAATTTAAAAACATTTTAGAAAAGTCAGTCCCAGCTGAACAATTGAAGAAACTAATTTTGAAAAGAGCCCTTGACTTAGCAAAAATCTCTGAAAATAATCAAATAAATTTAATAAATTTCAACAAAGTTAGTGTTGACAATGTACATTTTCTAATAAAAACAAATATTCATTCTTTTAATTAGGTCCTTCTCTACGTCAATGAAAGAATCGTTGAAAACGAAGCCTCATTATATGAATTGAAAAAGGAAGTTTCAAAAAACAGCCAAAGTTTTATCGTTTTTTACGAAATTTTATTTAAGCTATAAAAAAATTGATTTTTTAAAATTTTCTTCAAGATATTAATTTTTTTTTTCTTTTATGTCCTTTTAATTAAAAAAAACATAAATATATTTTGCAAATATAAAAATTGCTACAAAACAAATATATCCAAAAACAAAAAAATGGTTCTTTTTATTTCCTATAGTCCGACATTTATCTCGATTTTTAGGGTGCGATCAAGACCTTTCAGCTAAAGAAAAAATTAGGTAAAAAAATCCGACAAAATAGACCCTTGCCAAATTGGTTTAGATACAAAACCGGAAACAAAATCAGGTTTTTAATATCAAAGCTTCATCTCCTTTTTTAAAAATTCCAATAAAAAAACCCCCAGATACAACTCGAAAAGAAGACATTGGAGAAGAACCAAATTGGGATTGAACTAAAAGGCCGAAATTTTAAGAATATTAACATTAAATGAATCAAGGTTTCTTATCGGAACGAAATTAAAAATCCAAAACTCTTAATTTTTCCATTTATTGTTTTTTTTTGTTTTTTTAGCCCCAAAAAAAAATTATCTTAATAAGCTTAAAAGTGGTGAATTTGTGAAAATCTGGATTTTTTAAATTGAGTTTTTTTGCCTTTAGAACTCATTTTTAGAGGGGAAAAAAACAAAGAATTTCTGAAATTTAGCTAGAATAAAAAAAATGATGTTCGGAGTTTCGCATTATTAATTTCCTGAGCGGAAAAAAGATACATTTTGTTTTGTTTGTATAAGAGGCAAAATTCCTGAAAATAATTTATAATATTTATCCAAAATTATAAATATCTTTCCTGCTCTTCTTCCAAATGAACCAAGATCAATTGATCCAAGTCATTCATAATATTTTGGGTTCCGACAACACCCTTCGTAAACAAAGTGAGGAATCTCTCAATAGTTTCAAAAAAGCTTCACCAAACGATTACGTTTTGTTCCTTTTGAACCTCTTGCAAAGTAATCACTTTATTTTTCCTCATATATAAAATTCAAATTTAAGACACGGATAAGGAAGTTCGAAGCTTTTCAGCAGTTGCCCTTAGAAAGAACCTATCCGCCTTCTCTGAAAAAAGTTATGTGAACATTTGGACCGAATTAAATGTTCAAGTCCAGACTCAAGTCAAACAAATCATATTCCAGGCTTTAGGAAACGAAAATGATTCCGCAATAAGACATCAAATTTGTGATGCTATCGGAGAGATAGGAGGTACTTTGATGGAACATCAGGACCAACTCAACCAGAACACCCAACCATCTGAGAACAAATGGCCTGAGTTGCCTGGCATGATCATGCAATTGTTGAGTTGTCCATCAGAAAATTTAATTGAATCAGGACTGAAGATCCTGGCAACATTGTTTACCTATGCCTCAGAGACCTTTGTCAAAGAGAAGGAAGCCCTGTTGAATATTTTCAAAGGAGGATTGACCAACAACTCCAAGAACATTAAGTTGGCCGCTTTGGAGGCTTTGGGGAGCTTCATTGAAATAGTTGAACCAAAACACACCAAGAAGTTCGAAGAATTGATTCCTGTGATGTTGGAGGCGACTTATGCTTTATTGACAGAAGATGAGACTTATGTAAGAGATTAGAGAGAATTTGATAATTAAATAGGTTTTCTTTAAGGGTGAAGACGCTTTGACTGTAATCAGTGATATCGTGGAGACTGAACCGAAATTTTTCAAGAAGAACTTTAACCTTTTATTTGATGTGATGTTCAAAATAACTTTCGATAAGGTATGAATAGAATTTATTTTTAAATCTAATGGTTTTATTTAGAATTTCGATGAAAGTGGAGTCAAGAAAATGTCCACTGAAATCCTGATTTGCTACATTGAAAGATTACCGAAGGATATCCGAAACAACAAGGACCAATTAAAAAGATTATTGGAGATGATTTTCTATCACATGATAGATATTGATGAGGAAATTGAAGAAGATTGGAAAAAACCAGCTGAAGGTTTCAATGAAGACTTCGAAGAAGACCCTGATTTTGAAGTGGTGCGTTTTGGGATGAACTCTATTGATCGTTTGATTTCTTCGGTCGGAGATACAGAGATTCTCCCAACATTGAGTGCTTCAGTTCAAACAATGTTTGCTCAACCTGATTGGCGATATCATCATGCCGCATTGATGGCCTTATCTCAAGTAAAAACAATTAATTAATAAGGGTTTTTAAAAAATAATCATAAAGGTTGGAGAATATATTGAAGAAATAGAAGAAATCCGACCAATTGTGCAAGTTGTCTTGAATTATATCCAGAACCCGAATCCAAAGATCAGATATGCTGTTTGCCATTGCATCGGACAAATATCAGATGACATGCAACCCAAATTCCAAGAGTCATTCACTGACCCCGTGCTTCCCTCTTTAATTCAAACCTTATTTGACGCAGTGCCAAGAGTTCAATCCCATGCAGCTGCTGCCATCACTAACTTCGTTGAAGGAATGGAAAAGGAAAATTTGAAGAATTACATCACTCCAATCATGCAGAAATGTTTTGAATTGGCACAAAGTAGCATCTCAATTTGTAAAGAAAACGCCATTTCCGCAATCGCAGCTGCTTCAGAGGCTGCTGGAGATTATTTCAGACCTTATTTCAAGGAATCAGTGCCGATTTTGTTCGATATGATCAAGAAACACACCACGAAAGAATACAAGTAAATTTTTAAAAATAAAACCAATTCATTGATCTTCTATTTTTTATAGACAGTTAAAAGGTCAAATCATTGAATGTCTTACTTTAATGGCACATGCTGTGGGCAAGGAAATTTTCATGGAATATGCCCCTGTTCTTATTGAAACCATGATCGTAATCCAAGAAAGCAGCTTGGAACAAATTGACCCTCAAAAAAGCTATTTACTTAGCGGATGGCAAAGATTGTGCTTGACAATGGGAGATGATTTTGTGCCATATCTCGCCAAAATCCTTCCATCTCTATTCAAATTGTTGGAAAACATCTTCAGTGAGCCGAAACCTGAAGCAGATTTCGTTGATTCCACCAAAAAGGAAGATATCAACACTTTTGAGACCGAGGAAGTTGAGGTGGCTTTGAATATGCTTTCAGTGTTAATTGATGAAATGAAAGAGAATTTCTCACCCTATGTGGAAATCGCCACCAAACTCATCCTTCCTCTTTGCAACTTCACCAAAAATGAGAGCATCAGAACTGCAGCCTCAAAATGCCTGCCTTCCCTGGTGTCTTGTGTCAAAAACAAAGAGCCTCAAAAAGTTTCCAACATCGTGAGACTTTTTTTGAATGTGCTTTGGAATTCAGCTTCCTCAGAATTCGAGGCTGAAGTCATTGTGGATCAGATCACGTCGATGAAAGATTGCTTGAATGAGGTGGGAGTGAAGTTCCTTGCCAATGAGGAAATCAATGAGATTTCCCAGAATCTCATCAAATTATTAATGGAATCTGATAAAAGGAAATTGGAGAATGAGAAGTATAAGACTGAAGAGGAAGTAGATGAAGAAGAAATCGAGATGTTAAATGAAGACACTAGCTCTGAAGAGGATCTACAGGTGGCCATTGCTGAATTAATAGGAGTTTTGTTCAAGACTCATAAGGAAATGACACTTCCTTTGGTTGAATTGCTCTATACTCAAGTCTTAAGCAAGGTTTTGCAACCAGCTCTCAGTGATAAAATGCACAAATTTGGGATTTTCTTGATTGATGATATGATTGAGTTCTTGGGATTGGAACTGATTCCAGACAAATGGCCGCATTTATCAGAGGCTTTGATCAAATTCTCCAATGATAAGTCATGTCCTGTGAGACAAGCTGCAGTATATGGTATCGGTGTATTGGCTGAAAAGTCTAGAGAGATCTTTGCACAAATGGCCCCACAATGCATCAATGCCTTATATGAATCCTTGAAAGTGCCGCAAGGAGATGAAAAAAATAAAGTGTACGGCCATTGCAAAGATAACACCATTTCCGCACTTGGAAAGATTATCAAAAGCCATCATGATAAAATAAATTTAACTGAAGTCATTCAGATATGGTTGAATAGTTTGCCTCTCAAATTTGATAAACCAGAAGCAAAAGTACAACATGAACTTTTGACTGATATCTTGTTGAATAATGGACAACTGGTGATGGGTGCTAACGGAAGCAACTTACCAAAAATTGTGAAGATTTTAGCTGAAGTGATTGATACCAAATTTTGCACTCCGGAAATAAAGAATAAAATCATTTTAGTGTTGAACAATTTCAAAGCGAACACAGTGATCATAGAACATTGGAATGAAGTCACGGCTGGATTGGATGAAAAGCTTAAGAAAAAAATTGAGGATTGTATGAAGTAGCTTTAATATTTGGAAATTAATAGAAAACAAACGTTAAAAAACATTAGAAACAATTCATTTAATTATTAAAAGAAAACAATGATGAAATCGGCACATTTTGAATTTTTAACAATCAAATTAATCTTTATTTCCTATTCAATATTACATAAATTTAATTGCCTGCCTTGAAATTATATATATCAAAAAAAATAATAACTTTCTTTTCTGTTATGAACTCTCAGAACCAAAATAGTCAATTGACTCTTAAAAGTTCAACCATTTTTATAATTTTTTCATTATGTTCATAATTTCTTTAGTAGCACCCGATGTTTTTAATGTCAAATTAAACATAGAAGAAGAAATGCTTTTTCGTCAAAATTTTTTGACTTCAAAGCAATTTTCAAAAGAACCGCCGAACCTTTCCTTGGAAATTGCAAAGCCCGAGGCTAAAGTACAGCCGTTCGATCCTACTAAAGAAGAAATAAAAAAGATCTACATTGGTGATGAAAAAAATCTCACATGGCTCAAATCAAATATAAGCGACAGTCCAAATAGATTCTCAAATTTGGACCCTAATGATGCCATCAAAGAAGATAGATCTCCATATCTAGATGTTGTATCTAGAAGCAACAACACATGCAATGAACTTCTTTCAGAGCAGAGGAAAGAAACACTTCTTCATAAATTCTTGACGCAGCTTCAAATTCTGACTCCATATCGAAAAGTCCCCAATGATTTCACCAAAAAAGCCTATACCTTGATTGACGACAAAGCATATTGGAAGCCAAAACATGAAAAAATGAAGATTAGAAATATCATAGGCAATGTCTTAGGGCTTTTAAGTATTTTTCTAAGAATCAAAAAAGCAATGAAAAAATTCTTTAAATCACGCGATTTTATTATACATCCATATAAATCCTTCAGAATTTTCTGGGATCTCATTGAAATGTTCCTGATGATCTTCTTTTTCTTTTATCTTCCATTGGACCTCAGTTTTGCATTTGAAAATTCGTTGAACATAAGAATAGTTCTCAGTGCGGTGATGCTATTTGACAATTGGCTTGGGTTCAGCACGGCATATTTTCATCATGGGAAATTAATCACTGATAGAAAGAAAATTTTCCGTGCCTACATTCACAGTTTTATCTTTGATGTCTTCACCCAGACCAGCTTGATATATGACCTTTTCTTAAAGGAAAACAGTGATAATTTTTGGAATCGATATATAAAGTTAATTTTTTTTGTTCAATACCGCAAGTTCATGCATATTTACCAAACTGTGATTGACAGATTCAAAATTGATATGAAATTTGGATATGCCCTAGATTTTATCAAATTGATTGCTACATCCATTTGTTTCATGCATTGGGTAGCTTGTGCTTGGTATTCCATTGCTGCCTTTAACACTTATTCTACCCAGACATGGTTATCCTTGCAGGATCTTAACGATAGATCTGAATTAGATAAATACATTTATTCTATTTATTGGTCGGCTGTTACCATGATGACTGTGGGGTATGGAGACATAATACCCCAAAATTCCATTGAAACTGCTTTTGTAACTGTTGTGGTCATTATTGGTTGTGGTTTATTTGCTTATTACATCAAGTAAAAATAAATATTATATTTTTTTCAAAGGACCATATTTTTTATCATATTTAATTTATAGTTCCATAGGTCAGCTATTACAAGAAATGAACAAGAATTTCATTATATATAAGTAAATTTTGATTTTTTGATTTCTAAATTAATTTGTTATTTTGTAAAGGAACAATCTGAAAATTATTAATAATTTAATGGAGAAAAATGATATCAGCATGGATTTAAGATTGAGAATCAAGGAATATTTAAGATATAGCTGGCAGGAAGAAAACAACCAGTCTTATGATGAGGAAGAGAAAATTCTTAGTTATTTGCCTACTCATTTAAAACATGAGTTCCTAGTGGCTTCCTATGGAGCTCTTTTAACAGAAAATCCTATATTTTACAATAATTTTAGTAAAAAATGCCTCAATGAAACGGTATTTCAAGGAAATTTAAAGCAATTGCGATTTGCACCAGGAGAACCAATTTTTGATGTTTTTGCTTAATTTATTCTATTTTATTAAAATAAAAATTAGCCGGAAGTAGAAAACTCAGATGACAATTTTTGCATATATTTTATTTTGAAAGGGGAAGTTGAGATTTTCCATGAAAAATCAATTCGAACTAATGAACTTGTTTTATTAAAACATTTAAAAGTAGTATCATTCCAAAAAAATTATAAAAATTTATTTTTGTATAGGGTAAAAACTATTTCGGTGAGATTTCATTTTTTACGGGAAGGAATAGAATCGCCTCAGCAAAATCTTTAGATTTTACAACTCTTTTAGTCCTTTCGAGAGAAGGTTTTCTGAAAATTCTTGAAAAATATTCAGATGATTATGTTATTAATTTGTTTAATAAATTTGAAAAAAATTTTTGTTTTTTAGGAGAAATTCAAAATGATTCAAGATCAAATGAATTTAAAACTTTCCCTGAATAACATCCGGTTAAAATGTTATGCCTGTCAACAACCTGGCCATTTAATAAATCAATGTAGTCTTATCCATTTTTATCCGAACAAAGAAAAAGTGATAAAATCATATGATTTTTCCTACAACCAAGAAAGAACTAAGTTCCTGAGAAAAAAAACTCAAAAGGAGAAATTCCGCATCTTCCGCCCTTCAGACATAAATATCAATAAAGTGAACACGAAGATAGGAAAAGTTGCCAGATTCAATAGTTTCATCGAAGAAGAGGATGAATCAAATTCCTGCAGTGAAGAAGAAGAAAAGAAAATTAGTGAGGAGATAATTTTAGTTGAATCAAGTTCCCTCGATAAGGAAGGAAGAAAATCCAAAAATATATTAGATATTACAGACATAAAGAGTGAAGATCAAAAATCAAGGTTTGATGAAGGAATTCCTCAAAAAGTTATGAACCCAAGCGAGAACTCAACCAATGCAGGATTTCAACCTTCAAGAAAAAGCCAAATTGGAGGCGAACATCCGAATTCGATGGTGGAAAAAGGAGAAAACCCGAAAAAGAAACAAAATTCTGAGATTGAAGTCATCGAAAGCAGCGTAGAAAATGAGTCTGAAATAAATGATTTTGAAAAGATTTGCAATTACAAAAAATACTTCCCACACAATAATTTCTTTCAGATCAGGGAATCATATAATAAAGGTGGTGGATGTTCAAAAATGAATAGAAGAAAAATAAATGAAGTCAAAAAACTTTCTCGTTACACTTTTTATGCTGTTCCTTTGTTAGAAAAGGTTAAGACTAGATCTGATAAAATAAAACGATCACGATTGGAAAGCAACGAACACTCAGCTATAAGATCAGGGAAAGAAAGTTCAACGATAATTAGAAAAAAAGACCCGGAAAGTGCTCAGTTTATAGATTTAATCTCAAATCTGGTGAAAAGTAACAGATTAAGAAAGAAAAACAAAAAGTGGTATACACCAATTGA
>Ga0302320_10011620_pt1 | contig 18594 bp, 14 predicted proteins | sample Bog_T0_3_FD_202130 | JGI IMG/M metagenome (GOLD analysis project Ga0302320, IMG submission 202130) | Peat permafrost microbial communities from Stordalen Mire near Abisko, Sweden - Bog_T0_3 | ecosystem: Environmental > Terrestrial > Soil > Wetlands > Peat | place: Sweden: Abisko, Stordalen Mire...
TCCGGCCACCGACGCATCGATCGTGCCCGCGGACTTGCTCGACGGCACCTGCACTTGCAGATCCGCGCTCTCCGGAACGCAAATGTCGGCGCAGACCAGCCAGCTCGCTTTGGCGCGCAGCACCAGCGGCGCGGCGGTGGCGAGGTCGTGCGCCGCGGAGATCGGTACGAGGTGCAGCACCTGGCCGGCATAGCCGTAATTCACGAGGGGCGGCAGATCGAAGCGATGGGGCGCCGGCCATTCGATTGCACCGGCGGTAAGGCCCGGGGGCAGCGTCCAGGCGAGCTTGGTCGGAAGGCCCGAGTCGCCGGGATTGCGCCAATAGGTGTGCCAGCCCGGTTGAATCACGAACTCGAGGCCGACGCTGAACGCCTGCCCGGGTGCGACGCTCTGCACGTCGGCGAGCAGGCGCGCCTTGACGTGATCGGTACGGATCGATTCACCCACGGTCGCATGGGCCAGCGTGGCGAGCAGCGTCCCGCCCAGCGCGAGCATTGCGCAGCAGGCGACCCCCCAGATCGGGGTCCGACGCCGGCGCGAGCTCGGCCGGCGTGACAAAAGAAAGGCTTGCATGACTCTATGGTACCGAAATCCCGGGACCTCCGGCGCGCGGCGGTCCGCAGTCGGGCGGCAACTCACAGTTCGAGGTGGGCGACGGCCCCACAGGATCCAGGGCTGCGCACCCTGCATCGCGGCGGCGATACCGCTGCGCGGCCGCTTCGGCTAATGTAGCGGGCCTGAACGTTCGCCGGCCGGTCATGCAAGAAAACTACCTAGAGCGCATCCTCAAAGCCAAAGTTTACGACGTCGCGATCGAAACGCCGCTCGAAGCCGCTCCGCGGCTGTCGCGCCGCCTGGGCAACGAGGTCTTCTTCAAGCGCGAAGATCTGCAGCCGGTGTTCTCCTTCAAGATTCGTGGTGCGTATAACAAGATTGCGCAGCTTTCGCGGATCGTCGCCGAACGCGGGGTGATCTGCGCATCGGCCGGCAATCACGCGCAGGGCGTCGCACTCGCGGCGCGAACCCGCGGCATTCCCGCGGTGATCGTGATGCCGCTCTCGACGCCCGACATCAAGGTCCAGGCCGTCGCCGCGCTCGGCGGAGAGATCGTGCTGCACGGTGATGATTACGATCAGGCCTACGAACATGCCGTCGAACTCGCGCGCGCCCGCGGCCTCGTCTTCGTGCATCCTTTCGACGATCCCGACGTCATTGCCGGACAAGGCACGGTGGCGATGGAAATCCTGCGCCAGCGCCATGGCGACGCGATCGACGCCATCTTCGTGCCGATCGGCGGCGGCGGACTCATTGCGGGTATCGCCGCCTATGCCAAGGCGCTCTATCCGCGCATCAAGATCATCGGCGTCGAGCCGGAGGAGTCCGCGGGCATGTACGAATCCCTGCGTGCCGGCAAGCGCGTGACGCTCGACCGGGTCGGAACCTTCGCCGACGGCGTCGCCGTGAAGCGCGTGGGCGAGGAGCCGTTCCGGCTCGCGCGACAGTACGTCGACGAGATTCTGCTCGTGACGACGGACCAGATCTGCGCCGCGATCCAGGATATTTTCGAGGACACGCGCGCGATCGCAGAGCCTTCCGGGGCGCTTGCCGTCGCCGGCATCAAGCGCTACGTGGCGCGCGAGAACTGCTCGGGCAGGAGCTTCGTCGCGATCAATTGCGGCGCCAACATGAATTTCGATCGGCTTCGCTACATCGCGGAGCGGGCCGACATCGGTGCACAGCGCGAGGCGCTGCTCGCAATCGCGATTCCCGAGGAGCCGGGGTCGTTCCTGCGCTTCTGCGAAATCGTCGGCAAGCGCAGCGTCACGGAATTCAATTATCGCTATGGCAACGCGCAGGCCGCGCAGATCTTCGTCGGCCTCTCGCTCACGCAGGGCAAAACTGAGCGCGAGGCGCTCATCAAGACGATCGCGGGCGGCGGCTTCAGTGTGCGCGACATGACGGACAACGAACTCGCGAAGCAACACATACGCTATATGGTCGGCGGCCATGCGAACGGCCTCGCGCACGAGCGCGTGTTCCGCTTCGAATTTCCCGAGCGACCGGGCGCGCTGCTGAAATTTCTGCGCGCGATCGGCGTCGATTGGAATATCAGCCTGTTTCATTATCGCAATCACGGCTCGGATTACGGTCGCGTACTCGCCGGGATCCAGGTGCCCCCCGCGACGCGCGAGGATTTCCTGTTGCACTTGAATGAACTGCAATACCCGTTTACCGATGAAACCGACAACCCCGCCCACAAGATCTTCTTGGGGGCATGAGCGTCCTGATCGACGCTCGGCGACCGCCAGGAGAACTACATGACGTCAACCACGCGAGCGGGCACGCCCCCTGCGCACTTCGCGATGCCGGCCGAATGGGCCGAACATGCCGGCTGCTGGATGGGCTGGCCGAAGCGCCTCGCGATCTGGGGTGAGCACCTCGAGGGCGCCTGCGAGGACTACGTGCGGGTCGCGCGGGCGATCGCGCGCTTCGAACCGGTGACGATGCTGGCGGACCCCGCGCTGGTCGAGGCGGCGACGCTGCGCTGCGGCCCCGGGATCCGCGTGGTCGGCGTGCCGCTCGACGATTCCTGGCTGCGCGATTCGGGTCCCACGTTCCTGCGGGACTGCGCGGGCCACAAGGCGGCATCGATCTTCGTTTTCAATGCCTGGGGCGAAAAATTTCTGCCCTATGCCGAGGACGCGGCGCTCGGCGCGCGGGTCGCGGCGCTCGCCGGCGTCCCAGCCTATCGATCGCGTCTCGTCATCGAAGGCGGCAGCTTTCTCTCGGACGGCGAGGGCACGCTCATCACGGCGGAGACGTGTGTGCTCAATCCGAACCGCAATCCCGGCTGGCTGCGTGCCGAGGCGGATGCGGAACTGCGCGCCATGCTCGGCGTCGACAAAGTGATCTGGCTTGCGGGCGACGCCACGGACACGGGCACGGACGGCCACGTCGACGGGTACGTCGCGTTCGCGGAGCCCGGCGTCGTGCTCCTCGAGCGCGTCGTCGATCCCGCCGATCCGCGCCACGCGATCATGGCCGAGAATCGCCGCATCCTGGAGGCGGAGACCGACGCACGAGGCCGTAAACTGCGCCTGGTGCCGATCGCCGAAGCGCCCCGCGATGTCGTGCCGGACGGTGAGGACTGTTACTGCCGCTCCTATGTGAATTTCTATATTGCGAACGGCGCGATCATTGCGCCTGCCTACGGCATCGCCGAGGATGACCTGGTGCGCGAAACGCTGCGGCACGCCTATCCTGGCCGAGAGATTGTGCTGGTACCTCTGCGCGATCTGTTCCGCGGCGGCGGCGGAATCCACTGCATCACGCAACAAGAGCCGGCTTGAGCCCGCGCACGCAGGTCCCCGCGGTCAAGCCGGTGGCACGAGCACGATCTTGCCGGTGTGGCGCTTGGCGAGAAAATCCTGCTGGGCGACGGTGATCGCCTCGAGCGGGAACACCGCGGCGACAACGGGGCGAATCTCGCCGCGCTCGATATAGCCGACGAGACTCGCGAACACACCCGCTCGGAGCACGGTGCAGCCGAGCAGCGAGAGATCCTTCAGATACAGCGTGCGCAGGTCGAGAGCGACGATCGGACCGGCGATCGCACCCGCTGCCGCATAGCGGCCGCCGCGGCGCAATAGCTCGAGCAATGCCGGAAACGCGTCGCCGCCGACCGCATCGACGATCGCATCCACCGATTCCCGTCCCAGGTGAGCGATGAGGTCCGAGTCCCGCGACAGCACGCGCGACGCGCCGAGCGCCTCGACGGAAGACGCCTTCGCGGCGGCCGAGATCGCGATGACGCGCGCTCCGCGCCGGCTTGCCAGCTGCACGGCAGCCGATCCCACGCCGCCGGATGCACCGGTGACCAGTGCGGTCTCGCCGGCGGCGAGATTCACGCGGGTCAGCATGTTCTCGGCAGCCGAATAGGAACAGGGAAACGATGCCAGTTCGACGTCGGTCAACGTGCTGTCGACTGTCACGGCATGCACGGACGGTGCGCACGCATACTGGGCAAAGGCGCCATCGCACTCCGAGCCGAAGTACGTCGCCGCGAATGGGTCCCGGTCGCCCGGCGCGCGGAACACGGGTTCGACCAGCACACGCTCGCCGATACGGTCGGCGCGCACGCCCGCGCCCACGGCGACGATGCAACCACAAGCATCGGCGCCCTGGATGCGCGGGAAACGCAAGCCGCCGCCGGTCCAGCCCGAATCGGCGGCGCGTCCCGTCGCATCCAGGGCGGCGGCATCCGCGTTCGTGCCCGCGTTGACGCTGCGTGAATACCACGCCGTACGCGTGTTGATGTCCGTGTTGTTGACCGCCGCGGCGCCGATGCGAATCAGCACCTCGCCGGCGGCCGGCGTCGGGACCGGCACGTCGTCGCGGAACACCAGCTGCTCGTAGCCGCCGTGACCCATCAGCAGAACCGCTTTCATCGTGCCGGGAATGTGTTGCATGATAGCGCAGCCTACTGTGACTCGAATCTGAATGCACGAGCACCCGACGAGCTTCGGGTGCTCGAGGAGCGTACGTTAATTGCGCGATGTTCTGCGAGGTTTGGCGGTGATGACGAGCCTTGCACTCGGTGTGATCGGGGCCGCGCCGCGCGCGCCGGCGGCGGATCGCAGCCACACGCTCAACATTTACGCGTGGGCGGATTATTTCCCGCAGGAATTGATCGATAAGTTTCAGAAGGAAACCGGTATCCACGTCAACTCCGCCGTGTTCGATTCCCCGGGGACCGCGGAGACGATCCTGTCGGTCGGACACTCGGACTACGACATCGTCACGATGAACGCTTCGCCGGAACTCGCGCGCGAACTGCCGAAGGGCTTCTGGAGAAAGCTCGACTTCGCAAGCATCCCGAACGCGCACAACACGGACCCCGACATCATGCACCGCCTCGCGAGCGTCGATGCCGGGAATCAATACGCGATTCCCTGGATGTGGGGTACGACCGGCATCATGTACAACGCCGGCAAGATCAAGAGCCTCATGCCGAATGCGCCGACCGACAGCCTCGACATGGTCTTCAAGAAGGAGGTCGCCGCGAAGTTTGCCGCGTGCGGCATCAGTGTGCTCGATTCGTGGCCCGACATCATGCCGATGGTCGCCCACTACCTCGGCCAGTCGGAACTCAGCGCCGAGCCGGCGAAGCTCGATGCCGTGCTCGCGAAGCTGCGCGAGGTCCGCCCGTTGATCCGGCGCGTCGCCTCCTCCGGCTATTACGAGCAGCTGGCCGATGGCGAACTGTGTCTCGCGCTCGGCTACTCGGGCGATGCGATGATCGCGCGGCGCATGGTCAAGGAGTCCAACACGAAGATCGTCATCGACTATTCGTTCCCGCGTGAATACGTGCCCTTCTACATCGACAGCCTCGTGATACCGGCCGATTCGCCCAATCCGGCGGCGGCCCAGCAGTTCATCAATTTCGTGCTGCGGCCGGACGTCGCCGCCGGCGTCACGCGCTATATCGGCTTCGCCTCGGGCAATGCCGCGGCGATCGCACTGTTGCCCGCCGAGGTTAGGGACAACCCGGTCGTGTATCCGAAGGGCGATGTGCGCCAGCGTTTCGCATTGGAACGGGTCTTTAGCACCGCGGAGATTCGCAGCTTTACGCGCGCCTGGCAGCAGTTCAAGACGGGGACCTGAGGTTTTGACCGACACTGGCCGGCACCGGGGCCTGCATGTCCTGGGGCAACGAGATTTTGCGGTGTACCTGTCGGCGCGTTTTCTCGCGTCGATCGCCGCGCAAATGCTCGTCATCGCGGTCGGCTGGCAGGTCTATCAAATCACCGGCCGGCTGCTCGATCTCGGGCTCATCGGCTTGTCGCAGTTCCTGCCGTTTCTGCTGCTCGTATTCATCGCAGGCCATGCGGCCGACCGGTATGAGCGCCGCCGCATTCTCCTGTTCTGCGGCTCCGTGCAGTTCCTCTGCGCCGGCGCGCTGCTTTCTTTTTCGCTCGTGAAGCTCTCCGTCACCTGGCCGATCTTCAGCGTGCTCGCGTTTCTGGGCGTGGCACGGGCGTTTCAAATGCCAGCCACACAGTCCTTCCTGCCGAACCTCGTGCCCGCGGGCTCCCTGCAGAGCGCGATCGCGATAAGTTCCTCCACGTTTCAGGTGGCGACGATCGCGGGCCCGAGCGTCGGCGGAGTGCTGTACGCATTTGCCGACGCGAGGCCCGGGAGGATGAGCGGCGCGGCGCTTACCTACGCGGTCGCCGCCGGCATGTGCCTCGCCGCGGTCCTGCTGATCGCCGCCATCCGCCATCGTCGCGTGCCCGCGGCGCCCGCTTCCATCACCTGGGAGAGTCTGCTCGGGGGGCTGCGTTTCGTGTGGCGGCGCAAGCCCGTGCTCGGCGCGATCTCGCTCGATCTGTTCGCCGTGCTGTTTGGCGGTGCGACGGCCCTGCTGCCCGCGTTCACCCGCGATGTGCTGCACGGCGGCCCCGAGGTATTCGGCTACCTGCGCACGGCACCCGGCGTGGGGGCGGGGCTCACCGCGCTCGTGCTGACCGTCCGGCCGATCGAAACCCGCGTTGGGCCGTTCATGTTCTTGGGAGTGGCCGCGTTCGGTGCGGCCACCGTCCTGTTCGGACTCACCGAGAATTTCTGGGTTGCCGCGGGCGCGCTCGTGGTCTTGGGTGCGGGTGACATGATCAGCGTGTTCATCCGTCAGGTGCTGGTCCAACTCGAGACACCGGACGCGATCCGCGGCCGAGTGAGCGCCGTCAATGCGGTGTTCATCGGGGCCTCCAATGAACTCGGCGAATTCGAGTCGGGCGTGACGGCGGCGTGGCTCGGGCTCGTACCGGCGATCGTGGCAGGCGGGATTCTCACACTCGCAGTGGGTACGCTGTGGGCATTCGTGCTGTTCCCACAGCTCTGGCGCATGCAGACCTTCGCCAACGCGCCGAACCGCGCCGAGTGACGTCCCTGCCGGCGCCAGAGTGGCGCCGGGCGCATCAGCGCGACCCGTTCTTGTGACCCCGGACGACGACCGTATTGGCGATCTTGTCGTGCCAGCCTTGCTTATTGTCGTCGAACGCGATCCAGAAGAAGCCAAGCCCGGCCACCGCCAGCGATAGAAAACAGCTCAAGGCGCGCAAGCCGGCGGTCGACCAGTCCATGGGCCTGCCGTCGACCCGAATGACATGCAGATCGAAAATGATGCCGCCGACCGTGGCGCCGCGCAGCTTCCACATCACCGCTCCATAGATGGCGAGTGCGATGAACTGAACGTGGGACTCGTGCCCGAGGATGCTCATGACGATCCCCACCAGCAGCAGATCGATGAACAGGGCCACCATCCGGATCCAGAAGCCGGCGCGCGGCAGGGCTGCAAGCGCGGCGGTCGCGCTCAGCGGCGACGCCGTGCCCCCGGGAGCACCCAGCGGCGCGGTGCCGCCCAAAGGTGCCGTGCCGCCCAGGGGTGCCGCGCCGCCCAAAGGTGCCGTGCCGCCCAGGGGTGCCGTCCCGCCGAGGGGCGCGTCGCCACCCAGGGAGGTGCCATCGGCGACGAACGCGGCGCCCGCCGCCGCCGCGGCGCCGGGACCGACGAACGGACCGCTCGGCTCCGAAGCCGCGGGACCGGGGGCTACGGAGGGCCCGATCCCCGGGCTGTACTGCTTCGCAGCCCGACGGACCCGCGCGAAGCCGACCAGCGTATACACGGCGACTCCGAGTCCCAGCGTGCCGAACAGCAGAAACACGCAGATGCCGACGACGGGCACGACGTAGAGCGCCAAGATCACGACGCCGCCGATCAGCACACCGACGACGGGTTCGCTCCAAGGCCCCGAATTCTGGCCGCGCGTGAGGCGCTTGCCGATCCAGGCGAGCAGGGCGGTCTTGCCAAAGAGACCCGCGCAAAACAGCGCGATCAGCACGAACGGAATCGCCGGAATCCCGATCACCGTGATGCCGAGCAGGGCGATCAGGATGGGTGTCAGCAGCAGCGCCAAGATCGCCGCCACCACCGTGAGGCCGGGCTGTTCCTCGAAGGTCCGCACGCACTCGGCGATGCCGGTGCGGAACAGCAGCGCGAGGAACGCATACAGGGCGAGTATGCCGAGGGCGAGACCCCATGCCCAAGCAATCCCGTGCACGAGCGCGAGCGGCCGCCCGTAGACGAAGCATTCGCGGAACCAGGTGCGCAGTCCCATGAAGCCGCCGAAGCGGCCGCCGATGCTGTGGAATTCGCCATGCAGGAGTGCCGCCGGATCGCGGTCGATGGCCCCGCCGACCGCCGTCACGTCGCCGCCCACGTCCGCATGGGGGCCGAGCTCGACGTTGCCGAAGACCGCGACGACGTCGCCCGCGACGGGGCTGTCGACGAAGGTATCGCCGAACACGGAGACGACGTCCTCCTTGACGGCCCCGCTCGCGCGCGAGCTGCCGAAGACCGAGACGACCTGGCCTGCCTCACCCTCGCTCGTCGAGGAACCAAAGACCGACACGACGGCATCGGCGTGCTCGCCGGCCGCGAGATGTGAGCCGTGGCCGACGTTGACGATTTCGTTGCCGCCGCGCGCGTGCCGGCCGTGATGATGCCGTGCCTTGCCTGCCGATGACGCAAGATCGTCGTCGGTGTCGGCGTCGTTCGCGTCGGGGTCCTGCGTCAGAGGCGCGACCGCGCTCGAGGCGGCATTCGCCGCCGCGTTGGCCGCGGCATTTGCTGCCGCAGTCGCCGCGACGGCCGCACTCGCAGCCGCGTCGCGCGCGGCTTTGGCGGCGTCCTTGGCAGCCGCCACCGGGACGGCGGCGGCCGAGTCTCCCTGGATTTCGACGCGCACCGCCGGCTCGGCGAGCGCCAAGGCGGCGCATAAACAAAGGATCGTCGCGGTCCAGCGGAGCGGACGCGGCGGGGAGATGGCGTTCATAGGGCAAGTTCACCTGGGCTGCGAGCATGGAGATAGAGCGTGCGATACGCCGTGACGGCGAGACCGAACAAGCTGACGTAGAGAATGGCGCCGACCGTGAGGCCGGCGGCGAGCCACGCGAACGGAATCGCGCGACCCAAGGATTCAAAGAGCTGGATCGTGACCCCGCCGAGCGCCGCCGCTTCGCGCAGCCAGCCGCTCGAAAACACTGCCGACTGCTCGAGCGGCAGCGCGCCGAGCGGTGCGCGGCCGACGGCCTCGATCGACAGCCAGATCAAGCCGGCAGACAGCGCGACGAAGGCAAGGCGTGCACCGACGGGCCAATGCGAGTAGCTCCGGCGCCACCAGGGCAACGCGGCCCGCTGGGCGATGGCGGCGAACACCCGCGCCTCGAGGCCCGCGGGCGCGCGGCGCTCGGGCGCGCCGCGCAGCGCGCCGTGCAGCAGCCGCTCGAGTCCGGCATTCTTGTCCTTGGGATTGCTCATGAGTGTGTCAGTCCTGCAAAGTGACCGGGTCGATGCCGCGGGATTGCAGCAACGGTAGCATCGCGATGCGGGCGCGACGAATGTCCGTTTTCACCTTGGCGAGCGAGGCGTGCAGCTTCGCCGCGATTTCCTCGTAGGAATGGTCCTCGAAGTGATACAGCACGAGCGGGACGCGCTGGTGCTCCGGCAGCGCCTTCAGCGCGGCGTCGATGAGCACGGCCTGCTGCTCGGCCTCCAGTGTGCCGAGGATCTGCTCCGGCAGGGGCGAGGCGAACTCGACTTCGTCGCCATCGTCGTCGGATCCGGGCGCGCTCATCTGCGAAAAAAGCCGCCAACGCTTGCGATACCGGTTCAAATGGTTGAGCGAGAGATTCGTGCTCACGGTCTTGAGCCAGCCGCCCGCCGTCGGGCTCGAACGCAGCTCCGCAAAATGCTCGAACGCCTTCACGAACACGTCCTGGGCGATATCCTCGGCCTGCGCGTCGTCGCCTACCAGGCGGGCGGCTGTCGAAAAAACCATGTCCTGGTAAGCACGCATGAAGGTCGAAAACTCGGTTGAGCGCGAGGGCTCCGTTGATGGGGTTGTCACTGGAGTAGGTTCGTTTAAGCCCATAACACCGTTCGGCCCTGAAAGTTGCAGGGCCGACGGCGGCGATGCCGCGGCGCGGCCCGCTCGAGCCCCGGGTCAGCGCGCATGCAGCCGAGCAGTCCGCCAAACAGGGGGCTTGCGGATTATGTATCTCCCGCACAACGGAAAACCGGGCTATGTGAACGGCCACACACGCGGTGCGCCGAAGCCTCCGGTCGTTTGAGACACAGTCGCCAGTATCCGCGGGCGGCGTTGCCTACTATCGGCGCCATGAACAGGTTGGCGAAAAAACATACAACCTCGGACGTCGCGGCGCACCGGATCCACAGCGCTCATAGGATAGGACATAATTCGCGAGTTGGCATGCCCGAATCGGCGTTAGTGCTGTGATTGCAATGGTCACGAGAAATGCGCAACTCCCGCCGCTCGACACCGCTTGACGCCGCCACGCCTTCGATGATCCGAGCATCCGTGGGCGCGCGGTCGCGTCGGGGGCATGGCGAGTCGGGCATGGTCTTGATCGTGAGCCTGCTGCTGCTCACGGTCGTCACGCTGCTCGCTGTCATGATGTTCCGCGCGTTCGGCATGGAGGAGAAAATCGCCGGCAACGTACGCGACAAGGAGCGCGCCCTGTCCGCCGCAGAGACCGCGCAGCAGTATGCCGAGTGGTGGCTCGCCCAGGGCAACGGCAGCACGGGCGTGACCTGCAACACGCTGGTCGCCGCGAACTCGAGCCAGGTTTGCTCGAACGCGTTGGGGAATGCCACCGTACTGCCGTGGACGGTGGGAAGCGCCAGCGTCGGCGTGACCTACACGCAAGCCGGCATGGTGCTCAATGGTTCGAGCACCGCGGCAACCTACTATCAGTACCCCACGTATTACATCTCCTATCTCGGTCTCACGCCAAACGGACTCGGCAGCCTCTATCAGATCGACGCGGTCGGTTACGGTGCAAACCCCGTCACGGCCGCCGTCGTCGAGAGCACCTACGCAGTGACGAGCTCAGTCCGGAACTTGGGAGATCTGTAATGAAACGCTCACTCCGCCTCCTCTGGCTCATTCTCGTCCACGCGTCGTTCATGCCGGGCGTCGCGTCCGCCCAAACCGTCACCTATACGGAGAACTTCACGGGCGTGTCGACCAACAACAATTGGTACTTCTTCGGCGGTGCCTGCCTGACGGCCGGAAGCTCGAACGCAACGTCCAGTCCCGGGCAGCTCCCGAGCTGCAGGAGCCTCGCGGGCACGTATTATTCGGGACAGACCTTGATCGGCGGCAACACGGGATCGCTGCCGGATCTGCCGAGCGCCGGCGGCGCACTGCGGCTCACGAATGCGTCCCTGACCGAGCACGGCGCGATCCTCTCGGACTTCAGTTTTCCGCTGTCGACGCAGGGTCTGCACGTGAAGTTCACGACCGAGAGCTATGCCGGCAATAGCGCGGGCGGGGATGGCGCCGACGGGATCAGTTTTTTCCTGCAGGACGCCTCGCAGGCTCCCGGCATCGGTGCGGTCGGCGGCAGTCTCGCGTACACCTGCACGCACAACAGCTACAACATCGCGACGAGCGCCGATGGGCTCGTCGGCGCCTACATCGGTCTCGGCATCGACGAATACGGCAACTTCCTCAACCAATACGACAACACGGCGAGCGGTTGGGGTCCGCAGGGAAATCGCATCGGGCTGCGCGGCGCCGGCAACGTCGCCTGGAGCTGGCTCCTCAAGAATTATTCGAATCTCTATCAGGCGAACTGGACGACGACGCAGCAGATCTTGAGCGTCTACTACACCTGCCAGAACGGCTATCCGACGGATTTCAACAACAACGCCCTGTCGAGCACGCCGATCCTGGACTATGCGGCGATCACCAACGGCTACAGCGTGCTGTCCGGGGTGCAGATCGCCAACGAAAAGGCCTCCTATCGGGGCACGGTCACGCCCGTGACCAACGCGAGTTATGGCGTGCCGATCACCTACGACCTCAAAGTCACGGCCGGCGGCCTCTTGAGCCTGACCTACAGCTATAACGGCGGCGCCTTCCAGTCCGTGCTCGCGAATCAGGACATCACGGCCGGCAACGGCGCGCTGCCGGCGGCGGTTCGATTCGGCTTCGGCGCATCGACGGGCGGCGGATCGAACATTCACGAGATCATGTGCTTCCAGGCCGCGCCGCCCGATACGGCGGGAAGTTCGGGCGGCATCAATCTCAAACAGACCGCGCAGGTCCAGATCGGCACGCAGGTCTATTTCGCCAAGTACGATCCGACGACCTGGGCGGGCTCGCTGACCTCCCAGTACCTCGCGACCGACACCAACGGCAACGTCATCATCAATCCCACCGTGAACTGGGATGCGTCCTGCGTGCTGACCGGAGGCAGTTGTGCTTCGACGGGCGTGAGCGGCATGACGGCGCAGGGTATTACGAGTGCCACGCGCACGATGCTGACTTGGAACGGCAGCAAAGGCATCCCGTTCGAATGGACCAACCTGACGGCGGCCGAGCAAGCCGCGCTCGACACCGGCGACACGGCACAGACGGCAAACCGTCTGCTCTATTTGCGCGGACAACGCAGCAACGAGCAGGCGTCCAACGGCTCCGGCATCTATCGGGCGCGCGCCAGCGTGCTAGGCGACATCGTCGACTCCGGCGCCACCTGGGTCGGACCGCCGTCGGCGCCGTATCCGGCGGTCTGGAAGGACAATCTGTATCCGAGCCGCACGCCGCCCGAGAACAGCGGTCCGACCTATCAGGCGTTCACCGCCGCAGAACAGACCCGTCCGAACCTCGTGTTCGCCGGCGCAAACGACGGCTTCATGCACGGCTTCCGCTCCGGCTCCTTCACGACCGCCGGCGCCTACTCGTCTACCGCCAACGACGGGGCGGAGCTCCTCGCGTACATGCCCGCTTACGTTCTCGGCACCATCAACACGGGCGTGCCGTCCGCCGATTACTCCGACCCGCACTACGGCCACCAGTTCAACGTCGATGCGCCTCCGGGCACGGGCGAGCTTTACTACGAAGGGGCCTGGCACACCTGGCTCGTCGGCGGTCTCGGCGCCGGCGGTGCGGCGATCTACGCGCTCGACATCACCGATGCCGGCAATTTCTCGGAAACCAACGCGGGCACCGTCGTGATCGGCGAGTGGAGTTCGACCGTCACGAAGGTCACCGCGAACGGAACGACGACCGTGACACCGGCGACGACGCTCGGTTGCGCCGCGGTGAGCACCAAGACCACCACGACCGCCGCGGCCTGCGGCAACAACCTCGGCAGCACCTATGGCGTGCCGCAGATACGGCGCTTTCACAACGGCGACTGGGGCGTCGTGTTCGGCAACGGTTTCGGCAGCTTTACGGGCGACGCCGGCGTCTTCGTCATGCTCGTGGATGCGGCCGCCGGTACGCGGAAGTTCTACTACCTCAGCACGGGCACGTCCGGGACCGGCAACGGCATCGCTTTCACGACACCCGCCGACCTCGACGGCGATCACGTCGTCGATTTCATCTATGCCGGCGACCTGGCGGGCAACGTCTGGCGCTTCGACGTGACGAACAGCGATCCCACCCAGTGGGCCGTGCTCGCGAACCCGATCTTTCAGACCGGCAGCGGTCAGCCGATCACGACGAAGCTCGTGGTCGCCTCGGTCACCTCCTCGCCCACGACCCGCGTGCTCGTCGAATTCGGCACGGGCCAATTCAATCAATTCACGAATACCGCCGCGGCATCCTATCTTGCGTCGCAGCAGGCCGTGTATGGCGTCTGGGATTGGGACCTCGCGGCGTGGAACGCGCTGTCGACGGTCCAATACGCCGTGCTGCCCTCGGGCACCGCGACGGCACCGAGCATGCCCGCCGCGCCGGCGGCGGCGATCTCGGGCACGGCATCGTTGCAGGCGCAGACCTTTACCAGCGCCAGCGGGATCACCGATTACCGCGTCGTCAGCGCCGTGCCGATCTGTTGGGCCGACACGAGTGCCTGCTCCGGGACGCCGCAGTACGGCTGGTACATGGCGCTCGCGACCGGCTATGGCAACAGCAACGACGTGAACATGCCCACTGCCGCGGCGAGCTCGACGCAACCGTCCTCCCTGGTCTACGAGCAGGTCGTCTACAGTCCGATCCTCGTCGACGGCTCACTCCTCGTGAATACGACGATCCCGGCGACCAACTCGCTCTCGAGCTGCGTCAGCACGCCGACGGGCGGCTGGACCATGGCGTTCAATCCCGCCACGGGCGGGGCATTCACGAAGTCCTATTTCAACAGCACGACGACGGGCACGAGCGCGGACACGAGCGGCGTCGCGCTGAGCGGCACGGGATCGCCGTCGGTCGTGAGCTACGGCACGGGCAATTTCCTCGTGACCCAAACCGTACCCGGAACCGGCACCATCGTACCGATTTCGCCGCCGGGTGGAACGATCGGCGGTCGGCTGACGTGGATACAGCGGCGTTAGGCGCTTCGACGAAAGCGTCCTGACCGAGGGCCGCTCTGGGTGAGCGGCTCCTGTCGGACCGACCCCTCGCCGTTTAGAATTCCGCCGACGCCGCCTTCAGATCGGCCAACGCCTTGGCGCGCGTTCCGATGGCAGCGGCACGCAAACTTGCCGCGCCGGACTCCAGGCTGGCCGCTTTCTGACGCGCCGCTGCGGCCGCTGCGCGATCGCGCGCCGCCGCTGCAAGGTCCGAGCTGACCGCTCGGTTTTTCCCGCCCTCCGCCGCGGCCGCTGCATGGGCCGCCGCTCGATCCGCTGCGCTGGTTTTTTGAGCTGCCGCCGCCGCTTGCGAAGCCGCCGTCGCCGCGCTTGCGGCCGCCGTGGCGCGGGCTTCGTTCGCCGCTGCGAGCTGGGTGGATGCCGTCGCCGCATCGTTGTCGGCCCGCGCCGCCGCCCCGTCCTTCTCGGCCGCCCCCATGGCGCGGTATGCGGCCGCAAGCCGGCCGGAGGCGGCCGCTTCGTCACGGGCCGCGGCAGCCTTCTCCGCCGCCGCGGCGCTTTCGTCGTTCGCGGCCTTGACCAGGGCCGACTCGGCTTTGTCGATTTGCGCTGCAGCGGCCGTGAGCGTCGGGGCTGATGCGCCGGGATTGTTGAGCGTCGCTTCCGCGGCCGAGATGTCGGAACTCGCCTGCGCCTGCTCGTTCGCGGCGGCACTCGAGTCACTCGCGGCTTTCGAGGCCGCTGCGATGGCGCGCGAGAGATCGTTCTCCGCAGCCACGAGGCCCGTGAGCGCCGCGGCGTTTGCACCGGTCTTGGCGGCTGCCCGGGCCTTCGCAGCGGCCTGGTTGGCTTCCTGAACCTTCTGCGCGGCACCGGCCGCGCTCACATCGGCTTTAGCGAAAGCGTCGTCGGCGCGCACTCGCGCCTCATCGGCGTTTGCCGCATCCTGCGCGGCCGCTGCTGCTTCCCGGTCCGCCTGAGCTTGCTTGGCGTCCTTCGCCGCGGCTGCCCGTGCGGCATAGCCGCGCTGGGTTGCGACGGCCGCCGCCGCGAAATCCTTGTTGGCGGTCGCCTTCGCCGCGGCCGCCGCACTCAGGTCGGCACGCGCTTTCGTCTCGTATTCCTCCGCCCGCCCGATCGCGGCCTGTGCCGCCTGGGTGTCAGCCAGCGCTTTCTGGTTGTCCGCATGGACGTTGGCCGAAAAGACGAGAACCGGCGCGAGCAAAGCGCATTGCAATAAGAGTTTGACCATTGGCGACTCCGTCGTTGTGGATCCCTTGCGTCAGAGCGACCGAGGCTCGAGGCGTACCAACCTGGACGTGAACCTAGGTCTGCTCGTCGAAGCTTAAATCAAATCCGCTGAGTCCGCTCTTGCACGGGGTACGGGGAAAACCCACAGAGGCTGCGTGGGTTCAGGCTTCGATCGCGATCGCGCCGCCGGCGGCGCCGAAGACGGCGACCCGCTAGGATACGGCCGCGTCCTTCGCAAACAGGTAGTGCGAGACCAGCCACTCCCGGCCGCCCGCGTAACCCCAGAGTTCGGCGCAGGACATGAAGAACACGCGCCAGTACACCCACCAGCGGCGCACTTGATCCGCGCCGTAGGTTTCGCCAAGGATCGGTTCGATCTCGGCGCGGTGACGGTCCATGTTCTCGAGCCAGTGTTCGGCCGTGCGCTGGTAGTGACGGCCGTCGACCTGCCAGTGATCGGCGAGCGTAAGGTCGTTCTGGAAGTACAGCAGAAGATCGTCGCTCGGCATGATGCCGCCCGTGAAGAAATACTTCGCCATCCAGTCGGTTTCGTCGCGCACCTCGAACGGATAGGCGTATTCCTTGTGCGTGAAGATGTGTACGAACAGGGTGCCGCCCGGCGCGAGCCATCCGCCGATCCGGTGCATGAGCAACTCGTAGTTGCGCATGTGCTCGAACATCTCGACGGAGACGACGCGATCGAAGCGCGTGCCCTCGGGGAACGCGAGATGGTTCATATCGCTCGTGATCACGGTCAGATTCGACACGCCGCGCGCCGCCGCGCGCGCGTCGATGAAGCGCTTCTGGGTGCGCGAATTGGACACGACCGTGATCGGCGAATTCGGAAAGTGTTCGGCCATCCAGAGCGACAGAGACCCCCAACCGCAGCCGAGTTCGAGAATCCGCTCGCCATCGGCGAGCCGCGCCCGCGCCGCCGTGAGCTCGAGCATGTTGGCCTCGGCCGCATCGAGGCTCTCGGACGCCGCACGGTAATAGCAGGAGGAGTACTTCAAGTGCTTGCCGAGCACGAGTTCGAAGAAGCCGCAGGGCAATTCGTAATGCTGTTGATTCGCATCCTGGGTGTTGATCGCAATCGGACTCTGTTTGAGCCGGGCGATCAATTTCATGAGGTGCTGCTGCTGGGCTTCCGGATCGCCGCGGTTTTCTTCGACGAGGCGCGCCTTCAAGAGCCTGCGAATACCGAAGCGCACGAGCGCATCGGGCAGCAGGTCGCGTTCGAGCAGGCGCATGGACCAGGACGTAGAGATCGGCAGTGCGGCGGTATTCATGATTTTCGGCGGGGTCCTTTATTGAAAGTTGGCGATCGCGACGCTCACGGCGCGAGCGGTGCCGCGCGCGGCGGAAATTGAGCGGCGGCGTGGGCGAAGACGGGGAGGAGAGCGCGATACAAGGTGAAGATCGCGAGCGGTGCGACCAGCAGGAAGGCAAAGCCCGCGTGCAGGATGGCGTCCCAGAGCACGACGACGGCATGGCCGACGCCGTGCGCGAGCAGGGCGAGACCCGCTTCGATGGACAGCGGCTGGCGCGGCGCACGCAGTATCCATTCGCCGAGCCGCACGAACGGGATGATGAGCAGGACCTGGGTCGGCGCCATGAGCGCTTGCACGAGCTGCATCGCGGGTAGGTTCAGGCGGAACACGAGCGCAATGAGCGCGCAGAGCGCGGTCGAGAGACCCAAGATCGGAATGTTGCCGACCACGATGCCGATCGCGACGCAGAGCGCGAGCCGTTGCGGTGAGACGCCCTGCCTGAGCAGGGCCAGCAAGGGATCGACGATGCGGCGGCGAAACCAGGGGTAGTCGGCGCCGCTGTGCGGAGCGGGCAAGTCGCTCATGGGGATCGGCGTGCGAGCAGGATGTCGGAGGCCGGTTGATCCGGTCGCAGCCGCGCGAGCTGGATCAGCACGTAGGATGCCATCGCCATGTTGCCCAAGGCCATGATCGCGACGAACCACAGGCCACGGGCGAGCCAGCCGCGTTCTTTGTAGAATACCCACACGTAAAACGTCGTGAATCCGAAATACGCATCCATGAGGGTCGCGATGGTCCAAAAGCGGTCCGGTCCCCGCACGAGCCCACCCCACTCAAAGACCGGCTGCTGGGTGCTGGCCCAGGCGGTGAACAGCAGCAGCGCCAGGAATATGCAGCCGAAGAGGAGTTTCAGGAAGGTTTTCGCGGTCATTTCAAGTGGGTGTCGGGGGTGGTCGATTCCAGGCTCACAAGCCAGCTATTCGCGCGGGACCACGCTTCGGATGCACACGGCATTGCGGGTCCCTCACCGCGGCCGCGCACGGCGTGTCGGCAGGGCGGCGTGCGGATCGTCCGGCCAATAGTGCTTCGGGTAGCGCCCTTTGAGGTCCTTCTTGACCTCATGATAGCCGCGATTCCAGAAGCTCACGAGATCGCGTGTGATCTGGACCGGTCGCCCCGCCGGCGACAGCAATTTGAGCAGCAAAGGGGCGCGACCGTCCGCAATACTGGGGGTCAGCTTGAGCCCGAACATCTCCTGGAGCCGCACCGACAAGCTCGGGATCTCACCCTCGACATAATCGAGCGCAACGCGCGATCCGCTGGGCACGACCCAGTGCGTCGGGGCTTCCCGCTCGAGCACTTCGCGCTGGGCATAGGATAGGCGCCCCCGCAGCGCGTTGCCGAGGTCGAGGCGGCCGAGATGTTCGCGGCGGGACATGCCCGTGATCCATGGCCGCAGCCAATCCTCGAGACCCGCGAGCAAGGCGGCATCCGACAGGTCCGGCCAGGGTTCGGGCGCCGGCACGGCGAACTTCCGGAGTAATGCGACCCGCGCCTGCCACTGCCGCAACTCTGTCGTCCACGGCAACGCCTCCAAACCCATCTGCACGATGCCCGCGAGCATCGCGCCTTCGATCGCGATGGCGTCCGCATCGGCGATGTCCTCCGACT